>JGI25921J50272_10000292_pt1 | contig 16281 bp, 22 predicted proteins | sample LauGreSu1BDMLBSD_2_FD_50272 | JGI IMG/M metagenome (IMG submission 50272) | reverse complement strand
AATTAAGGTAGACACTATTACCTTTACTAGCGATGGTGTTGATAAAAGCGTTGCAATTTCTGGTTTAGTTCAGAATCCTACCTTTACAGGAAACGTAACAGTAACCGGAACTATCTCTGGTAATACCGTACGAGGTCAAACAATTTCAGGCGTTACCATCACTGGCACTACGGCGCAGTTCACCAGTGGAACATTTATCTCGTTAACAGGAACAACGACATCTGGCACGACTGCTAACTTTGTATCCGGTGTTTTTAGCACGGAGCTTTCGGGTGTTACTGTCACTGGTACCACTGCCAACTTTACTAGCGGTAACTTCACTAATATCAGCGGTGGTACTCATACCATTACATCGGGTGTATTTGCGTCAGGTACTGCAGCAAATCCATCAATTAGTTTTGTTTCTGACCCAAATTCTGGACTATACTCCCCCGGCGCTGACCAAGTAGCCATCTCGACTAATGGCACTGGGCGGTTGTTTGTTGACAGCTCCGGCAGGTTGTTAGTTGGCACGTCTTCCACGCCTCCTGCTGTAGAAACAATCGTTCCGCAGTTTGTTAGTTCTTCTGCCTCCGCAGTAACTGGGGCGCAAGATATTGCTATCTATAATTATCAAAACGCAGGTGGCAGTGGGCGCACCAAAGTTGGCCCAAAACTTTTGCTTGGTAATTCCAGGAGCGGAACAAACGGATCATTAGGTGGTATTGTTACTAGCGGCGAACAAGTTGGTAACATCCGCTTTGCTGGTGATGATGGCAGTGCATTTATAACTGCTGCAGAAATCACTGCCGAAGTAGACGGCACCCCCGGCACTAACGACATGCCGGGCAGATTAGTGTTCTCTGTTACTGCCGACGGCGCGGCTAGTCCTACGGAGCGGATGAGGATTTCGTCGTCAGGCAACGTAGGGATTGGCACTACTCCAGTTGTTGATTTAGACGTTGCTCCTGCCGCTTCAACAGCAACGTTCCGAATCCATGCCAGAAGCAACACAACTCCAGTGGCCAGTATTGAGTTGGTACGCGGCACTAATACAACTTTTGGCGCTGACGGATCAGGCGACTATCGAATAAAAAACGATACGGGTAATCTTTCTTTTGAATATGGAGACACGGGCCTAACAACCGAACGCCTCCGCATCGACGGCTCGGGACGCCTGTTAGTTGGCACGTCTACTGCGCGTGCTAATTTCTTCAATACCACATTGACTGCTGGAATTCAAGTAGAGGGTACAGGCGGAACCACTGCACGGGGGGCTTTAAGCGTAGTCAATAATGATTCGTCAAACAGTCCCGCACTTCTTATCCTGGGTAGATCTGGGACAGCATCACTTTCTTCAAATACGGTTGTTGCTAATGATGATTTAATTGGTACTCTCAGCTTTCAAGGGGCAGATGGAACTGAATTTGTCGAAGCGGCACGCATTAGAGCAGAAGTAGACGGCACCCCCGGCGCTAACGACATGCCGGGCAGGATCGTCTTTAGTACAACCGCCGACAGCGCGAGCAGCGCGACGGAGCGTTTCCGTATCACCAACGACGGTGTACTTGCACATGACCAGCCGGCTCCTGCTGCCGTCAACGCCACTGCAACATTAACTGTTGCCAACCTCAAAACCGGCATCATCACCAGCACGTCAGCAGCAGCAACCGACATGACGCTGCCCACTGGTACCGACACAGAAGCTGGTTTTAGCGGCGTTTATACCAACATGACGTTTGAGTGGAGCGTCATCAACACAGGCCCCAGTTTGGTGCGAGTATTGGCTGGCACTGCCCACACCATCGTCGGCTCTGGCTCTGTTGCTACTGGCACCTCTGGTCGCTTTGCTTCACGACGCACGGCGGCTAACACATTCGTGACTTATCGTTTGAGTTGATCGTTTACTGATTAATTGCGCCCTGGTAAAATAAAAGAAAACATTATTGAGTATGGCTAACACTGTTTGGGATATTGCTAACCTCGAACGTCATCTTCCTGATGGTGACACCTGTCCTGATGGCGCTGTATACATTGTCCATTGGACTGCATCCCTGGAAGAAGACGGTGAAACTGCCAGTTGCTACGGCAGCGTTGGTCTTGGTGAACCCGACCCCGATAACTTTACTCCTTTCAGTGAACTCACCAAAGAAGAAGTGGTGGATTGGACCTTGGCAGCACTTGGCGTTGATCAAGTTGTTTCGATTGAAGAAGCACTGCACAATCAGATTCAAGCCAAACTTCACCCAACTTCTGAATCTGGCGTTCCCTGGTGATTTTTGTTATACTCTTTGAAGTTATTGCTTCATTTGACCGCGTTAAGGAAATTGAAAACGCCTTAGCAGCACGCGTTGATGCGGAATTAAACAAAGCATCGGGACTCCCCTGGGACGTGCCGGATCCTTTGCCTCCGTTACCGCATCCACTTGGTTACGTTGAGGTTTAAAATACACGACACTACTATCAGTTAAAATAAAAACAATTGATAGTCGTGTTGTGACAATTAAACTTACAGACGCTGCTAAGTTCTTTAACAAAGAACAACATCAAATTAACGCATGGAATTGGCTCCAATCTCAGGTAACACCTGAGGTCCTGGAGTCTTTTTCTGCTAAGTATCGCAATAAACCAGCCAAAGAAAGCACCATCACTTGGGACGTTGTTGTTAAAACAGCAAAAGAAGCTGGTGCCAAATTTCCTGAATGTGTTGCTGCACAGTGGGCACTTGAGTCTGGCTGGGGTCAACACACGTCTGGTAAAAATAATTACTTTGGATTGAAAGGATCTGGCTCTACGGTTGAAACAAAGGAATTTATCAACGGTCAGTGGATCACAATCAAGGCTGGATTCATTGATTTTCCTGATCTGCAAACATGTGTTTCGTACCTTGTTGATCGTTGGTACAAAGACTTTGATGGGCACAAAGGTGTTAACAGGGCAACCAGTAGAAATGAATGTGCACGTCTATTAGTCAAAGAAGGGTACGCTACTGATCCAAACTACAGTACCAAATTGATTCAGATCATGGATCGACAACTCCAAAACATTGGAGAGAAAAAAGATGTTGACCCGCACGCAAGTAACTTTACTCCCTGGAGTCCATTCACATATAAAATCACACCTAACATCACCTATGGCGAATTAACTCTTAATCAAGAGGCTCGTCGTTTTACCAAGCAGTATCAATGTGCTGTAGCAAAAGAACTGTGTTTATTTTTGGAGCGGGTACGTAAACAGTTTGGGAATAAACCGTTAATTATTACAAGTGCCTCCAGGCCTGAACCTATTAATACCCAAGTAGGTGGTGCAAAAAACAGCGAACATACTTATAGTTCACCATCAACAGGAGCAATTGATTTTTACGTAGATGGTGTTGACATCAATGCAGTACAAGCTTGGTGCGATAAAAATTGGCCATACTCATTAGGGTACGGCGCACCAAAAGGGTTTGTTCACGTTGGTATACGAGATGGAAACCCACGTGTTAGGTGGGATTACTGAGGTCAACGCCGGCGACGACGCTTTTCAGTTCCGGGTTCTTTGGCACGCCCGACCACCAAAGCACACAATTCGATGATGCGGTAAGCTTTTACTGCAAGCGCGTCATCTTTTGGGGTTGGTGTTAAGGCGGTAATGACAGAAGCCGCCGCATGAACAGCGAGAGCAGCTTCGATATAGTTGTTTACGTTCATGATAAAGTTGGTTTTTCTTTATTCTACCGGTCAAATTCTTTTAGGTAATCTAAGTTTTCTTGCTCGGCAAAAAAGTCTTGCCAATCTTCTTCAGTAGCTTCCGTAATTTTGGAAGGTACTGGTTTAGGTTCTTTGGGCTTTTGAGGAGGATTTAGAAGAGTCATACGTCATACATGCGGCACCCTGGTGCCGATGGATTTTCCATACAATAGCGCAACCAAGCAACATGCGGATAATGTTTACGTGGTTTTTTACGGAATAAAGCAAGTAGCTTTTTGATCATGGTCTGTTTGTTAGCGGAATAAAGACCTCAGGGAAACGATCAGTATCTTGATGTTCCCTACTCCATGCATTTTGCCAATCAGACAAGGAGTGGTCGTGAATAGTATCGTAGTATGCATCATCACCTGGTTCTAAATCAATTTTGAAGTTATTGATATTGCTACTTGGAATGCGCGTACCAATAAACCAAGTAGAGTTGGCGCCAACAGTGACACTGCCCCCTGGAGATTCAATAACACAAAGAGCTTCAGTAAATGCACCGCTATTCGGAGGAATGATAACTGCTGTGTCTACAGGACTAACAATCTCTGGAACATCAATTGTGTACTCTTGTAGTGCAACACTGCCATCTACGTCTTCAAGTTCCCAATATACTTCTTGAGTGGTAGAAGCAGGCTCGATAACAACACCAACTTCGTAGTTAAGGGGTTCGTTGCGTGTAGACGAGATGCAAATTAAATAACTGCCAACGCCTAAAGGAAAGTATCGGTCATCACCACGATCAAGCCGCAACCTATCAAAGGTGTTGTAAAGATCAGATTGAACACTCATTACCGTGTCAAGGTAAGGAATGTACACATCCCCTAGATTGTTAACACCATCAGTCAGTGAATCACCCTGGAACACAGGCAGATCTGTTTGAGGGATGTTGTTGAGATCATAGACACTGACGTTGATGTATGTAGGGCGCGGCGGCCCTTTGGTAACAATGATCCAAGCAGGTGCCGAAAGGTTGACCTGGAACCAATTGTTGTACGTACCGCCGCCAAACCCGTTGGTTTTTACTTGGTATTTTGCACCAAGATTGCCACGTAAATAACGCAGCGAAAGCTGATCAAAAGTACCAAGTACTAATGGATTATTTTTAGTTCGTTGCTCTTGACTAACTATTGAATTCCTGGGCATATGAACCGTAATACAGCTCCTGTGTATCATCATAATCCGGGGTGTTTTTGTTCACCAACGGATGTTGAATCGTTTGTTTGTACTTAGCTTTCATAATGGGTTCAGGTGTTTCTTTTAGCTGGTTATCTGCGGCGTGCATCAGTTTACTGGGATCAAACGTGTGATGAAACGGTTGGATCTCAACGGGTGGGAAAGTGCGATTCCAACTTGAAATCATATGCAAAGGATTAAGACAATCTTTATTGCGGCACGTACGTGTTACAACCATCTTGCCGACATCTCCCCATGCACATTGATAAATGACTTTATGTGCACTAATGTTTTCAGCTAGGTTTTTACTATTAGCAGAACGATAGGAAGGGAAACGAATGCGCGACTTTGTTAACGAAGGTGCTTCCCAGCACTCTTCAAAATCTTTTACAGGTATCTTGCTCCAGATGGATAGCAAGCGATGTTTGTACAAGCCATCAATGTAGTTGATGTCAAAACCACAGTTGTTATTGGAAATTTTACGAACACATTCGTAACACCAATGATAGGTCTTGTCACGAATGGTATGCCCATGAGGGCATATGAAGCCCCTGTAATAACCATGTGCACTTAACTGTGCATCCGTAAGTAACTCAATGTTGGCGACGTACCGGAAAAGCGACAGTACAGAAGCCAGTTCGTTGATGCGTTTGGTGTAGTTGGCCATGATTAGGAACTGAGTGGGTTGCCGATAAGGCGTTGGTACTTGTGGAAGGACATGCCGTTCTCCAGGTTGTAGACCAGCTCTCCTTCGGCGTTACGTGTGCGGCGTCGATACGAAGGCGCAGGACGGGTGCGGCGTTGCTTGAGGGCTAGTTCTTGACGGTTGTCGTACGTGACGTTGGAGGGGTCGTGAACGACGTCTGCGTTCCCTGGATCGCTACCAGTACGTAAGTAGTACACGATGCGATGCGCTTGGTACCGTGCGCCGCAAAGAGAGACGTAACAGTACTTGCCATGCTGCCGGCCAGCCATGTCACCGGGCTTGTGACCACGTGCTTGCGTCTTCCACGCAAGACCTGTCGCGTATTGGTCAGAGAGCTCTAGCTGGTCCTGTACGTACCAAAGCGGAAGCATTTCTAGGTAGGTGCGTGCCATGACCTCCTGGTGGTGGGAACCATGACACTGTACCACTGTTGGGAAGTGTACGCAAGAGAAACTGTGAATACCGGCTTGTGGAGGGGTGAATACCGCCTTATTTACTTAGATATAGGGTTTCATACTGTGTTGAAAAAGTGTTGCACCTCTGTGTGGCTTCATGATTTTTTCCACAAATGCAACACTGTTTTAACAACGTATGAAACCCTATAGAGGGTTAGATAAGACTGTATTCATCCTTGAATAGGACGGTATTCATTGTTTTACCCCTCTCCGTACGTTTTCCACAGTACATGCGTACCATCAGACGTCACTTACCAAGCTTCCGGGTTTTCGTACGGTCTTTTCGTTCCTTCCGTTTTTCTTTAGGTTTTGCTACAGGTTCAGGTTCTTGGGACAACACCTCCTCAAAGATGCCACCAAATTGAGACGCAACTGTGTCCCATGAGAACTGTGTATCCATTACGCGTTGCCGGCAGCGTGTACCAACCCATTCACGAATACCTTTGTCTTGGTACAGGTACGTCAAGATCTCAGCAAGGTGGTCAGAGGACGGGCATGGCATCTCACGTGCGTAGTTGGTATCCACATCGATGTGGTCGCAACGGATCAGTTCGCCATAGCCCTCGAAGATCTCTTTGCATGACGTATGGTCGGGCACTACCTGCGGCACACCACAGGCAGCGTGTTCAAAGTTGACAAGACCCCAGCCTTCACCTTTGCAGGTATTGACACCAACATCACATGCGTTATAAATGTCATTCAGCATTTCCACCGATACATTCGGAGGACTGGGTTGATTTGACGTCATAATGATGCGTCCATTTGGATCAAGACCCACACGTGTCATCTCACGTGCAAACACCTCCATGATGTCCCAGCCCTGGTCCTTGAGTCCCATGTGCAAATAAAGCATTGCATCAGGTTTATCTACCGCAAACGCAGCAAATGCTTTGATTGTGATGTCAATCCGTTTACGGAATTGATTGCGGTTACCATTGAAAACAATGAAGCTGTCTTCTTTAAGTCCCAGCTTGCGGCGTGCCTCTGCCTTATCTACTGGATAGAACTGACCAGGAGTTACACCATGCGGAACAATAGAGATAGGCCTGGTGATACCACCAGCCATAAATTCGTGTGCACCAAATTCTGTGTACGAGACCACAGCGTCCCATTCATTGGCAGTATCTGCTAAGCAACCTGTCCATGCATACGAATCCATGGGCGCATAGCCAACAAATTTAAACTTGCCAGCCTTGTGCAGATCCTTGATTTGATTGTATTGCTCATTGATGATCCACATATCATTGATCGTAAATACCACGTCGGGTTGTTCACGTTCAACGATCTCACGAATGCGTTGCTCACCAAAGGGTGCGGTCTGATGACGATTAGATGACGGGTACATCTTGTACTCCTGCTGAAGTGGCGTTGGATCACCCCACCAGTTGTTACCAAGAACAACAATTTCAAAGTCGTCTTTCAGACGAGAGATAACATTTTCAGTTACACGTGCAAAGCCGGTCATGGCAACGATGTCACCACACCACAAAAGTTTTGCTTTCTTAGTCATTAGATCGGAATAATTCCGATTTACTCTACACAATTAAGAGGTTCAATTGATCGCACAAGCTCTTTTTCTTCCGCTGTTGTTGCCTTGAGTTTTGATTTCAAAAATTCTGCAGCACGATGTGTAAGCGTGGTATCACCACAGGTGTATAGATCAACTGCTGCATACCCTACTTCTGGCCACGTGTGGATAGATGCGTGGGATTCAGACAGTAGTGCCAACAAGGTAACGCCTTGCGGCTCGAATTTCTCACCAAAGATACGTAAGATATTTGCTCCCGCCAAAACAAGAGAAGCTTCCAGCAAACGCTGGAGCTCCTCATAGTTATCTAAAAGGTTTTGATCACAACCATAAAGGTCAAGGATCAAATGACGACCGTTGCTCAATGGTTTGTCGCGATGTCTTCTTCCATTATCGCAGGGTTAACACCGTACATTTCTTTGTACTTGGCAGGGTCTGCAGCTACTTCCAGGATGGAGGGGTAACACTTGTAGTCATCCCTGACACCATCACGTATCAAGATATTGTGAATTACCAGCCCATTGGTTTTTTTGGTTGCGTAGACATTTAGTTTCAGTTGGTTTTTACAGATGTCCATGAGTAGGACCTCAAAGCGAGAACGCCCCGACACACCAACGTTGGCACTACGACAATGCTCTGCATAAGATGGATACACCTGCGTGGTCCAGTCGACATAGTAATTGACACCCCCTGGTGAAGGTTTACACATACCCATAGCAACTTCCGCCCCGGGCACAAAGATGACGCGTTTATCCAGCCAATCTAAAATTGGGTTGGAACGAATGGCTTGATCCTTCTCATAAGCTTGGAAGAAGTCAACGTGCTTTGATGTCTCCATCAAGTAATCACGCATTTCCGACTCAGACATATCCAGGATCCAGTTGACAAGCCCTGGAAGCAAGGGTGCAAAATCTCCCTCAGGAGTACCTTTGCTATCGAAACCCATTAAGGTACGTTGTTGCGCTTGCCCACCAGTGAAGGGACGGTCGAACGGAATAGTAAGGCGGCGACGAGCAAGACCAGAGGTGTAGTCGGTGGACTGAATTGCTTCGTTAGCAGTAATGATGACAACACCTTGGAATTGGAAAGGCTCCAGTTGATCTGCTTGGTACTTAAACTCAGAACGAATCCAGTCACCACCAGTGATGGCTTTTAGTTTTGAAACACTGCCACCATAACGGTCAGAGTCTTGGAACAGAATGATTTTCTTACCCATGAAACTTGCAGTTTCAAATCGGTTCTTCTCAATCTGTTCTAGTTCTGTGGAGCAGACGTTACGTTTGCCTACCAGTGCAACACATAGGTTTGCATAGGTTGATTTACCAGACTTACCAGGACCAACCAACTCAAGAAACTTCTGGAGTTCATGGCGACCAAGAAGAGTTGCCCGTAACCATGCACGAAGAACTTGCGTACGTTTTTCAGAACCATGCTGCGTGTAGCGAAGCCAATCCATGATCGGTTCGCAGGTTGCTTGAGGGTTATAGGCATATGGCATCTGTTGCGTCATATGCAAATTACGGTCAAACGGCCGGAGTTCCTTTGTTGCGACGTCAAGAACACCGTTGGTGAATAGAAGGACATCCGTTGCCTCGTGCCATTTATCGCACGGGACCATTGCTTGCAGTTGCTTGAACATATCATCAAGCATTTGAAAGCTAAACCCTTCGCGTAACCAACCACTAGTAATGAGAGCTTGCAGCTTGGAACGGATATCACCAAGCATTTCAATCTTGCTTACCTTGTTCCACAAACCCTGACTAGGGTCATACATAAAGAATTGATTGTGCAGGAGACTAAAGAGCAGATTGTTTGCATAGATCCCAAGTAGTTTGTCCGCAACTTCATTCTTAGGTTGCCTGAGTTCCTTCTCTTTATTTTTCTTGGTGCTTTTAGATTGTACATCATCGCCATAATCTTCGATGTTCATTAGAGTTGTGTCGGTTGGAGTTGCAGTGTTGAGAAGGCGATTCATTTCTTCTTCCACATTTCTTTCGATTTCGGGAAGAATGCTTGCCGCCAGATTGATCGTAGCATCGTCAGGGGAGGAAACCTTGTCTTCCTGCGGACGCTTCCAACCATTTTGCTCAGCCAGATGGTAAAGCGTACCAATGCCCCGGCCACCACCTTTTGTAAAGGATAACCAACGCTTATGGCATTCGTTCTCTTTGTATTTGTCACTTTGTTTGGACCATTCATCCCATTGATCAAGCAGGGATTCGTCCAACTCATGGAGCGACTGTCCGATCGCAATCCAAATGTCATAGTCATCGACTGCCTCAATGGGGAGTGCCCACATCGCAGCAACTGCCAATTGCATATCACGTTCCAATCCAATGCGACTGGTGATTGCGAACGAGTTACCGATGATGCGTGAGACTTCTTCAGCAGGACGCCCTTGCTTTGTATTCCTGGTAATGATGCCATTCAATACCCAATCCGGAAGTTCGGGCAATTTGTCTGCCCATTCAAATCCCAAATCTTCGGCAGTAAAGTAACCTTGCGTATCTGGATGCGCACCCATCAATACGCCTTGGTGCCGCTTCCATAAGATCTCAAGTTTTTCCATGGACCCCTGCGAGGTCCATGTGTATTTGTTACGAATGAAATGCTTTTGTTTTTCTTTACTTACTTTGTAGAGGCGACGTTCTCGTCCAGCTTTGCCACTGAGGATGGTAAGGGTGGGAGGCAACGCATCGAGTATGGGGAGGTTTGAGATTTGTTCGATGAGCTCATAGACGGATGGTCCGTCAACATCAACCCAAACGAGACCATAAGGATGGTTGTAGGCAGGACCACCAAGTAATCCGATAGCTTTACATTCTCCGTTGATAATTTCATTTTCAATTTCTTCTTTAGTAAACGGTTTGTTTTGCCATCCCATGATGTAGGGATCTTTGTTGGGACCCAGTGGGGTCAAGGGCCAGTCAATGGGAATGAGATCGAGCCGAATTTCGCCCGGTTTTACTGCCTGCTGGTTCATACTCGACGTCATTTTGTTGGGTAGGTAAGAGAGATTCTAAAGCTGCGATCGGGATATTGATCGTCTTTTACCAAGTTGTAAGCATGGAAATGCATAGGCGTTGGAAGACAAAACAAATCCCCATCCGCCGCATTGGCCATGCGGCTAACAAGGGTATGCATCCATTCGCCCACGCCGATGACGTGGGTGCTCATGTGTTTTTGGCTTGTCTTTTTATCCTACGGCCACCAACCCAGGACGCTTCCTAAGATATCGTTAAATCACTGAGACTTATTGGACTCAGCTTGTTTGTATTTATTTCTCTTATCCATCCCATTAAATTCATCCATGAGTCTGTTGTAAATTGTTACAGCATCTTCTTTTGTAACAACGGCCCGCTCACAGGCAATCGTCCATGCTAGCCGCTTCCGACACTCCATCTTCCCTTGGGGGTTGTAGGTCATTGGATTCTAGGTCACCGTATAGATTGCTGGTATTAAACTAGTATAGATAGTTTTGTTAACAATGACGTATACCCCTGGTAGCCCAATAACTGACGCAGCAGAGCATTATGGTTCTAATTCAAGTAACCAAAAATGGGATCATCCTGGGCCAACCAAACGCGTAATCCCTTTGAGATCAAACCAAGGGATTTCTACAGAATTAAATCATTATACTGATTTACTTGGGCGTTTAGAAAACAGCCGAGCAAAGAATCGCAGGGGAAGTGGAGTACGTCGATCTGATCCCGCTAGAGAAGCAGAACAGCAAAAGCGCCAAGCAGAGTACAGCGCTAATCAAGATCGTTACGCTGGAGATTTTGAAATAAAACGTCCGGGTATAACACAGCAAGTATTTGTTGGTTGGTACAACCCTGAGACAGGTGCTAAATGGTCAGCTCCCAATCCGGGCTACACGCCAAAGGAAGGCACTGGTTGGGTAAAAGGGTATGGGGACCAACTTGGAGGCGGACCAATTTCTTCCATTGGGTATGGGGACCAACTTGGAGGCGGACCAATTTCTTCCATTAAAGAAAAGCCTCCTACTGCAAGTACTAGTGACAAAGGTGAAGCTTTTAAAGCAATGTTGCGTGCTCGGATGTCTAAGTTTTAAATTAAATCTGCGTCATATACATTACAGTTTTCAATTTGTTTGTAGTACTCATCTACAATTTTGTACCAATCTTCTCGAAGCATATTAAGAAAGTTTCGAGAGATCTTAAAGACTTGTGTACGTACAGGCGTTGATACCAAGATTGCCGCTTGTTGTACTGTCATACCAAGAGTCTGCTCGATAGCTATGTCGTAGGCAGCGAGTTGCTTACAGGTCTTTTTAAACTTAAGATGACCACCAAGCAGGTCTCTCCACTCTTGGGACCCCTTCTCCAAATCTTTCGGCCACTTGCGGCTATAGGGTTTGACGCTGGTCTTTAGGTCAGCAAGAGTAAGCTTACCGTTAGCCACAGCAATGATGTCAGGAGCACCAGCCCAGGCACGTCCCTCGTCATCGCAACCCCACACACGAGCCACGTCATCAGACCCGATAGTAAAATTAAACTTGTCAAGTACCGGCGATTCCGCCCAAAGGACCTCCTGGAACTGGTCCAATATCGATGGCATTCCCGACCAAAAATCGGAATACTCTTCAGGAATGTCCGGAGTTTTATTCCCTTTGAGGTACTGTTCCATGCCATAGTGGATAGCGGTTCCTCGTTCGGCGGCAGCTTCCTTGACACCAGGATTTGCTTTCGACCACATTTCAAGCTTCCGTTTGTTTGCTTCGGAAGCGGTCTCGCCAATGATAGTGGTTACGGAAGGCGCAGGACCAGTGGGTAACGGCGTTGTATAGTGACGTCGACCGTTAAGAGAAATTCTGGCTGCGGTTTTATTCAACGACCGCATGACTTCTGGTTGCTCGTCTTTGGCTTTAATCCAAGGGTCTGACGTATTTAGTCTAGCAACCATTGATGGTTTTGTGTATTACCATTAGTCTAACAGATGAAGGAACCTACTGCCATGGATGGATTCAACTACGCGATTGCTTCAATCCTTGGGGCTATGCTTGTAGTCATTAGCATGGATGCTTATTTGTTTTTCATGGAGGTTGCATCCCGCCAATGAACAAGTTTTTACTTGGTGTTCAGGGGTACTACTCTTGTTTTGGCTGGCTTGTGCCAGCAATTTGGAAATGGTTGTTGCAATTCTTAACTAAGTTTTGTTTTTGGAAAATGACTGCAAATTTAACTCGGTTCTATTTTGACTTCGACGAAGAGTGCCGCACTGGCTGCTTTGTCAACCTGGCATACAAGGACGTGGAGACCGTTGAGGCTGACGAGTACGAAAGGGAGCTACAATCACAGGACGTACCATACACACGCGTAGACCTGTGACCAAGAAGCGTACCTGGGATACTTACTTTGCTCCTCTTAAGGCACAGCTAGGTGCTCGCAAAGAAACCTTTGAAAAAATTTTTGCACACCTTGACTCGTGTGACGAGCCAATCATTGTTGAGACTGGTACGTACCGAGAGGAGAACAACTACACAGGCGATGGCTGCTCAACCTTATTGTTTGATAACTACATTGACATCCGTGGGAAAGGTCAACTGATTTCAATTGACATTGACCCAAAGGCTTGTGAGCTGGCACGTACATCTACCAAGCATGCAGAAGTTATTGAATCAGATTCTGTCGAAGCTCTTGATACGATGCACGGCCACGTATCTCTCTTGTACTTGGATTCGTACAACATCACAGATTGGAATCATGATTGGGCGCCTGCTTCTCATCATCTAAAAGAATTGTTTGCAGCGTCCGGCCTCCTGGGACCTGACACGTTGATTGTGGTGGACGACAACATCAAAGCGCCAGACGGCCGTCGTCATGGAAAAGGACGCCTTGTGTACGAACTGATGGAATCCCTGGGGGTAGAACCGTACTTTGACTCTTATCAAATCGGTTGGATCTGGTGTTAATCTAGTTGTACTGCCAAGAAAAGTAATGGCTCTTTCTAATCAAGTTAAAGGATCCTTGGATGAAGCAGGTCGTCATCTGCGCGATGCACTTGCTTTTGCAGCACGCACTGAGCACCCCGTTACCATCAATGCAATTACGGAGTTGATGTGTCGTCTTGATTCACTGGAAAAAATTGACATGATCATTGAGAAGTTTGATACCAACCATGAAGTGCCACATCCCTTCCGAGGCTGAACGCCTCGAAAAATACTTTGCAAGATTAACGAAAGAATTTCCTTACATCATGAGTAAGGAAATAGAAGAAGCAATAATACGTCCATGTAAGTGGGCTAAAATATTAGAAGAAAGAGTTACGAATCCTGATGTCTCAGGAGAATAAATATACCAAGCCTGAGTTACGCGAACGTATTAAAGATCGCGTGATGGCAGGATCTAAAGGTGGCAAGCCTGGGCAGTGGTCTGCGCGTAAGGCTCAGCTTGTTGCAAATGAGTACAAAGAAGCTGGTGGTGGATATAAAGGTGGCAAGGGTAAGAAACAAAAGTCCTTGGAGAAATGGGGCGAAGAAAAGTGGCAGACCAAAGATGAGTATGAAAAACGTAGTAAAGCTAAGTCTGCTGCCAAGAAGTATAAAGAGAATAAACAATGAACCTAGCTGGCAAGTATTCAACAGGCTATACGCCTGACGCTTTTCCTAATCAAGGTTTTATGCAAGAAATTGCAAAACAAAGTACTAATGATCCCGAGGTAAGAGAAGCGGCATTAAGATATCAATATCCTTTTAAATTAACTGAGCTTATAAATAGTGATTATTCTCAAAGAACAAAAGAAATAATTATGAATGCACTTCAGTTTAAACCTGCTGCCTTAACATGACAGACAAAGCAATTCAAAAAGGTTACACCAAGCGTTACCTCCCAGAGAAAGCGTGGGCATCACTGTCTAAAGAAGAACGTGAGGAGACTGACCAGAAGAAAAGAGCTGGTAGTAGAGAAGGCAAACAGTTTGTACCTAACACTGAACGTGCCAAGAAAGCTGGACGTGCAGCTCGTCGTTACAAAGGAGGTAAGTAACTTTATAATCAAAAGAGTTACTTAACAATCATGGCACAAGCTAAGAAACCTGCAAGCGGCAAAGCAGTTCCTCCCAAGGGTAAAGCCGTACCTCCTAAGGGCAAAGCAGGTGGTACCGACAAGCAAGCTGCTGCACGCGACAAGTTTAAAGAGATGATTGCCAAGAAGAAGGAAGCAGCCGCAAAGAAGAAGAAATGATGGTATCCTGACATACAGAGCAATACCGCTCTGGAGCCAATAGTCGAAAGCTCCTTCACGTTACAGACGTAGTGTTTAGCAACAAGTTGGGTGAGAAGGAAGCTATGATCCCGGTATTACACCGGGATTTTTTGTGACAACTCTTGTTGCCAACGTACCTCCGATCAAAGTTTGGGTTCGTAAGGAGTACTTGTACGACCTTCAGAAAGGACATGGTGAGTACACTCCAGGTTACTGGGTAACTTGTAAATCTTTAACTGGTCGAGCATTACAGTTTGAAACGTACCTGACTGAGTACGGAGCACTGTATGACAAGCTTCCTATTAGTGCGTTTCTTGCATGGGACTCAGACTATCCAGACAAACCCAAAGAACCTACACCTGACCTGGAGCTAACCAACCTTCAGTTCTGGAATGGGTTTGACCATGGACTTACGGTCGTTGAAAAGAATCTGATCTTCAACATGGGTTTTGAAGTCCTGACACGAAGCGCAGGTGTAATGAAGGGCACATATTTATTTACCGTAGACAACTATCATCCTCATCGGAACGAACCTGATTTTTACTTCTCGGAGTTTCCTGATGAGCACAAATCCCATAACATTGTGGCTTTGGACAACGGTCAAATTGGCGCTTATCCCAACAATCGGTGTCGCATGGTTGATCCATCACTGAGTTATCACAATCTCAAAACACCAGACTTTAAGGTATCAACACGATACTTTGATGTGGAACACGCCCCCAAGTGGGGTCGTCTTGGAGAAAACGATGAGTACTTTTGGAAAACACCTAATGAAGATGTATAATAATTGAGTTCCCCCTCTCTTTCTGATGGGGCAGCTTGGGTGACTCGCTAGGCAAACAGTCTAGAAGGAGAGCCCAAGATAGAGGTGCAGTCACTGTCTGGATACGCCTGGTTAACTCACAGCCCGATTGTCGGTACGCCAGTTACACTGCATCCATCTATTAACAACACCCCCTATGCTTAGCTCCTATACGTAGACCATTTTGTTGACGTCAACAAAATGGTTTTCAGGATGATGCACAAACCAGGGGGTCACTCGGTCGGTAGTCTATTGGTAAGGACGGGCAGACAATGCACGAGAAAGCTGGTTCGATTCCAGCACGACCGATCAGGGTGCAACAAGGAACGTTGCATTAAACAAAGGATCCCCTCGGCCGCATCGTAGATCATCGTAGGCGGACATCCTTGCCCTTATTACAAAGGGGTTTTGCATGGTGCATGCTGAACTTAAATAACTGACGCCTCCCGCTGCAGAAAGCGTATCTACTAGGTCAGTGCCCTTAACCGGGGATTAGCGCAGCTTGGTAGCGCAATTGCTTTGGGAGCAATGGGTCGCAGGTTCAAATCCTGCATCTCCGATCACCTGGTCCGAACTAATTGGATAAGACGGTTACTGCCGCTGCAGGACGATGTAGGTTCGACTCCTACCCAGGTGCTATTAAGAATCTCAATAAACCACGTTTATTGAGAAAAC
>JGI25921J50272_10000291_pt1 | contig 16309 bp, 16 predicted proteins | sample LauGreSu1BDMLBSD_2_FD_50272 | JGI IMG/M metagenome (IMG submission 50272) | reverse complement strand
AAGCGATTGCATTGGGAGCTTGTGCCTTCTGCCTGGGCGGGTGCCACACCTTCTTCGTATGTGACCAAAGATGCGTTTGAGCGCATCAGCCAAGCCATTTTGGAGGATGTGCAGCGTGCCTTGCCCCAAGGCTTGGACGGTGTGTATTTGGATTTGCATGGTGCAGCAGTGGCAGAAAATGCGGACGACAGCGAAGGTGAATTGATTTCGCGCATTCGGCAGTTGGTCGGCCCCGCCATGCCCATCATTGCCAGCCTTGATTTACACGCCAATGTGACCAAGCGGATGTTGGCGCTCAGTGATGGTTTGGTTTCATACCGCACTTATCCGCACATTGACATGGCCGATACGGGTGAGTTGGCTGCGCAACTCATGCAGCGCCGTTTAAAGTTGGGCCGCAAAGAACCCATGCATGCAAAGCGTTTCCCGTATTTGATTTCTTTGAATGCCCAAAGCACTTGGATGGAGCCTGCCAAAACGGCCTATGAGCAATTGCTGGCACTCGATCACGACTCGGGTGTGATGTTGAGTTTTTGCATGGGATTTCCTGCTTCTGATTTTGATGAATGTGGACCTGTGGTGTGGGGACATGGCGAGCAAGCAGAAAAAGTGGTTGAACAACTTTTCCAAGCGGTCAGCCAGCCTTCGCTTTGGCAGCCCGAGTGGTTCCCTGCTCGCGAAGCGGTGGTTCAGGCCATGGCCAAAGCAGCCACCTCCTCTTTGCCAGCGGTCATCGCAGACACCCAAGACAACCCAGGCGCAGGTGGCGACAGTAACACCACGGGCATGTTGCACGCATTGCTTCAACAAGGTGCAGGCAAAGTCTATCCGGGTCAGGTGGCACTGGGTTTGATGTTTGATCCCAATGCCGCAATGATGGCGCATGAGGCAGGCATTGGTGCGCAAATCGATTGTGCGCTGGGTAAAGCGGTTCCCATTTTTACGGGCCAGCTCAGTGATCCACCTGTGCAAGGCAGGTTCACAGTCAAGGCGCTCAGCGATGGTCAATGTGTTTTAAAAGGTCCCATGATGACGGGTGTGACCGTTCAAATGGGATTGAGTGCTTGCTTGGAAATTGAAGGCATTTTGGTGGCTGTGGTGAGCGGCAAAATGCAATTGCTCGATCGTGAGTTATTGCGCAACGTTGGCATTCATGCTGAAAAAATGAAGATCGTGGTGGCTAAAAGTTCCAACCACTTCCGCGCAGACTTCACACCCATTGCTTCTCAAGTCATTGTGGCCAAGGCGCCTGGCCCCATGGCGGCAGACCCCGGCGATTTGCCTTGGAAAAAACTCAGCCCTCAAACTAGGACAAGACCATGACCGCTCACAACTCGCCCACAGATTTAACGCAATGCACCGCAGAGCAATTGCTGCATCTGTATCGCAGTGGTCAAGCGTCGCCTGTGGATGCAACCAAGGCCATGCTGGCGCGCATTGAGAAACTCAATCCCAAGCTCAACGCCTTCACATTGGTCGATGAAAAAGTGGCCATGAACTGCGCCAAGTCCAGCGAGGCCAAGTGGCAAGCGCATCGCAAAGCTGGTTTGCACGGGGGTGCTGAGGTAGGTGCATTGGAAGGCGTACCTGCATCCATCAAAGATTTAATTCTCACTCGGGGTTGGCCCACATTGCGAGGCAGTCGCACCGTTGATCCGAATCAAGCATGGGAAATAGACGCACCTGTTACTGCGCGCTTGCGCGAATCTGGCGCGGTGTTGTTTGCCAAAACCACAACGCCTGAATTTGGTTGTAAAGGTGAAACCAATTCGCCCGCCACAGGCATTACGCGCAACCCTTGGAACACCGATAAAACGCCAGGCGGTTCTTCGGGCGGTGCCGCCGCCGCAGTTGCCGCAGGGTTGGGGCCGATCGGCGTGGGGACTGATGGCGCGGGCAGTGTGCGCATCCCTGCGGCTTTCTGCGGCAACTTTGGTTTGAAGCCCAGCTTTGGTCGGGTGCCGGCTTACCCACTTTCACCTTTTGGTTCGGTGGCGCATTTAGGCCCTCACACCATGAGCGTGCGCGATGCGGCGCTCATGATGAATGTCATGAAGCAGCCCGATGCGCGTGATTGGACCTCACTGCCACCCGATGCCACAGATTATTGCGTTGGATTAGAAGACGGTATTCGCGGTTTGCGCATTGCCTATTCACCCACCTTGGGCTATGCCAAAAATGTTCACCCAGATGTGGCTGCCGCTGTAGAGGCTGCTGTCAAAGTTTTGCAAAGTTTGGGTGCTCATGTAGAGCAAATCGACCCTGGCTTTGAAGACCCGCTGGAAATTACAACGGGCTTGTGGTTCTTAGGCGCACTCTCGGTTTGGAATGGCCTCTCGGCTGATCAACAAGCTTTGGCCGACCCTGATTTCAAAGCCGAAGCTGTGCTGGGTCAAAAGCTCAGCGCCATGGACGTGCAGCAATTGAATCTGAAGCGCGGTGTTTTGGGTTCGCACATGCGTCAGTTCATGCAGAAATACGATCTGTTGGTCACGCCTTCAGTGTCAGTGCCAGCATTTGATGCACGTCCTGCCGGTCAACAAGTCATGACGCCCGAAGCCATGTTGGGTTGGACACCTTTTAGCTATCCCTTCAACCTCACGCAGCAGCCTGCTTCTACCATTCCTTGTGGTCTGACCAAAGACGGCTTGCCCATTGGTTTGCAATTTGTAGGCCGAATGTTTGACGACGCCATGGTGCTCAGGGCTTCACGAGCTTATGAATCTGTGTGCCCTATTCCACGCCCACAAATTTAAGCAATTTTTTCAAACGCCACCAACTTGGGCACGTTGGGGGCAATCCAAAAAGAACGTGTGTGCGGCAACATGATGATGCCCGCCACACTTTCGACGCGTGCTTCGGGCGCTATGGCGGGATCGGGGCTGCGGCAAATGGACCAAAGACCATCTGACTCATCGCGCAGGAAATTTTGCAGTTCTTCAAAGCCAATGCGTTGGCCGTTCTTCACTGCCGCTGCATGGCGCAGACCACTGATCAAACGAGGCGTGCTGGACAAAGCCAAGCCCATGGGCGATTGTTGATCTCTCAGGGATTCACACAAGAAATGGTTGGTGTGCACCACACACATCGACAGGTTTGACTTCATCCCAACCACCCGGTGAAATTTCAAAACACGCCACTTCACCCATGGCATCAGCCACGGGAATATTGGACGCGGCGCCAAACTTCAAAGTTTGAATACGTGCCAGTGCCAAACGCGCTTGCGCCACCGACTGACAAGACAACAAATGCCGGAGCACCACATGCACGGGCACCCCTGTGGCGCCATCTGTGACAGATCGCAAGATGTTCAGGCCAATGGCCAAGCCGCCTTCGCTCATGCCAATCTTGGCCAACATGCCGCCTTCGGTGAGCGTGGTGAAGGTACGGCCTTGTTCGTCATAAGATTGCAGAATGACCAAGGCTGGGCGTTGCCGACCCACCCAGTCCCAATTTTGCGAAAACCAAGCGTGGCCATCTGCACTGCCCAAAGCATTGACACACAAGGACGTGCATTCGCCTTCCTTCCAAACGTCTTTTAAAGCGTTTTCGCCATCAGCCTCTAAAGTCCAATCGGGCAAGCCCATGGCGGTGTTGGCCATCAAGGCCAAGGCGGCCTCTTGGGTGTCATCGCTTAAAAAGTTGGGAGGCAGTATTTCTGTTCTGCAATTGAGCGCCAAGATGTCTTCGAGCTTCAAAGCAGCGCCATCGGCCATGCCCTGCATCTCTGGTATCAAAGCGGGGTCAAGGGCTTGAATGACCTGTGTGTAACATTTGGCTCGCTCACAAGCCTCTGTCCAAGAGATGCCACAGGTGGCAAACAATCGTGCATAGGTGATGCGGCTGTGCTGGGCTTGAACTGCGCTGGCCTTGCCAAATTCAAGACCTCGCTCATAGGCGGACAGACTTTTTGAGATTTTGATTAAAGGGAACATAAAAATCATTATCATCCGCATATGACATTTTTGGCAATCGACGTCGGTAACACTCGTTTGAAGTGGGCGCTTTACGACCGGCCGCATACCCAAGCCAATGTATTGGCACAGGGCGCGGAATTTTTAGAGAACATCGAAACCCTCGCCGATGGGCCTTGGGCCAGCTTGGCTGCGCCTCAGTACATGCTGGGCTGCGTGGTGGCCGGAGACGCCGTGAAGCGGCGTGTTCAAGAGCAAATGGAGCTTTGGGATGTGTCCCCGCAATGGGTGGTTTCTTCCAATGCAGAAGCCGGCATCAGCAATGGCTACGACCATCCTACCCGCTTAGGCTCAGACCGTTGGGTGGCCATGGTGGGTGCCCGTCATCGCATGTTGGTAAAGGGGTTAAATAAACCATTGGTGGTGGTGATGGTGGGCACGGCCGTCACGGTGGAGGCCCTCGATCAGCATGGCAAATTTTTAGGCGGTTTTATTTTGCCAGGGCACGGCATTATGTTGCGCGCCCTCGAGTCGGGCACAGCCGGGTTGCACGTGCCAACGGGCGAAGTCAAACCCTTTCCCACCAACACCAGCGATGCCCTCACCAGTGGCGGCACCTACGCCATTGCGGGGGCCTGTGAGCGCATGGTGCATCACCTAAAGGAGCACACAGGCATGGAGCCACATTGCGTCATGACGGGTGGTGCGGGTTGGAAAATGGCACCCAGCATGGCCATCCAATTTGAGTTGGTTGACAGTCTTATTTTTGACGGGCTGTTAAAGCTGGCGCAAACGCGTTTTACTTGAGGGCTTCAAGCCTCATCTGGCGAATAGGCTTTGGTCAGTTGCATCAAATGCAAGCGCTCTTTTTCATTTTCTAAGTAGGGTGCCAGCAGCAAAAGCACATGTCGTGCACCGCGCGCTAGCGCATCACCAGCACTCTCGGGCTCCATGGCGTGGCGGGGGTTGCGCACGTATTCATAGCTGAGCCAGTAAGTCACAACCACCGACATGCTGGCCGACAGNGTGGTGAAAGTCTCGGGCTCGTTGCGAATGTGGCCTTGGTTGGCCAAAGCTTGTAGCAACTGGTGCAAGGATGAAGTCTTAACTCCTAAGATGTGTTTGAAGTTGGTTTCCAAATGACGATTTTTAGACAGCAAATCGTTCAGATCGCGGTACAAAAACCGGTGCTCCCAAATGAGCTCGAACAGGGAGTGTAAAAAGAACCAAGCGTCTTCCACATCTTTCACATCTTGGCTGGCCTCTAGCAACTTCAGAATGTCTGTCTTGTAGTCGTCAAACAGGTGGCTGACCAATTGGTCTTTGGCAGGAAAGTGGTAGTACAAATTGCCGGGGCTGATGTTCAACTCAGATGAAATCAGGGTGGTCGACACGTTGGGTTCACCATAGCGATTGAACAAGTCTAAAGAGACTGTTGCAATTCGCTGGGCGGTGCGTCGAGGCGCTTTTTTAACCATGCTTGAGCTACTGGCTGGCTTTGGTGGTTTTGGCAGAGGGGCGTTTTCGCGGTGGCGCCTTAGGCTTTGCAGGCGCGGCACTTTTGCCCAAGGCTGCTTCTAGGGCTGCCACGCGCATTTGTAAATCAGCAACTTCCTGGGCGGTGGGCAGACCCAAACTTTTAAGCGCACGTGCTACACGGTCTTCGAACAAGTGTTCAAGCCGATCGACCTTGACGGCCATGGGCTGAGCAAGCCCAGCGCTCAGGCCTTGGGTCAATTGGTTGAAGTGGGCTGCCGCCTCGTGTATTTGTTCTTGAGCTGCCGCTTGCGCTTGCGCCATGGCGCCCAGACCCGCTAACCAAATGTCTTTAGAGGCGGCGCTGTGCAGGGGTTCTTTGGGACGGGATGCGCCTTTGGCGGGCTTTTTAGGTGTACTTGGGGCCATGGAAACTCCGAACTTCAGGGGTTGACCGGTAAAGCCTCACTTTAACCGCTGCCGCAAAGCCTGCCAAGGCTTCTAAAATACAGTTTTGGAAAGAAAAAACATGTCCGTTCTCATCACCGGCGGCGCAGGCTTCATTGGTGCCAATTTTGTTTTGGACTGGGTGGCCCACAGCGATGAAAAAATAGTCAATCTCGACAAGCTCACCTACGCCGGTAATTTGGAGTCCTTGGCCTCCTTGAAAAACAACCCGCAGCATGTTTTTGTGCACGGCGACATTGGCGATGTGGCGCTATTGCCCAAGTTATTGGCCGAACACAAGCCCCGTGCTGTGCTCAACTTTGCCGCTGAAAGCCATGTGGATCGTTCCATTCATGGCCCTGGTGAATTCATTGAAACCAACATTGTGGGCACTTTCCGTTTGTTGGAATCGGTGCGTGGTTACTGGCATGGCTTGAGTGCTGAAGCGCAAACGCAGTTTCGCTTTTTGCATGTGTCGACCGATGAGGTGTATGGCAGCCTTGCACCGCAAGACCCAGCGTTTACAGAACACCACCAGTACGAGCCCAACAGTCCTTATAGCGCCAGCAAAGCCGCCAGCGACCATTTGGTGCGTGCATGGCATCACACCTATGGTTTGCCGGTGGTCACCACCAATTGCAGCAACAACTATGGCCCTTTGCACTTCCCAGAGAAGCTCATACCGCTCATGATTGTCAATGCCTTGGCGGGCAAGCCTTTGCCGGTGTATGGCGATGGCATGCAAGTGCGCGATTGGCTGTATGTGAAAGACCACTGCAGCGCCATTCGGCGTGTTTTGGAAGATGGGCGCTTGGGCGAAACCTACAACGTGGGCGGCTGGAACGAAAAGCCCAACATTGACATTGTGAACACGGTGTGTGCCTTGCTCGATGAGTTGCGCCCTCGTGCTGATGGGGCCAGTTACAGCACCCAAATTTCTTATGTGAAAGACCGTCCGGGTCACGATAGACGGTATGCCATTGACGCACGCAAGTTAGAAAAAGATTTGGGATGGAAACCGGCTGAAACTTTTGAGACGGGCATTCGCAAAACGGTGGCTTGGTATTTGGAAAACACCGAATGGGTGGCGCATGTGCAAAGCGGCGCTTATCGCGATTGGGTTTCTAAGCAGTACACGGCTTAAGTCGCCCAGTTAGCACCGCATGAAAATTTTATTGCTCGGTAAAAACGGCCAAGTNGGTTCGGAACTGCAACGCAGCCTAGCGCCNCTTGGNGAGTTGTTGGCGCTTGATCGAAGCAGCACCTCGCATTGTGGCGATTTGAGCAACTTAGAAGGGCTGGTTGAGACAGTTCGCGAGTTTCGTCCTGATGTGGTGGTCAATGCCGCGGCCTATACCGCCGTCGACAAAGCTGAGACAGATTCACAAACAGCGTTTTTGGTGAATGANCTTGCGCCTGAAGCCTTGGCANGCGTTTGCGCTGCCATCGGTGCTTATTTNGTTCACTTCTCGACCGACTATGTGTTTGATGGCTCAGGACAAAAGCCCTGGCTTGAAACGGATGCCACCGCGCCTTTGAATGTTTACGGTCACAGCAAGCTTGCTGGAGAAAAAGGCATTGCTGAGCAAGGCGCTAAGCATGTGATTTTTCGGACCAGTTGGGTGTATGGCACCGAGGGCGGAAATTTCGCCAAGACCATGTTGCGCTTGGCCCAAGAACGCGAACGAATGACCGTGATCAATGACCAGTTTGGCGCCCCCACGGCAGCCGCTTTGTTGGCCGATGTGACGGCCCTTGCCCTACAAGCGTCGCAACCGCTAACAGGTATTTACCATCTGGCCGCGGCTGGAGAGACCACTTGGTATGCCTATGCAGACTATGTGTTGGCCAAAGCCAAGCAGATCAAGCCGAGCTTGAACTATGCGGTCAGGGATTTTGTGGCGGTGCCCACTGCTGATTTCCCCACGCCTGCCGCGCGCCCCCTCAATTCCCGGCTCAACTGCAGTCGCCTAGAACAAGCGCTTCAACTCAAGTTGCCGCCTTGGCAGGCCGGCGTAGACGCTCTGCTGACAAAAATTTTGTGAACTCGGGGTGTGGATGAGGCACAAAGCGCCAAAAGTGTTCACAATACGGCTCAGAATGCCTTCCATCCCATGAGCAAGCGCTGACTTGCATGTTTCCACTTTGACGGCCCATCATGACTGACAACGACTCTTTGGCTCACATTTCTCCTCGCGACAAAGCGGAAATCTTGGCGCAAGCCTTGCCCTACATTCGCAAGTTCCATGGCAAAACATTGGTCATCAAATACGGCGGCAACGCCATGACCGACCCGGCCTTGCAAGCTGACTTTGCCGAGGATGTGGTGCTGCTGAAGTTGGTCGGCATGAACCCTGTGGTGGTTCATGGCGGCGGCCCACAAATTGAAACAGCCCTGAACCGCTTGGGTAAAAAAGGCGAGTTCATTCAAGGCATGCGTGTGACCGACGCCGAAACCATGGAAGTGGTGGAGTGGGTCTTGGCCGGTGAAGTGCAACAAGACATTGTGGGCTTGATCAACCAAGCCGGTGGCAAAGCCGTTGGATTGACAGGGCGAGATGGCGGCTTGATTCGCGCCAAGAAACTCAAAATGGTCGACAACGCCGACCCTTCCAAAGAATACGACGTGGGCCAAGTGGGCGAGATCGAGTCAATTGACCCCAGCGTGGTCAAAGCATTGCAAGACGATGCATTTATTCCCGTCATCAGCCCCATTGGTTTTGGAGAAAACAACGAAAGCTACAACATCAATGCCGATGTGGTGGCTGGTAAATTGGCCAGTGTGCTGAAAGCAGAAAAATTGGTGCTGCTCACCAACACGCCAGGCGTGTTGGACAAAGCCGGTAACTTGCTGACTGATTTAAGTGCGCGACGCATTGACGAGTTGTTTGCCGATGGCACCATCAGTGGCGGCATGTTGCCCAAAATCAGNGGNGCCTTGGATGCNGCNAAAAGTGGTGTCAACGCTGTTCACATCATTGACGGCCGTGTACCGCATGCCATGCTGCTTGAGATTTTGACCGACCAAGCCTTCGGCACCATGATTCGAAGCCATTGAGCAGGTAATTAACATGAACACAGAAACCAACTCCGAAAACAATTTGCCAGATGACGAAGCATCAGGTGCCGCTGAGGCGCCCACGCGCAAGCGTCCTAAGCCGGGTGAGCGCCGTCTGCAAATTTTGCAGACCTTGGCGGGCATGCTGGAGCAGCCAGGTGCAGAGCGCATTACCACTGCGGCCTTGTCTGCCAAGTTGGGCGTGAGCGAAGCGGCGTTGTACCGTCACTTCGCCAGCAAAGCGCAAATGTTTGAAGGGCTGATTGATTTTGTCGAGCAATCGGTGTTTGCGTTTGTGCGTCAAATTGCCGATCGCGAACCCGCTGGCCCTGCGCAAGTGGCTCGCACCATTGCGCTCATTCTTCAATTTGCAGAAAAGAACCCCGGCATGGCGCGCGTCATGACGGGAGATGCTTTGGTGTTTGAAAACGAGCGACTTCAAGAGCGCATGAACTTGCTGTTTGACAAACTAGAGAGCACGTTCAAACAGTCTTTGCGCGATGGCGGCCCTCAAAGCGATACGCCCACGGTAGATGCCCAAGTGACAGCTTCTTTGTTGGTGGCCTTCATGATGGGCCGCATGCAGCGCTTTGCACGCTCAGGCTTTAAGCGTTTGCCATCTGAGAATTTACAGGCTTCGTTGGCGCGCGTTCTTTAAACTTTACCAACTCCACAAGGTGCCGTCGTGCTGTAGACGGTTGACAGGCAAATAGGCTCGCTGGTAAGGGTACTTGGCAGCCAATTTTTCATCTATGTCCACGCCGTGGCCGGGTGATTCTCCGCAATACAGCATGCCTTTTTCAAAGCGCCAATCGTGCGGGAAGACTGACAGCATTTCTTCACTGTGCGCCATGTGCTCTTGAATGCCAAAGTTGGGCACCCACGTGTCAAAGTGCAAAGCAGCACCCATGCAAACGGGTGACAAATCGGTGGCGCCGTGGGAGCCCGTTCTGACTTGGTAGAGGCTGGCCAAATTGGCAATCAGCCTAAGGTGCGTGATGCCGCCCGCATGCGTGACCGTGGTTCGAATGTAGTCAATGAGTTGCTGCTCGATCAAATTTTTGCAGTCCCAAATGCTGTTAAAAATTTCGCCCACTGCCAAAGGTGTGGTGGTGTGCTGCCTGATGAGTTTGAAGGCGTCTTGGTTTTCTGCGGGCGTGGGGTCTTCTAGCCAAAACAAATGAAAAGGCTCTAACGCTTTGCCCAATCGGCCGGCTTCGATAGGTGTGAGGCGATGGTGGACATCGTGCAGCAAATGAATGTCGGGCCCAACGGCTTCGCGCACTGCTTGAAACAAGCCGGGGGTGTGGCTCAAATATTTCTCAGTGCTCCAATCGTGCTCGCCTGGCAAAGGGCCATCGGCAGGTTCGTACATGCGGCCGTTGCCACTGACGCCATAGACTTTATTGAGTCCGGGAATGCCGCTTTGTGCACGAATGGCCAAGTAGCCCATTTCTTTGTGACGCAAAACTTCGTCCACCGTTTCTGCTGTATCGCGGCCTGTGGCGTGAGCGTAAGACATGATGGCCGTGCGACTTCTTCCGCCTAGTAATTGGTAAAGGGGTTGACCTGCAATTTTGGCTTTGATGTCCCACAGTGCGGTGTCTACCGCTGCAATGGCCGTCATGGTGACCGGCCCTCTGCGCCAGTAAGCACCCTTGTAGAGATATTGCCAAATATCCTCAATTTGCTGCGGGTCGCGTCCAATCAAACACGGAATGACGTGCTCTTCCAAGTAACTCACCACCGACAACTCGCGACCATTGAGCGTGGCATCGCCAACGCCAGTGAGGCCTTGGTCGGTTTCAATTTTGAGCGTGACGAAATTGCGACCCGGACTGCAAACAATGACACGAGCGGCAGTTATTTTCATGAGAAGTCTTGTTGGATGATGTATTTCACCGTAGCGTCAACGCCTTGGTGTAACACTTGGTCGTGCCAATAACTAACGCGCTCAAGCCACGCTTTTGAGGCTGCCAGTTCTTTGCCCCACAAATCTTCTCGCGCTAACAAGGTGCGAACACAAGCTTGCGGCTCTGAGGCTTGGTTTGCGCCAATGGCCATCAGGCTCTCGGCCTGAGGATCGTTGAGGGCGTAAGCTTTGCCTTGTTCATCTTTGGCCAAGGTGATACCGCAGAAAAATAGCTGCAGCCAATGCGTGGTGCTCAAACGATTGGCCTTTGGCCATTTGACCCAAAACAGAAGGCGGCCAACGTTGAGGAATTTTTTGGGAGCTGTCAGTGGCGATTTGATGCACGCTGTGCTTCAAAAACGGATTGCCGAAACGCTGAATGAGTGCGTCTCGGTAGTCGGCCCAATCTGTTCGACTGAGGTGCGGTGCCACTTCTTGGGTCATCAAGCGATGAACAAATTCTTGGATGTGATCTGAGCCAATGCAATCGGCAATGTGCGCGCGGCCAGTGATGGCACCCATCAGAGCCATGGCGGAATGACTGCCATTGAGCATGCGCAATTTGGCTTCTTCATAACTGTGCACTTGTGAGGTCACGCGAACGCCGCATCTGCTTAGCAATGCTGCGTCGCTTGGGTCAACGAAGTTGTCCTCAATGACCCATTCCCAAAATGTTTCGGTGCTGAGTGCGCATTCGTCTTGCATGCCCAGCGCCTCTTTGGCGGCCGATGCTATCTCTTCGGTTGCGGCAGGCACAATGCGATCAACCATACTGCAAGGAAATGCACAGCGGGCATCTATCCATGTCATCAACTCGGCATCTTGTGAGCTGGCTGTTGCATGAATAATGGCTTTGAGTTTGTGGCCATTGCCTTGCAGGTTGTCACACGACGCAATGGTCAGGCCCGCCAGGCCTGCAGCATGGCGCAAACGCAAGCCGTCAAGCAGTAATTGCGCCAAGACGGGTGTGTAGCCTTTTTCGGTGACGGTGAGAGTGATCCAACGAGTGCTTGGAGCGGCAATGGCGTTCAATACGTTCTGGCGTTCGGTGGTGGCCACGCTGGTTTGCCACAGCGCGCCAGGCACGTGCCATTCAATGCCATTGGCGCCTGCAACGCGCACGGCGTACAAGCCGTCTTGCGCGCGCAGTTTATTGACCAGGCCAGCTTGGGTCATGCCCACGCCATGAATGCCCCAGCGCATATCGCCTTCGCGCAACAATTGATCGAACACCATGGCTTGGTGCGCACGGTGAAACGCGCCTAAGCCCAAATGCACCACACCCGGCTGGGCAGAAGTTGGCGCGTAGGCTGGTGTATGAACTGACTTTGAAACCAGAGGCAGTGTGGCGCGCGTGAGCTTCAGTTCAGGCATTTCGTTTTTTCAGCTTGTCTTCTGAAGCTTGGAGTTCAGCCCAAGTGGCGTCGTCGATCCAAATGCCATTTTGCGCACGCTCAGCGCGCGCGGCACGTTCGGGTTCGCCAGCTGTCATGACACCTGAAGTGCCTGGCGCATTCGGACTTTGACGCAACCAATCTTCAAACGCCAAAGCTTCTTTTTCAAAGGAAGCTTGTGTGCCCAATCGAACGGGGTCAATCAGCATGACCAGCATGCCATTCAAGACAGAACGTCTGTGATCGGCTTCACGGTGCCATGTGTCGCCGCCTGTGAGGGCGCCGCCCAACAATTCACAGGCCATGGCCATGCCAAAACCTTTGTGCTCACCAAAGGTCATGAGAGCGCCAAACATGCCATTGGATTGCGGTACGACCACAACGCCAGGATCGTTGGTGGGGTGACCGTTTTCGTCGATCAAATAACCGTCGGGGACTTGCTCGCCTTTGTTGTGCGCCACGCGCATCTTGCCTTGCGCCACACGGCTGGTGGCAAAGTCGAGCACGAAGGGAGGGCGATTGCCCATGGGCACGCCAATGCAGCAAGGGTTGGTGCCAAAGCGACCATCGCCACCGCCAAAGGGTGCCACCACGGGCCGTGACAACACATTGACAAAATGCATCGATACCAAACCTTGTGCGACAGCCATTTCTGCAAAGTGACCAATGCGGCCGAGGTGATGCGAACGGCTAAGCGCCACTGTGCACACGCCATGTTGTTTGGCGCGTTCGATGCCCATTTCCATGGCTTGCACACCCGTGATTTGCCCGTAGCCACGTTGGCCGTCTAAGTTGAGCAGTGGGCCGGTGTCGAGCACCACTTTGACGCCAGTGTTGGGGCTGAGGCCGCCTTCAAGTACCGCGTCGACATAGCGCGGCACCATGCCGACACCATGCGAGTCGTGACCACTTAAATTGGCCATGACCAAATTGGCGGCCACTTGTTCTGCTTCGGCAATTTCACTGCCAGTCATTTGAATGATGTGGCTGATTTGTTGTCGCAGTTGATCTGCTGGAATGCAATGACTCATAAGTAGACTTTCAAATTACATGACCGCGCCAACTTGCCAAGGCACAAACTCATTTTGTCCGTAGCCATGTTGTTCGCTTTTGGTAGGTTCGCCAGAGGCTGCTTTTAAAATCATGTCAAAAATGCGCTGACCCATGTCGGCAACGCTCACGCCGTTGTCAACAATCTCACCGCAATTCAGGTCCATGTCTTCTTCTTGTTTTTTCCACAAAGCGGTGTTGGTAGAAAACTTCAAACTGGGGGAGGGCGCGCAGCCATAGGCGCTGCCACGGCCCGTGGTGAAGCAAATGAGATTGGCGCCACCGGCCACTTGGCCTGTGGCACTGACCGGGTCATAGCCTGGGGTGTCCATGTACACAAAGCCATGCGCATCGACAGGTTCTGCGTATTCGTAAACAGCTTGCAAGTTGCTGGTACCGCCTTTGGCCACAGCGCCCAGTGACTTTTCTAAGATGGTGGTCAGGCCGCCGGCCTTGTTGCCTGGCGAGGGGTTGTTGTTCATTTCTCCACCGTTGATTTCGGTGTAGTTCTCCCACCAGTGAATGCGGTCAATGAGTTTTTGCGCCACTTCGGGTTTGACAGCGCGGCGTGTGAGCAAATGCTCGGCGCCATAAATTTCAGGGGTTTCGCTCAAGATGGCCGTGCCACCGTGTTGAACCAACAAGTCGACGGCAGCGCCTAACGCGGGGTTGGCGCTGATGCCGGAGTAACCATCAGAGCCACCACATTGCAAGCCAATGGTGATGTGTTCTGCGCTNCAAGGCTCGCGCTTGACTTGATTGGCACGTGGCAACATTTCTTCAATGAGNGCAATGCCTTTTTCAACCGTGAGGCGCGTACCACCCGTGTCTTGAATGTTGAACACCTTGAGCGTGTCACCTTCGCGCAAACTGCTGTGCGCCAACCAGGTTTTGAGTTGATTGGACTCACAGCCCAAGCCCACCACCACCACGCCCCAAAAGTTAGCGTGCGTGGCATAGCCTGCCAAGGTGCGCTCTAGCAACTGCATGCCCAAACCTTCTGTGTCCATGCCGCAACCGGTGCCGTGCGTTAAAGCCACCACGCCATCGACTTGGGGGAAGTTGGCCAGCGCAGCAGGGTTGTTGCGCTTGGAAAAATGATCGGCAATAGCGCGTGCGGCCGTGGCTGAACAATTGACACTGGACAGNACACCAATGTAATTGCGTGTGGCAACACGGCCATCTGATCGTTTAATGCCCATGAACGTGGCGTGTTTGCGCGGCGCCTCTGGNTTNACGTCTTGGCCAATGGCGTAGTCGCGCTCGAAGTTGCCCTTCTCGGGCCCCATGTTGAGGTTGTGCGTGTGCACATGCTCGCCGGGCTGGATGGCCGCACTGGCAAAGCCAATGATTTGGTTGTAACGGCGCACGGGCTGTCCGGCTTGAATGGCGCGCGTGGCCACTTTGTGGCCGGGTGGAATAAGGCCTTTGACAGGCACGCCCTCCACGCTGGCACCGCTCATGAGTTGGGCACGCGCAATGACCACGTCATCGGCAGAATGGAGTCGGATAAAAACACTCATGGTTTGATCTCAAAAAAACTTTTTAGGGAGCCAAAGCACTAAGCTGGGCACGTAGGTGATGACGGCCAAGCTGCCTAGCAAAGGGAATAGCCAAGGCAGGATGGCGGCAGTGGTTCTTTCAACGCTGAGTTTGGCCACACGCGCCAAGACAAACAGCACCATGCCCATAGGTGGGTGCAACAGACCAATCATGAGGTTGAGCACCATGATCAAACCGAAGTGGACCAAGTCGATGCCCAGCTTTTGGCAGATGGGAACCAAGATGGGAACAAGGATGGTGATGGCGGCAGTGGGCTCTAAGAAGCAACCCACGAACAGCATGAGCAAATTGGCCAACAGCAAAAACTTCCAAGGCTCTTGCGTGAATCCCAAGACCCAATCGCTGATGGCCGCTGTGACGCCAGTGGCTGTGAGCATCCAACCAAAGATGCTGGCGGCCGCCACAATGAACATGACGGTGGCCGTTGTTTCTACGGTGTCCAAGCAAATCTTCACAAACATTTTGAAGTTCAGCGTGCGATACCAGAAAAATCCGAGAATGATGGCCCAGACACAGGCTGCAATGGCGCCTTCTGTGGGTGTGAATACGCCAGTGGTCATGCCGCCAATGAGCAGCACAGGGGTCATGATGGGCAGCACAGCTTGAAACTTGAAAAGTTTGTCGGCGATGAATAAAAATCCGAGCGCAACAAACACCGTCAACTGGGGTGGTGTTTCAAATAAAGTCACCAATCCCCAAACCCCGATGGGCCAACCAATGACAACGCCTGTCTCTGCCAAGGCTTTTAAAACACGTGGCCATTCAAACTTGACATCTGCACCCCAATTGTTTTTGTGGGCAAAGTAAGCCACGGTGACCATCATGAGGAAGGCCATCAAGATACCCGGCAAGATACCCGCTAAAAACAATGAACCGACTGAAACGTTGGCCATCATGCCGTAAATCACAAACGGCAAGCTAGGTGGAATGATGGGGCCGAGTGTGGCGGAAGCAGCTGTCACCCCCACCGCAAATTCGGTGCTGTAGCCGTGGTCTTTCATGGCCTTGATTTCAATGGTGCCCAAGCCTGCAGCGTCCGCAATGGCGGTGCCACTCATGCCAGCAAACACAACCGAGCCCACTACATTCACATGACCCAAGCCACCTTTCATCCAACCCACCAAAGCCAAAGCGAAGTTGTAAATGCGGTTGGTAATGCCGGCATTGTTCATGAGGTTGCCAGCCAAAATAAAGAAGGGCACAGCCAGCAAGGGGAAGCTGTCAATGCCAGACACCATGCGGTGAATGACCACGAAGGGTGGCGAGCTTTGTGTCCAGAATAAATAAATGAGTGAGGCGCCCGCCATGGCAATGGCCACCGGAATGCCGCCACTCATAAGCAACAAGAATAAAATTTTTAACATGTCTTTTCTTTCAAGCGTCGAAATGAAGCGATTAACGGTCTGTCATTTCTGACTCGGGACGCTGCAACACGGTATAGCCACGTTGCCAATGAATTTTCATGACCCAGATAGCGCGCAAACACATGGCTGCA
>JGI25921J50272_10000290_pt1 | contig 16418 bp, 13 predicted proteins | sample LauGreSu1BDMLBSD_2_FD_50272 | JGI IMG/M metagenome (IMG submission 50272) | reverse complement strand
AGTGTATTACAGCGGTGATCAACATAGCGGACTTCAATTCACTCAAACAAAAAATCAATTTTCAGGTCTTGCAATTGCTGGAAGCCAATGGAATTGCTGTTGCGGGAAAAGAAAGGATGATCAATGCATCCTCAAGACAGCCCGGCTTTTAGCTCGAGCAACATTGCGCGGATGTTTTTAAGGCTTTCAATGGCCTCGAAACGTTCGTTTACTTTTTTCCCACTCTTGATGAATGATTTTGCTCCGCTGATGGTGTATTTTCTTTCTTTCAGGAGGAAGTAAATGAGCTTCAGGTTTTTTACATCATCGGGCCTGAAAAAACGATCACCCTTTCTGTTCTTCCTGGGCTTTAAGATGTCAAATTCGTTTTCCCAAAAACGGATCAGGGAAATGTTTACCCCGAACATGGCAGCTACTTCACCGATGGGATAATATTGTTTGCTGTAGAGTATTTCATCCTCAGGTATGTCCAACTGGGCAATGTCCGTTATTTTTTTAACGGTTTGTGGTCTATCTTTTTTTGCCTTTTTCAGTGCTGTTACAGTTATATCTTCAACAGCAACCACTTCTTCAGTTGTACTGGCCACTTCAACAGAGGGCTCTTCCACCACCTGGGCAGGAGGGGCAATCTTGTATGACTTTTTTTTCGACTCGGCAGGTTTACCGGTCAGCTTAATGGGTTCACCGCCAAATAGGTCTAATTGCTGGAGCATTGTAGCGAAATTAGGAACTAATTTTTTTGAGTTGTGGTCGAGTTATGCACAACTGTATCAGTCAAATGACTGGTTCCGGGAAGCTGCCAGTTTCAGGATTTGCTGGTACTGCTCAGGCGTGAGGTCGTTGTAGAAGAAATAAATGGGATCCAATCGCTTCCGCCCCTTGAAAACCTCATAGTGCAAATGGGAACCTGTTGATTTGCCCGTACTGCCCACATAACCGATGACTTCACCCCGTTTGACCCTTTGTCCTCTTTTGGCCTTGATCCTTGACATGTGGCCATAAAGGGTGCTGTAGGAGTAGCCATGCTGGATGACAACATGGTTGCCATAACCATTGCCCAGGTTGCCGGATGTTTGAACAGTCCCTTCTGCTGTTGCGTAGATGGGAGTGCCTTGTGGGGCACTGAAATCAAGACCAGGATGGAATTTGACAGTTTTGTACACGGGGTCAATCCGGTATCCAAAACCAGAAGACAGCCTGTTGAGGTCTCGGTTGCTCAAGGGTTGAATGGCAGGAGTGCTGGCCAGCAGTTTTTCCTTGTTCTTGATCATTTTCTCAATCTCCTTGTACGAGCCTTCCTGGTTGGCAATCCTGTTGTAGATGGTATTGAGCGTATTGAAAATACCTTCAGTCATTTCGCTGTTTTCCATTCCGGCTACAATCTGCAATTCCTTCTTGGATTCTATCTGCTTTGCCCTGGCACTGTCTGGAATGGGTGTGGCTTCAAATACCGATCGATAAACTTCATTGTCTCTTCTTTCCAGCAATTTGAGTCTGTCATCAATGTCTCGGTAGCGGTCTGCATAGATCTTGTTCACCTCTTCCGCCCTTTCAAGCTGCACTTTCAGCAATTTTTCCTTTGGAGAGTCCACAAATCGGAAAGCGATGGCCACAATGATCAGCCCGGTAACAATGGCGGTAGAAATGAAGGCCAATACCCTCAACAGTGCCACCCTGAGGGGCACAACCTGCTTCTCGTACCGAAGCGTGTGGGTATTATAATAATATTTGATCTTCTTCATCCGCTGCCCATCTTTTAAAAAATGTATTTTTGCTGGCCTGGCGAATTGCAAATATAACCCATTGATCCAAGATGGATCCGTATAAAAGGATTAAGAAATGACATCAGCGGAGATTAGAAACCGATTTTTGAAATTTTTTGAAGGGAAGGGACACCAAATTGTCCCCTCTGCTCCCATTGTGTTGAAGGATGATCCCACCCTTTTGTTCACCAATGCAGGGATGAACCAGTTCAAGGATTATTTTCTGGGCAACAAACCTGCACCCTATAAAAGGGCAGTGGATACCCAAAAATGCCTGCGCGTAAGCGGAAAGCACAACGACCTGGAAGAAGTGGGTGTGGATACCTACCACCATACCATGTTTGAAATGCTGGGCAACTGGAGCTTTGGCGATTATTTCAAAAAAGAGGCCATTTCCTGGAGCTGGGAACTGTTGACTGAGGTGTATGGCATTGACAAAGACCGCCTTTATGCCACTGTTTTTGAAGGTGATGCCAAGGAAAACATTCCCGCCTCAACCATCGCATTGGGGATTTGGAAAGAACTGCTTCCTGCGGATCATATCGTTTTCGGCAACAAGAAAGACAATTTTTGGGAAATGGGGGACACGGGTCCTTGTGGACCTTGCAGTGAAATCCACGTGGATTGTAGGTCTGAGGAAGAGAGGGCTGCCGTACCTGGACACTTGCTGGTCAACAAAGACCACCCACAGGTCATCGAGATCTGGAACAACGTGTTCATCCAATACAACCGACTGAAGGATGGNACACTCCAACCCCTTGCTGCTACCCATGTAGACACTGGGATGGGCCTTGAGCGCCTGGTGAGGGTATTGCAAGGCAAGTCTTCTAACTATGATACTGATATTTTCTCAGGCTCCATACAAGAGACAGAGCGTATTTCCGGTAAAAAATATACTGCTGGAGATTCAAAGCAGGATGTTGCTTTCAGGGTTTTGGCTGACCATATCAGGGCCATTGCATTTACCATTGCTGATGGCCAGCTTCCTTCCAACACAGGAGCAGGTTATGTGATCAGAAGAATACTGCGCAGGGCTGTAAGGTATTATTATTCCTACCTGGACGTAAAGGAGCCCATGCTGCATCAATTGTTACCAGGATTGGCAGAGCAGTTCAATGATGTATTTCCTGAGCTAAAGGCCCAGCTGGGATTCATTGCTAAAGTGGTGAAAGAAGAGGAGGAAACATTCCTGCGCACACTGGGCAAGGGATTGAAAAAGATTGATGATATTCTTGAACAGGCAAAACAATCAGGCACCATCGATGGCGCTGCAGCATTTGAATTGTATGATACCTATGGCTTTCCCATCGACCTTACACGGTTGATTGCACTTGAGCAGGAAGTCAGGGTGGATGAAGAGGGTTTTGAGCGGGAAATGCAGGTGCAGAAAAACCGTAGCCGTGCTGCTACCGCATCAGATGTAGAGGACTGGGTTGATGTTTCCCCTAAGGCCTTGGCTGGAAAAGCATTTGTAGGTTATGATGAATTGTCATGCAGCACCAACCTCCTGCGGTACAGGAAAGTAACGGCAAAAGGACAAACCAATTTTCAGGTAGTGCTTGAGCAGACTCCTTTTTATGCAGAGAGTGGTGGCCAGGTGGGGGATACCGGNACCATCACCATGGGAGACCATGTGATTGATGTGCTGAACACCAAAAAAGAAAATGACCTGATTGTTCATACCGTGTCGGCTTTGCCCGAAACAATTGAATCTGATGTATTTGCCGCCGTCAATGCCAACAGGAGAAAGGAAATCACCAACCACCATACCCTTACCCATTTGTTGCATGCAGCATTGCGCAGTGTGTTGGGAACGCATGTGGCTCAAAAAGGATCTCTTGTAGCTGATGATGGCATGCGTTTTGATTTCTCACATTTCGCAAAAATGACAGACGAAGAATTGGCTGCTGTTACTGCAATGGTCAATGAAAAGATCCGTGAAAATATTCCGGTCATCATCAGGGAAATGGACAAGGAAGAGGCCATGAAACTGGGTGCCATGGCCCTCTTTGGAGAAAAATATGGCGACAAGGTAAGGGTGGTAACCATCGATCCTGCGTACTCTATTGAACTTTGTGGAGGTACACATGTCTCACAAACAGGAGCATTGGGGCAGTGCATGATCGTATCTGAATCAGGCGTGGCTGCTGGCGTTCGCCGTATCGAAGCTGTTTGTGGTATTGCGGCAGACCAGAAGCACCTTGAAGAGCAACACCTGTTGAAACAAGTCAGCACATTGCTGAAGAATCCTCGCGAGTTGGTGCGTTCTATCGAACAGCACCTGGAGGAATTGTCTACGCTTAAAAAACAGTTGGAACAGACGGAGAACAGGTTGCTGGGATATTTGAAGACAGACCTGGTAAAGAAAGCAGAAGTAGTCAATGGTATCAATTTTATAGGTGTTATCACGGAAGCCTCTTCATCCGATTCCCTGAAAAAATTGTGCAATGATTTGCGAAGCACGTACTCTTATACCCTTGTTGTACTGGCGGCCAATATATCCGGAAAGCCTGCTGTAGCCGTTGGGCTTTCAGATACCTTGGTTACTGAAAAAGGCCTGGATGCAGTGGTCCTCATCAAGACCCATGTTGCCGGACACATCAAAGGTGGGGGTGGTGGACAGAAATCCCTGGCTTCAGCCGGAGGGCAGGAGTCAAGTGGTTTAGCTGCAGCTATTGCTGCCATTAAAAACTCATTGGTTTGATACAACAGTCTTCAATCTTTATCTCATTAGAAATCAAGCAATACAATGTCGGAAGACCTGACAATGAAGTATGAAGCAGTAATTGGACTTGAAGTGCATGCACAATTGCAAACAAAAAGCAAGTTGTTTGCAGGGGATGCTGCTGCTTTTGGCGCTGGGCCTAATACCCATGTAAGTCCTATTACACTTGGTCATCCAGGAACGCTTCCCAGGATGAACAAGATGGCCATAGAACATGCCATCAGCATGGGCCTTGTCTGTCATTGCACCATTGCGAAAAGCAATTACTTCGCAAGGAAAAATTATTTTTATCCTGACCTGCCCAAGGGATACCAGATCTCTCAACATACTACGCCTATCTGCAGTGGTGGTTTTGTGCGCATCAATACTTCAGCAGGTCAACGTGATATCCAGCTCACCAGAATCCACATGGAGGAAGATGCAGGTAAAAGCATACACGACCAGAACGACGAGCTGACATTGCTGGATTACAACCGTGCCGGTGTTCCCCTGATTGAAATTGTTACCGATCCTGTCTTGCATAGTGCTGAAGAGGCTTCTGCCTATCTGACGCAGATCAGAAAGCTGGTAAGGTGGATTGGCATTTGTGACGGAAACATGGAAGAGGGAAGCCTTCGCTGTGATGCCAATATTTCAGTGAGGCCAAGAGGAAGCCAATTGCTGGGTACCAGGGTGGAAGTAAAAAACCTGAACTCCATCAGGCACCTTCGGCATGCGATTGAAATCGAGATCAACCGTTTGTCCGCCATGTGCGAAAAGGGTGAAACCATTGTGCAGGAAACAAGGAGTTATGATGCGGACAGGGGCATCACTTTTTCCATCAGAACAAAAGAGGACGCAGATGATTACCGTTATTTTCCTGAACCAGATCTTTCTCCTTTTGAATTCACCGATGCATTTATCAATAGCATAAAGGTTGCGCTTCCCACTCTTCCTGATGAAAGGGCGCACCAATACGTTGAGAAATATGGTCTATCTCAATATGATGCAGAACAATTGACTGAAGAAAAAGATTTGAGTGATCTTTTTGAAAAAATTGCTGCTTCAACCGCCCATAAAAAAAACCTGGCCAATTTTCTGATAGGCCCATTGCGTGCCCATCTCAATCTTGTTGATGGCTCCTGGAACGATGTTGCCATCTCTCTGGAAAACTGGCATCATTTGCTGAACTTGGTCGCAGATGGAAAACTTGGTTTCTCCGTTGCTGCCCAAAAGCTTTTGCCACTCATGATTCAAGATGGGAAAGCAAGTCCTTTGGATCTTGCTGCTTCAATGAATTTGTTGCAGGATGCAGGTAATGATGAAATTGGCGCCTGGGTACAACTGGTATTGGATTCCATGCCGGATAAGGTAGAAGAATACAGGAAAGGAAAGAAGGGATTGATAGGGCTGTTTGTAGGAGAGGTTAAAAAAATATCAAAGGGTAAGGCAGATCCCAAAACAACAACAGATCTCCTCAATGCACATTTAAATAAAAAACAATAGCATGAAAAAATTCTTGATGGCAACAACCTTGATGGTTTTCCTTGCTGCGGTATCCTGCAAGCGCGCGGAAAAAAATGTCAGCTTCAATTTCACCGTTGAAAGCAATACAGAAAAACAATCTGTTTACCTGGACCTGATTGAACTGGAAGGAGAGCCCACCACCATGGATACTGCAGTAGCGGAAAAGGGTAAGGCCGTTTTTGCGTTGAAGGGTGGAGCCGTTGATCCTGAAGCGTTATACAGGGTGAGGTTTGAAAAAACCCAGGCCTATTTTCTGGTGATTCCCGACAAGTCATCCATCAATGTTACAGCAGACCTCAAAAGCCCAGATTTTTTTTCAAGCAATTCTGATGGAAGCAATTCTTTCAAGGCGTTGCTCTCAGGTTTCAATGCACGTCTTCAGGAAATTGATTCCGTTCGCAATGCCATAGTTGCAAAAGGTGAGGCAATGGACAGCAGCAGGGTAGTGCTTGAGACTGGTTTCCGTGAAAAAATTACAGCAGCAGGTTCTTTTCTGCTCAACTATGCAGACACCACCAAAACCCCAGCTGTTGCCATTTATGCACTAGGCATGTCAAGAAATCTGGTATCACCTGATCAGGTCAAGCCTGCATTGAATGCTATTGCCAAGCGTTTTCCCAATTCCAAAAAAATTGCAAAATTGGCAGGGGATCTCAACAACCAAGCTGAGCCCAAACAAACAGAGGAACTTGTTGGGAAAGAAGCACCATTGTTTGAAATGCCAGACGTCAATGGTAAAACCATTTCTTTGGCATCATTTCGTGGCAAATACGTGTTGGTTGATTTTTGGGCAAGCTGGTGTAAACCCTGCCGCATGGAAAATCCCAATGTTGTAGCAGCTTACCAGCAATTCAAGGACAAGAATTTTACCGTGTTGGGCGTTTCATTGGACAAGGACAAGGATGCCTGGGTGAATGCCATCAAAGACGATGGACTGACTTGGACACATATCAGTGACCTAAAACAATGGGAAAGTTCCGTGGTTCCCCTTTACCAGATTGAGGGAATTCCCTTCAATGTATTGCTTGATCCTCAAGGCAAGGTTATTGCCAAAGGCCTCAGGGGAGAAGAGCTTTCAGCAAAGCTGGCTGAGATCTTAAAATAATACCATTGCTTGGATGCTCAACTTTTTTTCTTTGCTGCCACCAAGAGTAGCACAGGAAGAAGGATGAGATTGGTCAAGGTTGCTACCAGGAGCGTAAAGGATGTTAGCCATCCCAGTGCCTGTGTGCTTCCGAATCCACTGAACACGAAAATGATGAATCCTGCAATCAAGACAAGGGAAGTGTACACAATGCTGATGCCTGTCTCCCTGATGGTTTGCACAACGGTCTCATGAACTTTTCCATCGAAATGTGGTAGCTCCTGTTTATAGTTCACCAGAAAACGAATGGTGATGTCGATGGCAATTCCCAGTGCTACACTGAAAACCAGTACAGTAGAAGGTTTGATGGCAATACCCATCCATCCCATCAGTCCTGCTGTCATCACCAAAGGAATCAAATTGGGGATCAATGAACAGATCAGGATCCTGAAGGACCTGAACAAATAGAGCATGCAAAGCGAAATGAAAAGGAAGGCCCAGAAAATACTTTCTTTCAAACCCTTGATGATGAACCTGCTGCCTTCCAAAAAGGTGATGCTGGATCCTGTCAACTGAACAGAAACCTTGCTGGTATCAAAATAGTCTGGAACATGGGCTTCCAGGCTGTCAATCAGGATAGGCATGCGCATGCTGCCCACATCAGCCATGTTTACACTGATGCGGGTGACTTGTTTGTTGCTGTCAATAAAGGACGACATCAGTTTTTCCAATGAACCTTTTGCAGTGGCATTTTCTTTGTTGGGCTTCAGGTAGTCTGCCATGAATGCCCCATCAAATGCATTGGGCATGGAGTAATTGTTGCTGTCTCCGTCATAGAATCCCTGTCTGGCAAATTTTAACCCCTCTGCCAGTGAAAGTGGACGGGCCATTTCAGGATAGGAGGCAATATAGGCACTAAAGGAAGAAACCTTGTCATAGACAGAAAGGGCTCTGGAACCGGCAATGCCGTTCTTCTTTTTGGTATCCACAAGGATTTCCAGTGGCATGATGCCCCTGAAATTGGATTCAAAGAACCGAAGGTCAGTGTAGATCTTGTCTTTTTTCGGCAGATCATCAACAATAAAGGATTGTGTTTTCAGTTTTGAAATGCCAATCACGGAAAAAATCAATGCAATACCTGTGACAAGATAAACCGTCTTTTTGTTGATGAATACCCATTGTTCAATGGTGGTAAGCAAGGTCTGAAGCCATTTGTTTTCCAGGTAGCGGGTATGCTTTTTCCTGGGTTCCGCCATGTAGTATAGCGAGATGGGGATGAGGATCAATGAGATGAAAAACAAGGCCATGATGTTGATACCGGCAACAATTCCAAATTCTTTTAGGATGATGCTTTTGGTCAAAGCGAATACGGCGAATCCCAGTGCTGCACTGATGTTGCAGAACAGGGTGACAACACCCATTTTGCCAATCATTTCCACAATCGCCTTNTTCTTGTCNCCNGTNTTCATGAAGGCGGTATGGTACTTGTTCAGGAAGTAGATGCAATTGGGAATGCCAATCACCACCACCAGTGGCGGAATCAATGCGTTGAGCAGGGTGATCCTGAAGCCCAACATGTGGATGGTGGCAAGGCTGTACACAACACCAATCAGCACTACAGCAAGGGAGAGCAGGGTGGTGCTGAAAGACCTGAAGAAAATAAACAAGATCAAAGCTGATAAAAGTACAGAACCAAGCAGGAACCATTGCATCTCTTTTGCAATGCGCAGCGCAACATTGGTCCTGATCAGTGGCAGACCACTCAGGTGAAGATCAAGTTTTGTAGCTTCAGCAAAAGCAGCAGCTTCTTTTTCAATCTCACCGATGGTGGTTTCTCTGGCCTTGGATCCAAGGATTTCACTGTTGATTCTTAATCCGAGCAAATAGGCTTTTGTTTCGGGGTTGTAGAGCAGNCCACGGTAAAAAGGCAGAGAGTAAAAAATATCCTTGAGGCTNTCNAGTTCTTGTTGGCTTTTGATGTTGGTTGGAAAAATCCTGATAGCATCCAATTTGTTGGTGCTGTCATTTTTTTTCAAGGTTACGGCACCATTGACACTGATGATGTCTTCAACGCCATTGATCTTTTTTAAGCGCTCCTGAAAACCGGTCAATGCGTTGAACTGATCAACCTCGAAAAAATTTGCTGAACTAAAACCAATGGTCAGGAGGTTTCCATCCTCACCGAAAGTTTTTTTGAATTCAAGGTAGGCCTTGTACTTCGGGTGATCTGTTGGGATGGCCCTGGAAAAGTCGTAGCTCATCTGCACTTTGCTGGCATGGTAGCCCATGAAAACAGTCAACAGGACCAGTGCAATGATCAATGGTATGCGAAATCTAAGAACCGCCTTGCCCAGTGCCTGCCACATAGGAGAAAATTTTTACAAAGGAAAGGATTTTATGTGGCTCCCCTTCAATCTTTTTAGCCGGCAGGGGCATCTGCTAATTCGTTAATTTTATACCATGAAGCGTGCGCTCATCTTCTCATTGGCTTGTTTTACCCTATCTGCTTTGCATGCACAAACAATGCCTCCCATTGGCCAATGGCGAGATCATCTTCCCATGCGCTTTATTGTAGACCTCAACAATTCATCATCCCGGCTCATTGCTGCTGCTTCATTTGGTTATTTTACCTATGATCCTGCGTCAAAGTTATACGATGTACACACCAAGTCCCGGGGGCTTTCAGAGGTAAACCTGAAGCATATGGCCAAGGATCCTGCTTCAGATAAAATGCTCATTGTGTATGAAAATGCCAACATCGACCTGTTGGAGGGTGACCAAATTCGAAACATTCCGGATGTATTGCTGAGCAAGATTCAAGGGGATAAAACCATCAACCATATCCTTTGGGCAGGGTCGGACGCCCTTCTTTCCTCCAACCTGGGTATCATTGCGGTAAATACCCAACGCAAAGAAATCAGGGATACTTACAGGCCTGGAGCCAATGGCGCTGACATCAACATATTTCAGCTTGCCCTCTTGAACAACCTGCTCTACGCTGCCAGTGCTGAGGGCTTGAAAAAAGCAAATTATCAAAATTCAACACTGGGTGATTTCAGGTCCTGGACCCTGGAGCCCATTCCTGGCATTGTTGGTGCAGTTGACAATATCCTCAATTGGAATGACCGGCTTGTAGCAAGAAAAAGAGATTCCATTTTCATCAAATCAAATGGTACCTGGGGCCTGCTCTATGTTTCCACTTCACCAATTACCTCCATCAATGCCAGTGGCAATGGCCTTTACATAGGGCAGTCTAGGCAGGGCAAGGGCACTGTTGTTTATTTTGCTGATGCTGGTGTACAAGCTCAATTGATCAGTACTCCTTTGATGACTGCTCCAGTAGCATGCTTGAGAATGAATCAGGAACTTTGGGTGGGGGATAAGAACAACGGACTGGTTAAAGTATCGGCAACAGGTGATGAACAAGTTTTACCCAATGCTCCCTATGGTATCGCCTATGGCGGCGGCACCTATTCCCAGTCAACGGTATGGGCTGCTGCAGGCACCATTGGATCAGATGGAAAGGGTAAACTGAACAAGTCAGGTTTCTTTGGCTTCAAGGATGACAAATGGCAGAATTACAACAACTTGTCAATACCTGCTCTGGACAGCATGCCAGACATCAATGTGTTGGCTGTTGACCCTTCCAAAGAATCTGTATTAGCAGGCTCTTTTGGCGGAGGGTTGATTGAAATCAGCAAAGAAGGGAAACCTGTTGTGTACAAACAGGGTTCCTTCATCAGCCCAGCCATGTCAGACCCAACTTCTTTTCGTATTGCAGGACTTGCATACGACCTTGACCTGAACCTGTGGATGGCCAACCATGGGGCATCGCAAGATCTTGTTGTCAGAAAAAAAGATGGCAACTGGAAAAANTTTACCATTCCTTTTCCGCATACTGCCAATGCTNTATCTACTATTACAGTTGATGATCAGAACCGGAAATGGATCATCTCTCCACAGGGGAATGGTTTGTTTTGTTTTGACGATGGGGGTACCATCGATCAGACCAATGATGACAAATGGCGGTATTTCCGACAAGGCAGGGGCAATGGAAATTTGCCATCTTCCAATGTCTTGTGTGTAGAAAGCGATAAGAATGGATTTGTTTGGGTAGGCACCGACAGGGGTGTTGCCATCATTCAATGTGGCGATGATCTATTCAATAACACGCTTTGTGATGCCACCTTACCAGTGGTACAACAAGACAATTTTGCAGGTTTGCTGCTGGCAGAGGAAATGGTAAATGACATCAAGGTAGATGGTGCCAACCGAAAATGGGTTGCCTCAAAAAATGGGGTTTGGTTGTTGAGTGCCGACGGACAAAAAACCATTCACCGGTTTACTGTATCCAACAGCAGTTTGCTCAGCAATGAAGTTTTTTCCATTGTGATCCATCAACGCACGGGAGAGGTTTTCTTTTTTACAGCCAATGGCATCTGCTCTTTCAGNGGCACTGCAACTGCCGCTGCCACTGAAAAAAAGAAGCCCTTTGTTTTCCCTAATCCTGTGCCTTCAGGTTTTACAGGAACCATTGCCATCAGGGATCTTCCAGACAATGCCTGGGTGCGCATCACAGAACTCGATGGACGCCTGGTGCACCAGTCAAGGTCTTTGGGCGGGCAGGCCATTTGGAATGGGAAAAATTACAAGGGCGAAAGGGTCAACAGCGGTGTATACCTGGTTTATGTTGCAGATGAGAACAACCAACAACAGGTGGCCGCCAAAATATTTTTCATACAATAGCATGGCCGTCATCCACACCACAAAAGGCATTGTGATCAGAACGGTCAAGTATGGCGAAACCTCCTTGGTGGTTTCTGCATTCACTGAACTGTTTGGATTGCAGCAGTACATGGTGAATGGGGTTAGGACTTCCAAAAGATCCAATGGTATTTCCGCGGCCCAACTTCAGGTGGGAAACATATTGGAGATGGTTGTCTATCAGAACGACAGGAATACGCTGCAGCGCATCAAGGAATGCAAGCAGGCCATTCACTACAATCAATTGTTTTCTGATGTAACCAAGAATGCCGTCATGCTATTCATGATTGAGCTCTTGCAGAAATGTTTGAAAGAGCCAGATCCCCATCCGGAACTTTTTTATTTTATCGAAGATGTGATCAAGGGATTGGACAATGGCACAATGCAACAGACAGCCAATATCCCTCTTTTTTTTGTATTGCATTTGTCGCATTTTTTTGGATTCAGGATGATGGATAATTTCAGTGACAAGGACAATATCCTGGATCTTCATGAAGGCCAGTTCGTGGCTGAAATGCCCATCCATCAAATGGTGGTTGTTCCTCCTCAGAGTGAATTGATTGCACAGTTGTTGAGGGTCATGCAGCTAGAAGAGTTGGAAGAAGTGAAGATGAACAGGCAGTTGAGAAATGATTTGCTGGATGCCTGTCTTCAATTTTATGGCATGCACATCAACGCATTTGGCAACATGAAATCCTTGCCGGTGATCCGTGTTTTGATGGAACAATGATCAAATGATTTTCTTGGCCTGAAGGGTATTGTCAAGCAATACAATACCCGGTTTTTTTCCTGGTTCAAAACTCCCCAGTACTTCATCTCTTTCTAATGCCCTTGCACCATTGATGGTCGCCCATTGAAGAATGAGTTGCAAGGGGATTGCTGGCATTTCTTTTCTGATGGTCCTGATTTCTGAAGCAATACTCAGTTGCCAATTGCTGCTGTAACTGTCTGTGCCCAAAATGATTTCAGCCTTGTTCTTTATCAGGATGTCAATGGGGGGCATGCGGTTTTCAATGTAGCGATTGGCATTGACACAGAGGCAGAAATGAATTCCTGAAAGATGTTCCTTGGCATGATCCAACGCAAAGACAATGTCTTCTTCTGCAGTGAATGTATTGTGGACCAGGATCATTCTTTGCTGCTTGTTAAAATGCGGTAAACAAGATCTTATCGAAGATTTTCCTGTTACGGGAAATGGAGATTCAGCCAATCCGAGTTGGTTGAAAAATTGGATAAAATCGCCTGTTCCTTTTTTATACAATTCATCCTCTGCAGGATTTTCCTGGCTATGCATAGAAACAATGGAATGACTTGTACGGTCGTTGATTCCCTCAAATGTTTTGTTGCTGATGCTGTATGGTGCATGTGGCACCAGAGAAGACATGAACGATGCCTCTTCCATGCTGATTGCTGCATTTGTAAAAGCATTCAGTATGCCTTCGTAGTGTAGCAAATTGGCTTCAGCTTTTTCATCTTTCATGCCGAGCACTTCAATGAAATTGTTCCACTTGATCTTGCTTTGGCGTTTCGTTTCAAGGGTGATGTTTGTATTGCAGATGTCTCCAACAGCAACAATACCTTCCTCTTCCATTTCTCTCTCAGCTTTTTCGATGCTCTCCAGTATCAGCGCCTGATCATGGTTGCGCTTGGTCACCACCTCCAATAAAAATGGAATCAGTCCGGTATGGGGTGGGATTGTATTTTTCAGGTGGCTGAGCTCTAAGTGACAATGGGCATTGATGAACCCCGGGCATATGATGCCCCTGTATCTTTCAATTCCATCGCCTGCATCCATTTCAGCTACAATTTCCTTTACCTTTCCTTCCACATCCATGATGAGCACATGGCCGGGATCAAGAAATTCAAATCCGGTGAAGATCTTATCAGCCTGAAACTTGCGGTAATTCATCTGTTGAAAAGAATTAACTTTGCGCACGAAAGTAAAGATTAAATACCGGATGAAGTCCGCTTAAACATATGCTGGATAAATTAGAAGCCATAAAAGCCAAGTTTGATGATATCGGTGTTGCCCTCACCAATCCGGAAATTGTTGGCAACAACAAAAGGTTCAGCCAGCTTTCCAAGGAATACAGAAGCCTTGAGAAAGTGGTGAATGCCTATACCCAATACAAGCGGCTTCTGTCTGATATTGAATTCAACCGGGAGGCATTGATGGGCGATGATGAGGAATTGAGGGAGTTGGCCAAGATGGAAACTGCAGAACTGGAGGTACAAAAAGAGACCTTGGAAAAGCAGGTCAGGAACATGTTGATTCCAAAAGATCCGCAGGATGACAAGAATGCTATTCTTGAAATTCGCGCAGGAACAGGCGGCGATGAGGCCTCCCTTTTTGCCGGCGATCTCTTGCGCATGTACATGCGGTATTGCGAGGGCAAGGGCTGGAAAGTGGCGCTGCTCAATGAAAATGAGGGTACAATGGGTGGCTACAAGGAAGTGCAGTTGGAAGTGACAGGAGACGAGGTATATGGTACCATGAAATTTGAAAGTGGGGTACACCGTGTGCAACGGGTACCGGATACAGAAGCCAGTGGAAGGGTGCATACCAGTGCAGCCACTGTTGCCGTGATGCCGGAGGCGGAAGAGGTGGATGTAGAGATCCGGGATGCAGATGTTAAAATGGAAACCTCCCGAAGTGGTGGTGCAGGTGGACAGAATGTAAACAAAGTAGAAACCAAGGTGATGCTGACGCATATTCCAACTGGTACAGTTGTCATTTGCCAGACGGAAAGGACACAGTTGGGCAACAGGGAAAAGGCCATGCAGATGATGCGCACAAGGCTGTACGAAGAGCAGGTCAGAAAACAGGAAGACGAGATTTCCCGGCACAGGAAGAGTCTGGTGAGTTCAGGAGACCGCTCGGCCAAAATAAGAACCTATAATTTCCCCCAGGGACGTGTAACTGATCACCGCATTGGGATGACCCTTTATAATCTGCAGGATGTTCTTAACGGTAATATTGGAGAACTGATTGATGCGCTCCAGTTTGCAGAAAATGCCAGCAAGCTCTCCCAATAACCTTCACGGAGGCTTCTTTCTTGTAAAAAAATATTTTCCTGGTTTATAATCTCTTTAACAACCCTCTCGAGGGTTGTTTCGTCTATATATTGTGTAAACAACCGCTTGCATCCAATTGGTAGAAACAAGTTTTTTTTTCTCATAAGCAGTTAGTTTTGGTTACGGCCCCTATTTCCATAGGGGCTTTTTTTTACTGCCAATGCGCCTGCCACTGATCCAAGGGCATCAGCAACTCCATCCCAGTAGGAGAAACTTCTGTTGGTAAAGTATTGCTGGTAGTATTCCATGCCCATGCCATATGTTGAGGACAGGATGATGATCATCCATATGGTCTGGTTGGGATGCTTTGTTGCTGGGCTAAGAAAATAGGTTACCAACAAGTAAGCCAATATCCCAAACAATGCAAAATGAATCAGTTTGTCTATGCCATATATCTTCAACAAACTCAACTCTGCTGCTCCGCTGGTGTCCATGCTGAGCAAATAAAAAATGAGGCCTGTCCAGAGAAGGGCAGGCCCAATACTTCCTTTTAAAAATTTCATTTGATTAGGCTCCAATCAGCGCCTTGTATGCGTTTACATCCAAGAGACAGGAAAGTTGTGAGGCATCGCTGACGGTCATTTTGATCATCCAGCCATCACCGTATGGATCTTGGTTCACCAACTCAGGTTGGCTGTCCAGAAGGGAATTTTTTTCAGTGATGGTTCCTGAAACTGGCAGGAAGAGGTCGCTGACGGTTTTAACAGCCTCAACTGTTCCAAATACTGCATCTGCACCCAATTCCTTTCCAATGGTTTCAATATCAACGTAGATGATATCACCCAGTTCGCCCTGTGCAAATTCTGTAATGCCTATGGTTGCAACATTTCCATCTATAGAGATCCACTCGTGTTCTTTGGTATAATGCAATTGCTCAGGAAAGTTCATGATCTGTTATTTTATGCAAGTTTACAATATTTTGTACCCATAGAGAAAAAACTTTCTGAACTTCATCGTATTCTCCTGATCATTTTCATATCCCGGATGCGAATGTCCGCAAGGGGTTTGTCCCCGCCCTGCCTTCCGCTGGTTTTGGTGTTGGCAATTTTGTCCAACACGTCGTATCCACTGATCAGTTCTCCAAAAATGGTATAGTTCTGGTCGAGGTGTGGTGCACCGCCCTCAGTCTTGTAAATGCCCCTGTGTGCCTCAGGAAGTTTTCTTCCTTTCAGGCGATGTATTTCTACTGAGTCCAGTGAAACATCATTGAATACCCTTCCCTGAACAATGTAAAATTGCGTGCCACTGCTGTTTTTTTTAGGATTCACATCATCTCCCATCCTTGCTGCAGCCAGTACCCCTCTTCTGTGGTAAAGTTCAGGCTTGATTTCTGCTGGCAGTGTATATTGTTTCATCAGGGATGAGCTGTCAGTATTGGGTTTTGTTTTTTCATCTCCTGCCTGGATCATGAACCGGCTGATGACCCTGTGGAATCCAATCCCCTTGTAGAAATCTGATTTCACCAAGCGGATGAAATTGTCCCGGTGTATTGGCGTTGAAT
>JGI25921J50272_10000288_pt1 | contig 16466 bp, 13 predicted proteins | sample LauGreSu1BDMLBSD_2_FD_50272 | JGI IMG/M metagenome (IMG submission 50272) | reverse complement strand
TCAACATTGCCTATGGCACGGGCCCCAATGAAAGCTTGGACATTTTCCCTGCAAGTCGGCCCAATGCGCCTGTGCTTGTGTTTATCCACGGTGGCTATTGGCGCAGCCTTGACAAAGCAGACCACTCTTTTGTAGCGCCCCCTTTGCACGACATGGGAGCTTGTGTGGTGGTGGTCAATTACGCACTGTGCCCAGGCACGCCGCAAGCACCTGTGACCATTCCCGATATTGCGCTGCAAATGGTCAAGGCCATGGCCTGGACATGGCGCCACATTGCCGAACACGGCGGTAACCCCCACAACGTGACGGTTGCGGGACATTCAGCAGGTGGGCACTTGGCCGCCATGTTGTTGGCCTGTGATTGGCAGCGTGTCGACCCCCAAATTCCTGCGCATTGGATTCAAAAAGCCTTGTCAATTTCCGGTTTGTACGACCTCAGACCTTTGCGCAAAACACCATTTTTGCAAGACTCTTTGAAACTCACCGCCAAGCACGCACAGATGGCCAGCCCAGCACTTTGGCCCAAGCCCAAAAAGGGTGTGTTGTACACCGTGGCAGGTGCCGATGAGAGCCCAGAATTTTTGCGCAACAACCGCTTGATTCACCAAACTTGGGGACCTCGCACGGTGCCTGTGTGTGAAGATTTGGCGGGACTCAATCACTTCAGTGTTGTGATGGACCTTGCAAAAAAAGGCACTCGATTGAGTGCCCTGACGAAGGCTTTGTTAGACCTTTGATTTGCGGCGCTGCCAAGCCGACCAAATGGGTGGTAGCAGCAAGCAGGTGGCCACCACGCACAGCAGCGTGAAAGACATGGGTCGATCCCAGAACACGCGCCAGTGGCCTTCGCCAATAGACAAAGCGTTGCGCATTTGGGCTTCCGCCAAGGGCCCTAAGATCATGCCCACAATGACGGGTGCAACTGGAAAATCGTAGCGACGCATGAGTGTTCCAAGCAGACCGAAGCCATACATGATGAACAAGTCAAAGCTGCTTTGACGCATGCCATAAACACCAACAGTTGCAAAAATCAAAATGCCTGCATACAGCTGAGGCTTTGGAATTTTCAACAACTTAACCCACAAGCCCACCAGCGGCAAATTCAAGACCAACAACATCACATTGCCAATGTAGAGAGAGGCAATCAATGCCCAGACCAAAGTGGACGAGTTTTGAAACAACTGCGGCCCCGCTTGAATGCCGTAGTTTTGCAGTGCCGACAACAAAATGGCCGCGGTCACAGAGGTGGGAATGCCAAGCGTGAGCAAGGGCACCAAGGTAGCCGTTACCGCAGCGTTGTTGGCAGCTTCTGGGCCGGCCACGCCCTCAATGGCACCTGTGGTGCCAAACTCTTCTTTGTGATTGGAGAGTTTTTTCTCGGTGGCATAACTTAAAAAAGTAGGTATCTCAGAGCCACCGGCAGGGATTGTGCCAAATGGAAAACCAATGGCCGTGCCTCGAAGCCAAGCGGGCCAAGATCTGCGCCACTCCAATGGCGTCATTTGGGCCTTGGTGAGGCGGTTCATGTCGGCGCTGCTTTTACCTTCGTAAAGCGCGTTGTACATGACCTCTGACACAGCAAACAATCCCACGGCTATCAGCACGGTTTCAATGCCGTCCATGAACTCGGGAATGTTGCCGGTGTAACGAACTTGCCCCGAAATTTGGTCCATGCCAACCAAGCCCAAGGCCAAACCAATGAACAAAGCCGTCAGCCCCCGCACGGTGCTTTGACCCAATACCGCACTGACAGTGATAAAGGCCAGCAGCATCATGCAGAAATACTCTGGCGGGCCCAACTTGACTGCAAATTCAGCCACCACGGGAGCAAACAAGGTGACCAAAATGGTGGCCAAGGTGCCGGCCACAAAGGAGCCAATGGCGGCTGTGGCCAAGGCTGAACCTGCACGCCCACTCTTGGCCATCTTGAAGCCTTCCAGTGCTGTGACCATGGTGCCAGTTTCACCTGGCGTGTTGAGCAAAATGGAAGTGGTTGAGCCGCCATACATGGCACCGTAGTAAATGCCCGCGAAAAAAATCATGGAAGCTGTTGGCTCTACTTGCGCCGTGATGGGCAAGAGCATGGCCACCGTGACCGCTGGGCCCAAGCCGGGGAGGACGCCAATGGCAGTACCCAAAGCACAGCCCACAAAGGCCCAGAGTAAGTTAATGGGCGTGCCAGCTGTGACAAAACCGGAGAGCAGGTTGTTCCAAGTGTCTAACATGGGGTGCTTTCAACTTGGGCTCAAAGCCAAGGAGTGCCTGTTAAGTTGGGCAAGTTGATGGCCAAGAACAAGGTGAATAACCAAAACACTGGTGCGGCAATGAGAAAGCCCAAGACACAATCTTTGAGTGTTTGCGACAGACTGCCAGCGGGCTCGCCTTGTGACACGCGAAGCCCTCTGACAGCCAAAATAAAACAGATGGCGCAACTGAGNACAAAGCCAGCCACATTGATCAGTGCGGCATTGGCCAAAATGCCTGCCGAGACCCAAGCAAACGCATGCCAATCGGCTTTCTCAGCGCCGCTGGGCTCTGGCATGTTGCGATAGCCACCCGTGATGGATTCCCAAATTAAGTACCCTGAGCAAGTCGCCAAAAAAATGGCCACCACCCAAGGTAAAAAATTAGGTCCAACGCCAGCGTAGCCCGCTTCAGACGAAATACTGGTAGCGCCCCACATCATGAGCAAAGACAGCACCAAGCCGCAAAGGCCGATGCCTACTTGAGTGGGGGAGAATGGTCGATTGCTCAGATCATGCCCGCCTTGACCATGGTGGCACGCAAGCTGGCAAACTCACGGTCGACGAAATCATCAAACTGTGGGTTGGCCATCCATGCGGGTGTCCAGTTGTTCTTTTCCAAAGACTCAGCCCAAGACTTGGACTTGGTGGCTTTCAACACCATGTCGGTCAAAGCCTTGCGTTGTGCGGCTGTGAGGCCTGCAGGTGCATACACGCCGCGCCAGTTGCCAATGTCAATGTTGTAACCTTGCTCAATCATGGTGGGGATATCGATACCCTTCAAGCGCTTAGGCGATGTGACCGCAATGGGGCGCATCTTGCCGGTTTCGATGTACTGCTGGAATTCACTGTAGCCACTGCCGCCCACAGTGACGTTGCCACCCAAAATGGCGGCCACTGCTTCGCCACCCCCGCGGAATGGCACATAGTTGATCTTGGTGGCATCGACGCCCACTTCGCGGGCCAACATGGCCGCTGCAATGTGCTCTGTAGAGCCGCGTGAACCGCCGCCCCACTTAACGCTGCCAGGGTCTTTTTTCATTTGCTCAACCACATCCTTCATGGTTTTGAGCGGTGAATTGGCTGGCACCACAAACACGTTGTATTCACTGGTGAGACGCGCAATGGGGGTGACCTTGTCCAGGCTCACAGGCGGCTTGCCAGTGATAATGCCGCCCAACATGACAGCGCCCATGACCATCAAAGAATTGCCATCGCCTTTGGTGGCGTTGGCGTATTGGGCGAGACCAATGATGCCGGCAGCGCCGCCCTTGTTTTCGTAAGTGACCGAGCTGGCCACGCCAGCGTCTTGCAGGGCTTTGCCCAAAGCGCGACCTGTGGTGTCCCAGCCGCCACCGGGGTTGGCTGGAATCATCATTTTGATGTTGGCGGCTGCCAATGAAGGCAGAGACAGGCTGGAGCCTGCTGCCAAGGCTAAAACGGACTTGATGAACTGATCGCGACGCATGGTGTCTCCTTTGAGTGCAAAATCGATGACCGATGATCTTCTTTTAAACTGTCAATTGGCTGTCCAAAATCCTAGGGAAAGTACTGAGCCATGCGCTTATTGTTGGTCGAAGACGACCCCTACTTGCAAGAAACTCTGGCGCGCAGCTTGTCGCGTCGAGGGATGCAAGTCAGCTGTGCTTCAACAGCCACTGAGGCCTTGAGCTTGTGGAAAAGCGGGCGACCCGATGTGGTGGTCTTAGATCTAACCCTGCCCGATGGCGATGGCTTGAATGTGGTGTCGCAAATTCGCCAAGAGGGCATGAGCACGCCAGTTTTGGTACTCACCGCCAGAACCACGGTGGGTGACCGCGTGTTGGGTCTGAATTCTGGGGCTGACGATTACATGGCCAAGCCCTTTGATTTGGACGAACTCGAAGCCCGTGTGAATGCCCTCCACAGACGCGCGCAAAGCAGCGCTGCTTTGCAGGATCAAAGACAGGGTCAGAGCTTGTCGGGTAGAGCGGATGCGCCTACTTTACAGATGGGCCTGCTGAGTCTTGATACCCTGAATGGGGTGGCTTATTTCAACCGCCAGCCCATGGAGTTGACGCCCCGAGAAGTGGCCATGATGCAGGCCTTGATGTCGCAGCCAGGGCAAGCTGTCTCCAAAGAGCGCTTGTTTGCCGCCGTGTTTCCGCTGGAATTAGATGTTCAATTCGAAGCCATTGAAGTGGTGGCCTATCGCCTTCGGAAAAAAATAGCCGAAACGGGTCTGAGTTTGGTCACCTTGCGCGGCTTGGGCTACTTGTTGAAGGTCAATGCATGAGCTTTGGAATGACCTCCACAATGTCGATGCGGCGGCAATTGCTGTTGGGTATTTTGCTGCCGCTCTTGGTGTTGGTCGGCGTCAATGCATGGAGCCTTTACCAAGAAGCTTTGAATGCCTCTGACATTGCTTACGACCGAAGCTTGCTGGCATCGGCCAAAACCATCAGCGAGCAACTTGGCGTGGTGGGCTATGACAACGATGCGCAAATTAGGGCCTTGGTGCCCTATGCCGCAACGGAGGCTTTTGAGACAGACAATCAAAGTCGCTTGTACTACAAGGTCTCGCATTTGAACGGAACCGTGGTATCAGGATTTACCGAATTGCCAACATGGAAAGGTCAAATTCCAGCCAAGCCTGCCTATGCAGCGCTGGTTGATTTTTACAACGACAAATACCAAGGCGAAGAAGTGAGAGTGGCAACTTTGCTGCAGCCCGTAGTCAGTGAAAATGGCAGGGCCATGGCCGTGATTCAGGTGGCTGAAACCTTGGAGTTGCGCCACACGCTTGCCCGCGAACTGTTGTTTGGCACGCTCTGGCGGCAGGCCTTGCTATTGGGCATCATTGCCCTGGTGGTGGTGGGTGTCGTGCAGCGTGCAACGCAACCTGTGCGCGATTTGTCAGAACATTTAGAAAATCGATCTGAGCATGATTTAGCGCCTTTGGCATACGCCGATGCACCGCAAGAAATTCAGCCGCTCATTTTGGCCACCAACCATGTGATGCAAAAGTTGCAATCTTTGTTGCAACAGCAAAAAGGATTTGTACGCGATGCTGCACACCAACTCCGAACGCCGTTGGCAGTTTTGAAACTTCAGGTGCAATCTGCTCAGCGGGGCGACACACCCGGTGAGCAGTCTTTGCAAGACATTGCCCTCACCATTGACCGAGCAACTCAGTTGATCAATCAGATGCTGGCGCTTGCCAAGGTGGAGCAGCAAACTTCATCGCAGCCATCGCGCACCGATTTTTCGCAAGTAGCAAGAGATGTGGCATTGGAATTGGCCCCCTTGATGGTGGCCAAAGGTTTGGACTTTGAATTAGACACGCAGGTCAGTGGGGTGCTTGCGCCCGACTGGATGCTGCGAGAGTTAAGCCGCAACCTTCTGAGCAATGCAATTCGGCACAGCCCGCAGGGTGGGCGATTGAAATTGTCTGTTCAACCCAGCCAAGACACGGTGACATTCAGCTTAAAAGACGAGGGGCCGGGCTTGAGTGACGATTTGCAAAGCAAATTGTTTCAGCCCTTTGCCACTGGCGATACGCGGCAGGGAAGTGGCCTAGGCTTGTCTATTTGTTTGGGCATTGTGCAGTCGCTGAAGGGTGAAATCAAACTGCGCAACGAACCCATGGCTGGTGCCCTCAGTGGTTTGAACTGCGAGGTGCAGTTCAAACGCGCAGACTGAGGAACCAACAGAACAATTACATCAACAGGTGTTCACCGGCGTTGTCGCCACCCAAAATGACGTAATTCACTTTGCGAATGTCCATGAGCTTGGTGCCGCCGGAGTAGCTGATGGAGCTTTGGGTATCTTGCTCCATCTCAATCAGGGTGTTGGCCAGCTTGCCCTTGATGGGCTCCAAAATGCGCTTGCCTTCAACGTGCTTGTACTCGCCCTTGTTGAAGTCGGAGGCTGAACCGTAATACTCTTTGTAGAGTTTGCCGTCCACTTCCACAGTGGCACCTGGCGACTCCTCGTGACCGGCCAACATCGAGCCAATCATGATCATGGTGGCGCCAAAGCGAATGCTCTTGGCAATATCGCCATGCTCTCGAATNCCGCCGTCNGCAATGATGGGCTTGGTNGCCACGCGGGCACACCACTTTAAAGCTGACAGCTGCCAACCGCCTGTGCCAAAACCCGTTTTGAGTTTGGTGATACAGACCTTGCCAGGACCAATGCCCACTTTGGTGGCATCGGCGCCCCAGTTTTCCAAATCGATGATGGCCTCNGGGGTGCCCACGTTGCCCGCAATGACAAAAGCTTTGGGCAGCTTTTCTTTCAGGTTGTGAATCATTTTTTGCACGCTGTCGGCATGGCCGTGGGCAATGTCGATGGTGATGTATTCGGGCGTGAGGCCCTCGGCCACCAATTGGTTCACAGTNTCGTAGTCGGGGGCTTTGACGCCCAAAGAAATGGAGGCAAAAAGACCCTTGGCATGCATNTCGCGCACAAATTTGACATTGTCCAAGTCAAAGCGATGCATGACGTAGAAGTAACCGTTTTGTGCCATCCAGGTGCAAATTTGTTCGTTCACCACCGTCTTCATGTTGGCAGGCACGACTGGCAGGCGGAATTTGCGGCCACCCAATTCGACGCCGGCGTCGCACTCAGAACGGCTTTCCACGCGGCATTTGCGGGGAAGCAGCAAAATATTGTCGTAATCAAAAATTTCCATTTAACCAAGCTCCAAAAGGATCGTTGAAAGAACGAGTGAGCGCTTGGCTTGGCCGGTTTGNTCTGTCCCATTTTTGGACAAAAAAAACCGGGCGCAAGAATCTTGGGCCCGGTGGCTGATTCTACCCGTTTTGTTTTGAAATTTGACAACAAGGCTTCAGGAGTTTCTACAATTGGGCAATGTATGACCAAACGCCCCTGCTGAACAACCTGAACCCTGAACAACTGCGGGCCGTGACACTCCCCTCTGAATCTGCCCTGATTCTGGCCGGAGCCGGATCGGGCAAGACACGGGTATTAACCACCCGAATTGCTTGGTTATTGCAGACCTCCCAAGTGGGGTCGGGCGGGGTGATGGCGGTTACCTTTACCAACAAGGCGGCCAAAGAAATGATGCTCCGCTTGCAAGCCATGCTGCCTGTCAATGTTCGAGGCATGTGGATTGGCACCTTCCATGGCTTGTGCAACCGATTTTTGCGGGCCCATTACAAAATGGCCAACCTGCCGCAAACCTTCCAAATTTTGGACACGCAAGACCAGCTGTCGGCCATCAAACGCTTGTGCAAACAGCACAAAGTCGACGACGAGCGCTTTCCCCCTAAGCAATTGCAATGGTTCATTGCGGGTTGCAAAGAAGACGGCCTGCGCCCCAAAGATGTGGATGTGCGCGACGATGAAACGCGCCGCAAAGTTGAGATCTACCAACTCTANGAAGACCAATGCCAACGTGAAGGCGTNGTCGACTTTGGCGAGTTGATGTTGCGTTCGTTTGAATTGCTGCGCGACAACGACGCCATTCGCTTGCACTACCGAGCGCGCTTCAAACACGTACTGATTGATGAGTTTCAAGACACCAACAAGTTGCAATACGCCTGGATCAAGATGATTGCAGGCTTGCCATCTGAGCACGGCAGTGCGGTGTTGGCTGTGGGCGATGATGACCAAAGCATTTATGCTTTTCGCGGCGCGCGCGTGGGCAACATGGCCGACTTTGTGCGGGAATTTGGTGTGCAGCACCAAATTAAGTTAGAACAAAACTACCGCAGCTACAGCAATATTTTAGATTCAGCCAATGCGCTCATTGGCCACAATAAAAATCGCTTAGGCAAAAATCTGCGCACCGACCAAGGCGTTGGCGAACCTGTGCGGGTGTATGAGTCCACCAGCGATTTTGCAGAAGCGCAATGGTTGGTGGATGAAATTCGCCAGCTGGTGAAAGGCGACGGCTTTACACGCAAAGAAGTGGCGGTACTGTATCGCAGCAATGCTCAAAGTCGGGTCATGGAAACAGCCTTGTTCAATGCCGGTGTGCCTTACAAAGTGTATGGCGGCCTGCGCTTTTTTGAACGCGCCGAAATCAAGCATGCCTTGGCTTACTTGCGCATTTTGGAAAATCCCAACGACGACACCAGCTTCTTGCGGGTTGTGAACTTTCCGCCGCGCGGCATTGGCGCTCGCAGCGTAGAGCAGTTGCAAGATGCTGCCAAGGGCTTGGGCTGCTCCTTGCACGATGCTGTCAGCACCACAGCCGGCAAGGCGGGTGCCAAGTTGGCGGGCTTTGTGGCCATGATCGATGTCATGCGCGAGCAAACGCCTGGCATGACCTTGCGAGAAATCATTGAAGTGGTGCTAGAAAAAACAGGTCTCATAGAGCACTACAAAACCGAAAAAGAAGGCGCAGACCGCGTAGAAAATTTGGAAGAATTGGTCAATGCGGCTGAGAGTTTTGTCACGCAAGAAGGTTTTGGCCGTGATGCAGAAGCCACCGCATCAGAAATGGCACCCAACGCAGAAGATGGCGAAGTGATGTCGCCCTTGGCGGCCTTCTTAACCCACGCAGCTCTAGAAGCGGGCGACAACCAGGCTCAAGCCGGTGAAGACGCCATTCAGCTCATGACAGTGCATGCCAGTAAAGGCTTGGAATTTGATGCCGTGTTTATTTCAGGCCTTGAAGAAGGCCTGTTTCCCCACGAAAATTCCATGAACGACTTCGACGGCTTGGAAGAGGAGCGTCGCTTGATGTACGTGGCCATCACGCGTGCGCGCAAACGTTTGTACCTCAGCCATTCGCAAACCCGCATGTTGCACGGACAAACTCGGTACAACCTCAAAAGCCGTTTTTTGGACGAGTTGCCCGAAGAGTGCTTGAAATGGATCACGCCAAAAAACCCAGGTTTTGCAAGTGGCCTGGGGGGTGGGTGGACCTCACCTGCGCAAGCCTTTCAGGCCAAACCTGCTTGGGGCCATAGCAGCTTGAGTTCGGCTGAGACCTACAAGAGCCCGCCTGTGCCTGTGCAAAAATCGGAACCCTCACATGGCATCAAAGTGGCAATGAAGGTGTTTCACACCAAGTTTGGTGAAGGCAAAGTCTTGGCGGTTGAAGGGGCGGGCGCAGATGCGCGAGCTCAGGTGAATTTTCCACGACATGGCGTGAAGTGGTTGGCCCTGTCTGTTGCCAAATTGACACCCGTTGAATGAGTAGAATTTAGGAAGAGGACAACATGAAAATTGAAAAAGACACCGTGGTCACTTTGAAATACAAAGTGTCCGATGCCCAAGGCAAGTTGATGGAAGCGGCGGCAGAGCCCATGGCCTACTTGCATGGCGGTTATGAAAACACTTTGCCTAAAATTGAAGAGGCCTTGGACGGCCAAGAAAAGGGTTATCAAACCACATTGGTGTTGTCGCCTGCCGATTCATTTGGTGAGCGCGACGAAAGTTTGTTGCAAACCATGCCCAAGAAAGATTTCCCACCAGGGGTCAAAGTGGGGGGGCAACTTCGAGGTCGAACAGCCGATGGTCGTGAAGCGGTGTTCAATGTGGTCAAGATCAAGGGTGATACCGTGATGTTGGATGGCAACCATCCTTGGGCTGGTCAAACTTTGCGCTTCCACTTGAATGTCACCGACGTACGCCCTGCCATTCAAGAAGAAATTGAGCATCGGCATGTGCATGGCGCACACGGCCACCACCATTGAAAAAAAGCCTGCTGCTGCAGGCTTTTTTTACGCTTGAGTTTCACTGCCCGGTGAAGGCAATTCGAAACAGTCTTTGACACTGAAATAGACCGATGTGAAAAACATGGCAGCCATGAGCAAGGCACCGGGCATGAGCACGATGCCCGACAAATCTTTGCCGCCCAAGGCGCTGCTGATGGTCAGAAGCACTGTGGCGCAAACGATAAACACCCCCAGCCAAGCCACCAGGTAAACCGCAAAGGCCCCCAAATTTCGCCAGCAGGCCACGGCACTGAAAAACATGCTTTTCAAGGGGGGGACACCATGCCAATGAACCAGCGCGGGCGCATGCCAAAAGAGCATTGACAAAGGAATGTACAAAAGAGTGGCAAACCACATGGCCACTTGAAAGTCGGGGTCGTTGACCACTTCGGGCGTGATGGGCGCGTTGGCCAAATAGACTTTGGCAAATCCGCCGCCATCGATGAGCGCAGAGATGGCCATCACAGCCAGAAAACTCACTGCGTACATGCCGCCTAAAACCAGCATGGCTTTGAGGCGTTGCTGGCCAGCCCTGAAGGCCACCATCAAAACCGTGGGCATGGGAAATTGGCCCGAGGCCGCTTGCTCGGTGGCCACCATCAAACCCAAAGTGGCGGCCGGCAAGATGAGCAGTGCCAATGCGGCTCCCAAAACGGGAACCATGGACAACAAAGAGACCCAAGCGATGAACAAAAAGAACAAGCCCGTGAAGGCCAGGGGTTGGCGCCAGAAAGTGCGAATGCCTTGTTTGACCCAGGTCAGGCCTTGTTTGGCAGGAACAATATTGAGATTCATGCGTTGAGCTTAAAGGGCGAATTTGAACGTGCTCGCAATACCCGTTCGAAGTGGGTGGGATCGTGTGGCTTCAACATGGCCGCGTCTCTGGGGAGGTGAAAGTCCCAAAGTCTGGAAATCCAAAATCGCAATGCGCCTGCGCGCAACATGGCGGGTAACAATTGTCTTTCGGCAGCACGCAATGGGCGAACTGCTTGATAGGCCTCTAGCATGGCCTCAGCGCGATCAGATGCGTGTTCGCCAGTTTGTAAATCGATGCACCAGTCGTTCATGCACACGGCTAAGTCGAACAGCCATGTATCAACGCCTGCAAAGTAAAAATCAAACAATCCAGTCAATGTTGCGCCTTCAAACATCACGTTGTCGCGAAACAAGTCGGCATGAACAGGTCCTTTGGGCAGTGCTTGGTAAGCTGCGCCACTGGCAATGTGATTTTGGTAAGCCATTTCACTTTGAAGCAGGCTGGCTTGCGCTTCATCTAAGTAGGGAAGTACCACAGGCACTGTGTCGTTCCACCACGCCAAGCCACGCAAATTGGGCTGGCTTCGGTTGAAGTCTGCGCCCGCGAAGTGCATGCGCGCCAACATGGTGCCCACTGCAGCGCAATGAACTGCNTCNGGNGNCAATTGACTTTGGCCAGAAAGCCGGTTGACCACGGCNGTCGGCTTTTCATTCAGGGTGTGCAAGATGTCGCCATCGCGGTTGGCTGCNGGGTTGGGCACCGGAATGCCTTTTTCAGCCAGATGCTTCATGAGGAACAAATAGAAGGGCAGTTGTTCGTGGTTGAGGCGTTCAAACAGGGTGAGCACATATTCGCCGAGGTCGGTGGAGGCGAAATAGTTGGTGTTTTCTATGCCGCCTTCAATGCCCCTTAAGGAAGTGAGTTCGCCAAGGCCTAGCTGGGACATGAGCAGCGCAGCTTGTTCTTCGGTAACGGGCGTGAAAACAGCCATGGCTTAGCGCTTGGTCAAAAAGGTGGAAATAGAGCCCAAAGGCATGTCGGGATGCATGCTGGGATTGTAGAGGGTGTTGATGTCAAAATTGATCGACTTGGCGTCGGCAAATTTCGCTGGGGAAAGGCACAATTGGGGTATGAGCGACAAGAAAACCCTTTTGCTGGTTGACGGTTCCAGTTATTTGTACCGTGCCTTCCATGCCATGCCCGATTTGCGTGCCGTGCCAGGCGATCCTGCCAGCCCCGCCACGGGCGCCATTCGCGGCATGATCAACATGATGGAGCGCCTCCGAAAAGACATTCCCGCCGAGTATGCGGCGTGTGTGTTTGATGCCAAAGGCCCCACCTTCCGCGACGACATCTACCCCGAATACAAACAAAATCGCAGCCCCATGCCAGACGATTTGCGCTCGCAAATTGAACCCATCCATGAACTGGTGCGTTTGATGGGCTGGAAAGTATTGGATGTGCCAGGGGTGGAAGCCGATGATGTGATTGGCACCTTGGCTGCCATTGGGTCATCCCATGGCATTGAAGTCATTGTGTCCAGTGGCGACAAAGACTTGGCGCAATTGGTCAATGAGCACATCACCATCATCGACACCATGAACGGCAAACGCCGCGATTTGGCGGGTGTGCAGGAAGAGTTTGGTGTACCGGCCAGCCTCATGCTCGATTACCAAATATTGGTGGGCGACACCGTGGACAACGTCCCTGGTGTGCAAAAGGTGGGTCCCAAAACCGTGCGCAATGCCGTCGACTGGTTGCCCACGGGCCGGCAGCTTTTAAAAATTCGCACCGATTGCGATTTGAATGGCTATGTGCCAGAGTTGCCATCGCTCGAAACCATTCGCTTAGCGCCACCCAACGAAGCCGACTTACTGGCTTTCTACGAAAAGTATGGCTTCAAAGGCTTGGTCAGAAGCCGAGGCGCAGGTACGCCAGATTCTTCTGGCAACAGCTCGAGCAGCACCAAGACAGCCAAGCCAGCTTTTGTGCCCAATCTTGATTTGTTTTCAGAACCCGAACCCGTGGTCACGGTCACTGGCGACAAGCACTACGAAACCATTTTGACTTGGCAGCAATTCGATGCATGGCTGCCTAAACTGGAAGCCGCAGACTGCGTGGCCATTGACACTGAGACAACTTCCCTCGATGCCATGCGCGCCGATTTGGTGGGCATCAGCTGGAGTGTGAAGCCAGGCGAGGCCGCTTATGTGCCATTGCGCCATAACGGCCCCGATGCGCCTTTGCAGTTGCCCCTTGCCGAAGTACTGGCCAAGCTCAAACCTTGGCTTGAAAACCCACTCAAACTCAAGGTGGGTCAGCACATCAAGTACGACCGCCATGTGTTTGCCAATGTGGGCATTGAAGTGCGTGGCTATGCACACGACACCATGCTGCAAAGCTATGTGCTGGAAGTGCACAAGCCGCACAGCTTGACCAGCTTGGCATTGCGCCACGTGGGCCGCACAGGCATCACTTACGAAGATTTGTGCGGCAAGGGTGCGCATCAAATATCGTTTGCACAAGTCGATGTAGAGAAAGCCTCCGAGTATTCATGTGAAGACTCCGACCAATGCTTAGATGTGCATGGCGTACTTTGGCCACGCATTCAAGCCGATGCCAAATTGCGCGCCATCTATGACATTGAAATTGCCACCAGCGAAGCTTTGTTTCGCATTGAGCGCAATGGTGTTTTGATTGATGGCCCCACACTGGCCGCGCAAAGCCAAGCCTTAGGGCAACGCATCTTGCAATTGGAAACTGAAGCTTATGAGATTGCCGGACAGCCCTTCAATTTGAGTAGTCCCAAGCAGTTGGGCGAAATCTTTTTTGACAAGCTGGGTTTGCCCGTCATTAAGAAAACAGCCACCGGTGCGCGCAGCACCGATGAAGAAGTGCTTGAGAAGTTGGCTGAGGACTATCCTTTGCCCGCGCGCATTTTGGAACATCGCAGTTTGTCCAAACTAAAGGGAACGTATACCGACAAGTTGGCCCAAATGGCCTTGCCTAGAACGGGCAGGGTGCACACGCACTACGCGCAAGCAGTGGCCGTCACTGGCCGTTTGTCGAGCAACGATCCCAACTTGCAAAACATTCCCATTCGCACCGCCGAAGGTCGCAAAGTGCGCGAGGCCTTTGTGGCACCTGCTGGCAGTCTGATTGCCAGTGCCGATTATTCGCAAATTGAATTGCGCATCATGGCGCACCTCAGCAACGATGAAGCTTTGTTGCGCGCCTTCCATCAAGGTTTGGATGTGCACAAGGCCACTGCGGCCGAAGTGTTTGGCTTAATGCCCGATCAAGTTTCGAGTGAGCAACGTCGCTATGCCAAAACCATCAACTTCGGTTTGATTTACGGCATGAGTGCATTTGGTTTGGCCAAAGCCTTGGGCATTGACAATGGTGCGGCTAAAAACTACATCGAGCGCTACTTCCAACGCTTTGCAGGTGTGAAGCGCTACATGGACGAAACACGCGAGCAAGCCAAATCGCAAGGCTATGTGGAAACTGTGTTCGGCCGGCGTTTGTATTTGCCTGAAATCAATTCACCCAATGGACCAAGGCGCGCTGGTGCAGAACGCGCGGCCATCAATGCGCCCATGCAAGGCACGGCAGCCGATTTGATCAAGCTCTCTATGATTGCCGTTCAAGCGGGCATAGACCGAGAGCAGCGCAAAACCAAAGTCATCATGCAGGTGCACGATGAATTGGTTTTTGAAGTGCCTGAAGATGAAGTGGAATGGCTCAAAGTGGCGGTGCCCCAATGGATGGCCGCCGTGGCTGAACTCAAAGTGCCTTTGTTGGCCGAGGTAGGTGTGGGTGTCAATTGGGATCAGGCTCACTGAAGCCTCATTCAGCTTGAGCAACCAAAGCCTTGAGTTTGATACCATGAATTACAGCATTCAAAAATTTCAAAACGCATTGAGTGATGCAGAACGGCAAGTTTTGCAGTTGTGCTTGCAAGAAGCCATGCAAGCCGTGCCCGATGATGCCGTGCCTTGGTATTTAGGCGATGCTGCTTCCCCCACGGGTTACCTCAAACCAGAGCATGCCAAGATGCTTTTGAGTTTGCGCCAAGATTGGCTCACAGAGCCGCAGGGTCTGCGTTGGGACACCCCTGAAAAAACGCCTGCCTCAAGAAGCTTGGCACTGGCCAAGTTGGCCGCTGAGTTGAGTGACCTTGGCCATGTGACGGGCTGGCGCAATGAAAAGTTCAGCTATTGGCCCGACACCACTATTTTGGCCAACGGCCATCCCGTTGAGCCCACCAACAAGCTGGCCGCCGCCTTTGAGATGGAACGCGCCGCTTACCGTTTTTTTGGTTTGCGAGCACATGCTGTGCATGTCAATGGTTTCACGGAAGATGGCTACATGTGGTGCGGACGCCGCTCAATGGCCAAGGCCACCGACCCTGGCATGCTGGACAACATGGCCGCGGGAGGCTTGACTGTGGGTGAGTCATTGCAAAGCTGTGGCGTGCGCGAAATGGCAGAAGAGGCCGGCTTGTCTGAGGCGCTGGCGCTAAGCTCTGTAGCGCAAGGCCAAGTGACCACCTGCCGCGCAGTGCCCCGCGGTTGGCACTATGAAACGCTTTGGGTATACAACTTGTTGATGCCAGCCGATGTGAAGCCGGTGAACCAAGATGGTGAAGTGGCTGAATTCAGTTTGCTTTCGCCGCAGCAAGTGGTTCAGGCCATTGCAGAAAAGCAAATGACTGTGGATGCGGCCTGCGTGGTGGCTCACGCAGTATTACATGCGTGCGGCCTTCAAGAAGTCGAGCAGAATGGGGCTGTCGTCCAACGTCCCTTGTGATGCTTGGTGAAACTCTGGATGCCATTGAATGGCGGCCACATAGGCTTTGCCTTGCAGACGGATGGCCTCGGGTATTTTGTCATGGGGGCAGTAGGCCTCTATTTCAAAATTGGGAGCCAGGTCTTTGATGCCTTGGTGGTGAATGCTATTGACCTTGGCCGATTGAGCGCCGCCAAGCAGCTTGGACAATTGAGTGTTGGCCACAAATTGCACATCATGAAGATTGTGGTCATACAAGTCTGCGTCGCGATGCACAAGAGCTTCTGGCCGTTGTGTGGCAATGTCTTGGTACAAGGTGCCACCAAAAGCAACATTGATAATTTGAAGTCCGCGGCAAATGCCAAGAATAGGCTTTCCCGCTTTCACAAACGCCTCAATCAGACCCTTGTCGTATTGATCGCGGATGCGGTCACCTTCCCAGCGCGGGTCTAGGGCGGTTTCGCCATAACTGCCTGGCCAGACGTCGCTGCCACCCATCAAGACCAAGGCGTCTAGCCACTCTGCATAGTGATCAAGCTGCACATCGCCTTTTTGGGTGTGCCCTTCTGGCGATGGAATCATGACCGCTAAGTCGCCTTGCGACATGATCCAGTGCGCCACCGATTGCTCGATGTATTGCAGCGTTTTGCCTTTAAAAAGCGAGCGCTCTTCGTTGGGATGAAAGAAGCAGGCTGAAATGCCAATTTTCAGGCGATTTAAAGTTGCAGTCATATTCGGTGATCTTTAANGAGGAAAAAATTGACTGCTATAGATCATAGACCCGTTGAGCTGGCTTGAAATCCCCTTGAGNCGGCGACAGGCATAATCATACTTTTGCACAATCGCCTGAGTTGCTGAAACTTGGGTGGAAATTTGAATGACTTTATTGGCAATTTTGGTGGGAACCCTGGCAGCTGGAATTGGCAGTGTTTGGTTGGCAGCCTGGCTCAGTTTTGGTATTGTCAGCCGTTACACGCAGCACATGCTCAGCTTGGCCGCTGG
>JGI25921J50272_10000286_pt1 | contig 16532 bp, 16 predicted proteins | sample LauGreSu1BDMLBSD_2_FD_50272 | JGI IMG/M metagenome (IMG submission 50272) | reverse complement strand
ATAGGCCCAGAGGCCTGCTTAGTCTGTTATCAAGCCGCAGGCTTTGACGCCAGCTTTGCAAATGATTTCGTCTTCATCGCCCGTGCCGCCACTGGCACCCACGGCTCCCAGCACATTGCCATTGGCATCTTTGATCAAGACGGCACCAGGTTGAGGTAAAAATTTTCCTTCTGCTGTAGCCGAAAGGGTAATGAAAAAGTTAGGGTTGTCTTTGGCTCGTTCGGCCAACGCACGGCTGGAAATGCCCATGCCAACAGCACCCCATGCTTTGCCGCGAGCAATGTCAAAGCGAAACATGCTTGCACCGTCTTCGCGTCCAAAAGCCACCAACTGGCCGGAAGCATCCAATACGGCTATGCCCATGGGCTTGTAATTGGCTGCGCGAGCCGCAGCACGAGCGCCCTGAATAATGTGATTGGCTTGATCGAGAGTAAGTTGGTTCAAAGTAGTCTCCAGTTGAGTGTGTATTGGGGGATCAGTGTGTCTTAGAATAACTTTTAAGAGCCGGTTTCTGCGGTGCTTACTTTAACAGCTTGATTTAATTGAATGACAAAGATGAATGATTTGAAATTAGGAACCCCTGCGCTTGACCGCATGCCTCCCATACCCGATGACCAAATGTCGGGTGAGCAAAAAAGAATTATGGATGAAATTGCAGCAGGACCGCGAGGCCGAATTGGAGGTCCCTTCATTCCGCTGATGCGAAGCCCTGAGTTGATGGACCGATTGCAAAAAGTGGGTGAGTACCTGCGTTTTCAAAATACAGTGGGCTATCGCAATTCTGAATTTGCAGTTCTGATTGTGGCCAGACATTTTTCTCAGCCCGTCGAATGGGCCATCCACCGGCCTATTGCCGAAAAGGAAGGGATCTTGCCTGCCACATGCGATGCCATCGCTGAAGGCCGTCGCCCCGATGGCATGACGGATGACGAAACGCTTATTTACAACGTGCTCGAAGAGCTTCACACAAACCGCAGCTTGAGCGATGTCACCTATCAGCAACTTCTCAAACGTTTTGGTGAGCAAGGGGTAATCGATTTGGTAGCGCATTATGGTTATTACAGTTTGCTGGCCATGACCATGAATGTGGCTCGTACGGCGGTACCTGCAAATGCCATTTCTGTTTCCGGGTTGAAATCTATTCCCGGTTAAACAGCATGATCAATAAGTTTGTGGACAGCGTGGCAGATGCCTTGGCCGATACACCCGATGGTGCAACGGTTTTGATTGGAGGCTTCGGCACTGCAGGCATTCCCGATGAATTGATTGAAGGGCTTTTGCTTCAAGGCGCCAAAAATTTAACGCTGGTGAACAACAACGCAGGCAATGGTGAGCATGGCTTGGCCGCATTGCTTAAGGCGGGGCGTGTTCGCAAAATCATTTGCAGTTTTCCAAGACAAGTCGACTCGTATGTCTTTGACAGCTTGTACCGTTCCGGTCAGGTTGAATTGGAGCTCGTTCCACAAGGCAACTTGGCCGAGCGCATTCGTGCTGCAGGGGCCGGCATTGGCGGCTTTTTTGCAGCCACAGGCTATGGCACAGATCTGGCCAAAAATCCCGATGGCACATTGAAGGAAACCCGTGAAATCAATGGCCGAATGTATGTTTATGAAACCCCTATTCATGGCGACTTGGCGCTCATTCGGGCCGAACGTGGCGACCGCTGGGGAAATCTCACATTTCGCAAAGCTGCCCGAAATTTTGGTCCCATCATGGCCATGGCCGCACGCAAAACGGTTGCCACTGTTTTTGAAAAAGCTGAGTTGGGCGAAATGGATCCAGAAACTGTCATCACGCCTGGCATCTTCGTTCAAGCTGTCGTTCACGTTGAACGTGTGGCCACTCAAGCTGGAGGCATCAAAGCATGACTTATGCACGCCGAACCAAAGATGAACTGGCTGCCCGTGTTGCACAAGATATTCCGGAAGGAGCCACCGTCAATTTAGGCATTGGTCAACCTACTTTGGTTGCCAACCATATTCCTTCTCACCTTGAAATTTTGTTGCACAGCGAGAATGGTATTTTGGGAATGGGTCCTGCGCCAGCAGCCGGCCACGAAGACTACGACCTGATCAACGCCGGCAAGCAGCCCGTTTCGCTGCTGCCAGGGGGTTCTTATTTTCATCATGCCGACAGCTTTGCCATGATGCGAGGTGGTCATCTGGACATTTGTGTGCTGGGCGCTTTTCAAGTCAGTGCCACTGGCGATTTGGCCAATTGGCATACGGGAGAAGTCGACGCTATTCCTGCCGTAGGTGGTGCCATGGATTTGGCCATNGGTGCCAAGCAGACATGGGTCATGATGGACCTGCTGACCAAGCAAGGTCAGAGCAAACTGGTCGACAAATGCAGCTACCCCTTGACGGGTATTGGCTGTGTCAAAAGGGTCTATACCGATTTGGCCACGCTGGCTTGTTCGCCTTCGGGCTTAAGGGTGATTGATATGGTGCCAGGCTTGAGTTTGGAAGCTTTGTCGCAGCTTATTGGTTTGCCACTGGCTTTACAGGCTTCGTCGCCAGAATAAAACACAGCGAGCCCAAGGCCGAAAGCAATGCAAGTAGGCTGAATCCCAATTGGTAATCGCCAGTGAGGTCAGCCAACACACCTGCCACCATCGGTCCGGCAATTTGACCCAAAGCAATGATGGCCGCAGACAAGCCCAATATAAGGCCAATGGCGTTGCGACCAAAATAATCTGCCCGAATGGCTTGCATGAACGGGCCGCGCAAGCCCCAAGCAACACCGTGAAAAAGACCAAATGCCATGAGCATGGTCATGTCGTTGGCAAAGGTGAGGCAAACCATGCCAAGGGCATGCGCTAGCATGCACAGGGCGGCAACTTTTCTTTTGTCAAACATATCGCCCAAAGTGGCCCCCATGAGGATGCCCACCAGTTGCGCAAAGGTCATGATCAAGATCACCCAACTGGCGGTGGCCACCGAATAACCCAAGCCTTCTTTCATGTGGGTAATGGCATGGACATTGACAGCCGACACAACAAGAAGTGCAAGACCATGGCCAATGGCAAGCATCCAAAATGCCCTTGTTTTGACGGCTTCTGCCGCTGTGAATTCAACTTGAGGAACTGCTGGCACATCGCCTGGTTCAACCGTTTTGAGTGCGGGATCAATGCCATCAACATGCTCGCCATGGTCTTCGGGCCGCCTCAAAATCATGCCCGCCATGGGGAGGCCAAATAGCAAGACCAGCAAGCCCGTGCCACCTGCGGTGTAGCGCCATCCCCAGGTTTGAATAGACCAAGCCATGAGGGGGACAACCAAGCCGCCCAAGGCCAAGCCCAAACTCATGATGGAAAGAGCCCGTGCTCTGAATTTTTCAAACCATTGAACCAAGGCAACCGACAGCGGGAAGTAACCGCTGAGGCTAGCCCCGATGGCCATCAAAATTGCACTGGTATAAAAAGTAGCAACGGCATTCACCTGACTTAGCATGAGCAAGCCAGCACTGAATAGGACCATCCCTAAGCGGATCATTTTTTGAGGACCCACACGGTCCATGATCCAGCCCAAGACGGGGCCAATGATGGCGGCTTCGACGGACTGTAATGCAGCGGCACCCGACAAAGTGGTTTTACTCCAACCCATTTCATCTGAGAGCACGGCAATGTAGAGGCCAAGTGCTTGTGTCAGAAAGGCAGCTAGCAAAAACTGAATACCACAGGCTGCGCCCACCATGCGCCAACCGTAAAAAATTTTCATGAATCAGAACAGCCAGGTTTGCGTTGAGTGTGAGGATTTGCCGAATGAGTTTAGCATTCAGCAAGAGGCGATTTAAGCCATTGACGGGCCTGTGACTAAATGTCTCAAGGGGTCGAACTTCTGGGTGCTACTTTTCACGCAACTGATGGCGCACAAAGTGAGATGCCCCGAGTAAAGCAAGCCGTAGGGCTTGTTTCACTCGGGGCATCAATTCAATCGCTGCTTGGTTTTAACTAGGCAGCGTTTGCAAACTTAGCAAACTTTGTCAACCTACCAAGCTGTTATTCAGCTTTGATGTTGTTGTCTGCCACCAGTTTGGCATATTTGCTTTTCTCGTCGGCCAAGAAGGCTCTGAATTCATCTTGGGTGCTTGCCATGGCTTCAACGCCCAATCCTGCAAAGCGTTCTTTCAGGTCTTGATTGGCCATGATTTTGACCAAGGCGCTTTGATAGGCATCCACAATGGGCTTGGGCGTTCCGGCGGGCAAGAAAACACCCCACCAGTTAACGGCAACCAAACCATTCAAGCCACCCTCAGCAAATGTGGGAATTTCTGGTGACAAAGGTGAGCGCTTTCCGCTGGTAATGGCCAATGCACGCAGACGACCCGATTTGATGTGTTGGTTGACGGGCAAGGCGTCAGAAACCATGAGGTCAATTTGACCGGCCAACAAATCATTGACGGCCAAGCCACCACCTTTGTAGGGCACACCGACCATTTTGATGCCAGCCTGTCGCATGATGAGTTCACCAGCCAAGTGTGACATGCTGCCAGGACCACTGGTGCCGAAGTTAAGCGAATTGGGTTTGCTTTTACCTGCGGCCAAGAGCTCATTTAAATTCTTGTAGGGAGAGGCGCTAGGCACAACCAAGATATTTGGACCTGTTGCCGTAAGAGAGACAGGAATGAAGTCCTTGTCCATGTTGTAAGGCACTTTGGAAATGAGTGGGTTCACAGATGCAGGGCCTAAATTGCCCACCACAAAGGTGTATCCATCGGCCGGTTGACGAGCGGCAAACTCCATGCCGATAGAGCCAGCAGCACCGGGTTTACTTTCGATGATGACGGGTTGGCCCCACACTTCGCTGAGTTTTTGGCCCATGATGCGCGCCATGAGATCTGAGCTTCCACCTGGCGGATAGGTCACTATCAGTTTGACTGGTTTGTTGGGGAAGGCTTGGGCTTGCGCTTGGGTATGAAACAAGCCACAAGCGCTTAGCACAACAAGTGAAGCTTGAAAAAAATTCTTCCACCGAGGGGCCTTGAGAAAATTCACAGTGTGTCTCCTTGTGAGGTTTATAGAAAATCTTGACTTCATTTGATTTCCTTGACGCTATGTTACAGATTCACCCAAATTTTTGATGAGTATTTACCCACGAAAAAGTGTCGATAAATGCCTGTTACTTAGGGAAAATACCAACCTGTTGAGTCCGTTCAGCACTTTAAAGTAATCAAATGAACACCAAGATCAACACAGTATGGGATAAACGCGATTTGCGCAAGGCTTTAGGTAGCTTTGGCACTGGCGTCACAGTGGTTACTTCAGGCAACTCGCAGTCNCGATGGGTGGGGGTCACAGCCAACTCTTTCAGCTCGGTGTCCTTAGAGCCACCCATTGTGCTGTGGAGCTTGGTTTCAACATCACCCAATTTGGAAGTGTTTGATCAAACCGAACGCTTCGTTATCAATGTGCTTGCGCTAGAGCAAGTCGAACTTTCCAAGCAATTTTCAAAACCCCTCACTGACAAGTTTGCAGGGGTTGAATGCGTCGAGGGACTGGGCGGTGTGCCCGTGATCCAAAACTGTGTGGCCACCTTTGAATGCAAAACCGTCCAGAGAATCTTGGTGGGCGATCATGTTTTGTTTTTGGGCCAAGTTGAAAATTATGTATATGAAGGCAAAACACCATTGCTGTTTTGTCAGGGGCAGTATGTGCAGGTTGCAGAGGCCTTGCAGAGCAATTAACCACCATTCAATTTATTCGGAGTACTTATGAAATACAGCACCTTTATGATGCCTTTGCATCCCCCAGGACGCAATGTGGGAGAAACCATTGCAGAGGACAGAGAAGCGATTATTTTGGCCGATCGTTTGGGGTTTAGCGAAGCCTATGTTGGTGAGCATGTGACAGACGCNGCAGAGACGGTAACGTCTTCCATGATGTTTTTGGCAAGTCTGGTTTCAGAAACGAAAAACATCATGTTGGGCACAGGTACCATCAATGTGCCCAACTCACATCCAGCAGCCATCGCTGCCCAAGCGGCCATGTTGGATCACATGCTTCAAGGCCGATTCATCATGGGTGTTAGCCCAGGTGGCTTGATGTCGGATGCAGAGGTCTTTGGCAACTTCGGTAAAGATCGCAATGCCATGTTTGTTGAAGGCATCAACATGGTGTTGAAGATTTGGGAATCTGAGCCGCCCTACGACTTAGAAGGAGAGTTTTTCAAGGTCTCAGTGGGCAGAACCATGATTCCAGAAATTGGACAAGGCTACATCATGAAGCCTTTCCAAAAGCCTCANCCCCTCATTGTGGGAACCGCAGTCGCTCCTTTTTCCAAGGGCGTGACAGAAATGGCCAAGCGTGGCTGGCAACCCATTTCCGCCAACTTCCTCATGCCCGAGTGGGTGAAGTCACATTGGCCAAAATATGTTGAGGGTCGTGCTGAAATCGGAGCCGTGGCGCACCCCAATGAATGGCGAGTTGCCAAGAGTATTTTTGTGGCTGATGATGAAGCCACAGCCAAAAGATATGCATTGGAAGAGGGTGGTCCCTATCACTTCTATTTCAAGCAATTGGTGCGAAAACTGTTGAACGGTGGNCGCAGCAATTTGTTCAAAACCGATCCCAANATGGACGATGCATTGATCACGCCTCAATATGTCACCAACAGATTGGTCTTGGCTGGAACGGTCAACTCAGTCGTCGATCAAATATTGGCCTTCCGCGATGAAGTGGGCGATTTTGGCAACTTGCTGTATGCCTGCCACGACTGGATGGACCCAGCGCTGGCCAAGCGCTCTATGGAACTTTTTGCCACTGAAGTGATGCCTAGGGTGAACGCCGCCATTGGCCGATAATCCCGTTGCATGACCCCCCATTTTTTTTGAAGGAACATTCATGATTTTCACTTGTGCCCCAACTTGCAAGCACCCTTATCACAACCATGGCAAAGAAGCCAAGGGTGCGAAAGGCATGTTTACCTCCTTGGCCACCAAAAAATTGGCGAAACGCAAAGACGGGCATCTGAATGTGGATGTGCATTGCCATTATTTCAACCCGACTGTCGGACAAAAAGCGGCAGTCATGAAGCCTATCGAACAGGAAGTTGGGCACATTTATGCCAACCAATTGACGCGCGATACCAACGCCAAACAAATGCGTGACCGGGCTCCCATGTTGTCAGATGTGTCGGTGCGAATTCAAGACATGGATCGCATGGGCATTGACATTCAAGCAGTGTCACCCGCACCCTTTCAGTACTATTATTTTGCGGAGCCAGCGTTTGGCGCAGAACTGGCACGAGATGTCAATGAAGGCATGGCCAAGTTGGTTGCCCAGCATCCCGACCGACTCATTGGCTTGGGCACAGTGCCTTTGCAAAACGCCGATCTGGCTGTTAAAGAACTCAAACACGCCATCAAGAACTTGGGTTTGCGTGGCATTGAAATCAACACGCATGTCAATGGCAAAAATTTAACCGATCCTTCTTTGAAGCTTGAAAAGTTTTTTGCAACCGTCAGTGAACTGGGCGTTCCCTTGTTCATTCACCCCAATGGTTTTACCGAAGCCAGCCGACTTGAAAATCACTACTTCAACAACGTCATTGGCAACCCTCTAGACACCACCATCGCTGTCAGTCATTTGATTTTTGATGGCGTCATGGAGCGCAACCCTAAGTTGAAAGTGTTGCTGGCACACGCTGGAGGCTACTTGGCGCACTACTGGGCTCGCATGGACCATGTGTACGGCGCACGCCCTGATGGCAGAACGGTGATCAAGCGCAAACCTTCCACCTATCTGGAGCGGTTTTACTTTGACACCATCACCTTTGACCCAGGCATGTTGCGCAACATGATTGATCGTTTTGGACCAGACCACGTCATGTTGGGTACAGACTACCCATATGACATGGCCGAGGTTGATCCGCTGGGCTTGGTTTCTGCAGTGAAGCGCTTGCCCAAAAGTGATCGCGATTTGATCACTGGTGGCAACGCCAAGAAACTGTTTAAATTAAAGTAACAGTCCACCTTGTGGCTGCAGACCTAAGGCGCTTTGTCCATAGGCTGCAGCATGAATGTCCCATGTGAGCGCAATGTGAGTGGAAGATGCGTGGATGTCTCTGAATTGCCTCTGTAGGGGGGAGTTAAGTGACAATCCGCCTCCACCAGCAGCAGGCATAAGTGCATCAATGCTGCGAACTGCCAAATTGGTGGCAAATGCCGCATTGCGTTTCCAGCGCAATTTGGTTTCCATGCTTGGAAACTCATTTTTCTCTACGGCGTTTTCAAGATCGGTCCAATCGCGCCGAATAACTGATTCTGCAAATTCAACGCAGGCCGCTGCTTCAGCAATGCGCGCTTGAACAGGTGCCAATTCAGCAATGCGAGCTCCTGTGTAGGTGCCAGCTCGGTTGCGCATGTTGGCTGTAAATTGTTCGACAGCAGCTTTGGCAGTACCCAAAGGCACAATTGACAAAACATAGGCATAGGCTGCAAAGGTGGGCATTTGAAACAGCTTGTTGCTGTAAAGCTTGGCACCTGGCAAGTTTTGGCCAGCAGCAAAGATTTCTGCAGACACACTGAGGTGATCGGGTACAAATGCATCAGAAATCACCACTTCGTGGCTACCTGTGCCGCTCAAGCCATAGGTTTCCCAATTGTCTAGGCTTTTGTAATTGGCCTGTGGTACTAAAAAGAATCGTCTTTGAGGCGCACCCCCATTTTGCTCAGTCATGGCACCCACCAAGATCCAGGTGCAGGCATCAATGCCGCTGCAGAATGGCCATTTGCCTGTGAGTTTGTAGCCACCTTCAACAGGCACCGCTTTGCCGCATGGGAAGGCCAGGGCGGTAGCCGCCAATGCAAATGGATCGTCGCCCCACACATCTTCTTGGGCGCGCATTTCAAATTGGCCAACGTTCCATGAGTGTGAAGCCAAGTTGGAATAGACCCAGGCCGTTGATGCGCAGCCCTTGCAGATTTCTAAAGTTACGTCCATCAAAACCCCAAGACCTAATTCGGATCCACCAAATTGTTTGGGTTGCATTAACCTCATCAAACCGCTCGCATTGAGTTCCTCAATGGATTCGTCGGGAACGCGTCGAATTTTTTCGGCATGGGCTGCACGCTCGGCAAACAGAGGGGCCAATTTTCTGGCAATGCCAATGGCTTCTTCGGCAGTAAGCACGGGAGCGGTCTGAATGGCTTGAGCGTGTGAAGAGATAACGCGTAGATTCATGATTGTCCTTTAACCGTTGACTTTGAGATAAACCGAATAAAGCGATGTGGTTCCGCAGATGAAAAGTCGATTGCGTTGCACGCCGCCAAAGGTGAGGTTAGCCACCATCTCTGGTATTTTAATTTTACCAATCAGTTGTCCATCTTGTCTGTAGCAAATAACCCCTTCCGCAGAACTGGCCCACAGTCGATCTTGTTGATCGATTCGGAAGCCATCAAAGAAACCAGAGGGGCATTCTGCGAAGACGATGGAGGAGCCTAGCGTTTTGCCTGAGGCATCTACATCAAAGCGGCGAATGTGTTTGGGCCGATTGTGACCCTCAGTGCCACCNCTGTCGGCAATGAACAAATGTTTTTCATCGTTGGAAAAGGCCAAGCCATTGGGGTGGTCAAAGTCATTGGCGACTTGCGTCACTTCCAAGGTGTGAGGATCGATGCGGTAGACGTGGCAACCATCTTGTTCCATGCGGTCAATTTTGCCTTCGTAGTCGGCGATGATGCCGTAGTCGGGGTCGGTGAACCAAATGGAATGGTCTGACTTGATCACCACATCGTTGGGGGAGTTCAAGCGCTTGCCATTGAATTTGTCAGCCAGCACCGTGATGCTGCCGTTGTGCTCAGTCCGGGTAACGCGTCGGTTGTAATGCTCGCATGTGACCAATCGACCTTGCTGGTCTACNGTGTTGCCGTTGGCATAACCTGAAGGNTGGCGGAACACAGAAACAGAACCATCGGTGTCGTCGTATCGCATGATTCGGTTGTTGGGTAAATCAGACCACAACAAATAGCGCCCACCACCAAACCATGCGGGGCCTTCTGACCAACGGCCACCCGTCCATAGCCTTTCAACTCGCGCATGGCCTACGAAACAGCTTGCAAATTCTGCTTCGATGACCTGGAACCCACTGCCTTCAATTTCGCCGTAAAACATGGATTTCCTAAGGTGAATTTAAATTTTNCCGAGTGCTGCCAATACACGCTGCGGNGTGAAAGGCTGCACACTCACATTGGCATTGAGGGGCGCCAGAGCATCATTGATTGCATTCATCACTGCGCCGGGCGCTCCCGCAGTGCCTGCTTCGCCCACACCTTTAGCGCCTAGCTCTGATGTTTTGGTTGGCGTTTGCACATGGGCAATGACCATGTCAGGCATCTCGCCCGCCATTGGCACCAAATAGTCTGCCATGGAGCCATTCAGCAATTGGCCATCGTCGCTGTAAATGCATTCTTCAAACATAGCGCCGCCAATGCCTTGAACAATGCCACCGCGAATTTGCTCATCTACCAGCATGGGGTTGATGACGGTGCCGCAGTCTTCCACGCACCAGTGCTTGAGCAGTTTGACAAAACCTGTTTCAGGGTCGACTTCGACGTAGGAAGCTTGGATGCCGTTGGTGAATGTAAAACCATATTCACGCGGCGTGTAGTGCCTTGTCACAGTAAGCTCTGATTGAAAATTCATGGGCAAAGTATCAGGCCTGAAGTAGGCAACTCGGCCCACCTCGCTCAAAGGCATCTGCACTTGTCCGCTGAGCTTGTCTAACACCATGCCGTTGACCAAATCCAAGGTGGCAGATTCCACCTTCAAAATGGCCGCGGCCACATCCAAAATGTGTTTGCGAAGTTCTTTGCCCGCCTGCAAAACCGCTTCACCGCCAATGCCTGCACCCCTTGATGCCCAAGTACCACCGCCATAAGGTGTGACGGCGGTGTCTCCTGTAATGACACGAACGTTTTCCACCTTAACGCCCACTGCGGAGGCTGCAATTTGAGTGAACACGGCCTCTGTGCCTTGACCTTGCTCAGTGACACTGACCAAAACATAGATCATGCCAGCAGGGTCGAGTCGAAGGGTGGCACCGTCCTGTGCCGAGATTCGCGCTCCCCCCACACCATAAAAAGCGGGCGAGGGATTGGTCACTTCAATCATGGCAGCCAGTCCAATGCCGCGGTAGATGCCTTGAGCACGCAATGACTCTTGTTCTGCGCGCAATCCTTTGTAGTCCATCAAGGTCATTAATTTCTCTAGACATTGGTGGTGTGAAAGCTTTTCAAATTTGACACCAGAAGGCGCCGTGTAAGGATAGGCGTCGTCGGCAATCAAATTTCTCCGCCTAAATTCTGCGGGGTCCATGCCAATTTTTCTGGCCGCTTCATCGACAATGCCTTCCGTAACAGCCATGGCAATGGGGTGACCCACTGCTCGGTACTGACATGTGACATTTTTGTTGGTGAAAACCACGTCCAACTTGGCTTTGTATTGCTTGTGTTTGTAGGGGCCGCCAGTGAGGTTGACCACTTGGTTGCCTTCAATGCCACTGGTGCGAGGGTAGACAGAGTAGGGGCCAATGCCTGTTAAGTCAGACATGTCAAATGCAATGATCTCGCCTTGCTGTGTGCAGGCCAGCTTGATTTTTACTTTGTGCTCGCGCGCGTGAATGTCAGTTAAAAAAGACTCAATTCGGTCGGCAGAAAATTTGACGGGTCTCTTGAGCATGACCGCAATGGCAGCTGTAGCCATTTCGTCGGCATAGACATGGACCTTGATGCCAAACGAGCCACCCACATCTTTGCAAATGACGCGCACGTTGGATTCAGGGATGTTCAGATGACGCGAGAAAATATCTTGCATCATGTTGGGCGCTTGCGTGCCTTGATAGACGGTGAGTAAATTTTCGGCAGGGTTGTAGTCTGCCAAGATGCCGCGCGGTTCATTGGTCACACCAGTGTGCCGGCTAAATTCATAGACTTTTTCAACCACCACATCGGCCTTGGAAAAGGCGTCATCAAAGCCCTCGGTCACAAGCTCTCGGTTGAAGCATTTGTTGTCACCCAAATCGGGATGAATGACCACATCGCCAGCAAGCGAGGCTTCCATGTCAGTGACGGCGGGTAGCAGCTCCCAATCAACCAGCACATGGTCGAGAGCATCTTCTGCTTGCCGTCTGGTTTGGGCCACAATGGCCGCAACGGCCTCACCTTGCCAGCACGCTCTTTCAGGCGCAATGGCATATTGAGGGGCAGATCGTATGCCTTTGAGATGGCCCAAAACACCGACCCAAGGCGTGCAATATTCAGCGACCTCGCGGCCATCAAAGACAGCCACAACGCCTTTTTGTTTGCGTGCCTGCGAAAGATCCAAATGCTTGATGCGAGCGTGTGCATGAGGGCTTCTCAAATACACCACATGCACCAATCGGGGCAGTCGCAAATCGTCTAAGTAGGTACCGCGTCCTTCGAGTAATTTTTTGGCACCTGCGCGCGGCACACTTTGTCCAACGTAGTTTTCTTGGGTGTCAACACCCTCAGCTTGAAGAGGCAGTTCGTGAGGGGCATTCATACCTTGACTCCTGATTCAGAAGAAGATTTGACCAAGACAGATTCGATGGCATTGACGATGGCCTGATAGCCTGTGCATCTGCAGTAGTTGCCAGAAATTAATTCGCGAATTTCATCGCGTGTAGCCTGCTTGTGATGCTTGGTAATTTCTAGCGCAGTGAGCAGCATGCCTGATGAGCAGAAACCGCACTGAAATGCATTGTGTTCTAAAAATGCAGCTTGTAATTGTTGCAATTCCCGGCTTTCAGTTAAGCCTTCAATGGTTTGTACATTTTTACCATCTGCTTGAATGGCCAAAGTGAGGCAACCGCGAACAACTTGTCCGTCAACCATGACTTGGCAAGCGCCGCAAACGCCATGCTCACAACCTAAGTGTGAGCCTGTGAGGCCCATTTCCTCACGCAAGTAATCAACCAGGTGCATTCGCACTGGCACATGGGCATCAACATTTTCTCCGTTGACCGTGAATTGTGCATGCATGCAATTTTCAGACATGTGTTGCTCCCGCTTGTATCAAAGCTCTTGACAATAGAACCCGCGATAAATGTTTTTTGGTGGCCGCGTTGGCCGATAAATCGCCAGCCGGCTGAAGGTCTTCATCTAGCGCAGCTTGGGCTTGTGAAATGGTTTGCGAGTTGATGGATTGCCCAGTCAGGGCCTTCATGGCACGTGGCGCCAAAATGGGTTTGTCGTCCATGGCCATGAAGGCCAAGGCGACATCCTGAATGGTTTGTCCCTCTAAGCTCAAAGCCAAGGCCATGCCAGCCATGGCGTAATCGCCTTTGCGGCGGGCCAGTTCTGAAAACACAAAACGTTGGTTTGGCTTGGCAATGGGAAACTCCACCCCGATCAGTATTTCATCTGCTTGTACGGCTGTTCGGTAAAGGCTGATGAAAAATTCGCTGGCCTTGACACGTCGCTCGCCCGTAGCACTTTGAATGATGAGCGTGGCATTCAAGGCCAGTGCCACTGCAGGGTACTCAGCTGCCGGATCGCCCAAAGCCAAACTTCCACCAATGGTGCCTTTGTTGCGAATGGCCAAATGAGCCACATATGGCACTGCTTGCGCAAGCAGAGGAATGTGCTCTTTTACGATGTGAGAAGAGTCAATTTCATGGTGGGTGGTCAGTGCGCCAATGCGAATCACATTGCCATTTTGTTGTATGCCCTTGAGTGAATCAAGACCACTGATGTCGATCAATATGCTTGGGTTGGCCATGCGCAAGTTGAGCATGGCCAAAAGGCTTTGTCCGCCTGCCAACAATTGCGCGGCGTCACCATGTGTTTTAAGCGCTGAAAAAACATCAGCCATGGTTTGGGCTTTGAGGTACGAAAACTCTGGCGACTTCATTGAAAAATCCTCTTCAACATAATTGATTGAAGCATTGCTATAAAACAATGACTTTTCAATACTATGAGAGAGGCATTGAAATCACATCCGCTAATACCCTAATTGATACAAAGATTCACAAACCAAAAGGGGTGATGGCTGAATAGGAACCGTGCATTCGCAACGACCTGTCAGTTATTGGGTGTCTGACTTGCGTTGAAACAATTGCTTGAGATTGAAATTGGGCGTGAGTACCACCGCCATGGCAATCAAGATCAAAATCAGTGCTGAAATATCCGCTAGGGCAACAGACTCCCCAAGCACCAAAGCCCCCCCTGTGACCCCAAAGACGGGTACCAACATGATGGAGAGTCCGCTTGAGACAGCCGACAGTTTTCTGGCAACATGGAACCAGGCAACATAACTGATGGCAAATGTGATGACGCCGCCATACAGAATGGCCAGCCATTGCAAAAAGTTGGGCCATGCCCACTGATCTCTTTCAAATGCAATGGTGAGGAAAACGAAGAAGACAAAAGCGATGAACAAAGCCCAGAAGGTGAGGGCCACGCCATGAAGTGCCAGAACCGTATTTTTAACCATGGCATTGCCAATACCCCATGTGACCGCGGCAACCAGCATGACCCCAACACCCAGCGGGTGATTGCCCCATTGCTCATGGCTTCCCCAGGCCAGTATCAGAGCCGCCGTCATGGCCAAAACAATGCTCACAATTGACCGACCATTTATTTTTTCTCGATAAAGCAAAGCGCTGGCCAACAAGGCCCAAACTGGCATGGTGTACCCAATGATGGCGGCGCGCCCTGAGTTGAGCATGCTGACACCATAGATCATGGGCAGGTGCCAACCCACCATGTTGAACATGCTTAACTTGAAGACTGGCCATTTTTCTTTGCTGATGACAGACAAAGAAATACCTTTGAAATGCGCGTAAATTCCGATGGAGACAAAACCGACAATGAAGGTAAAAGCCCTGAACGCAGAAGGCGGGTAACTGTTGACCACAAACTTCATGATGGGGTAGTTCATGCCCCACGAAACCGTCACAATGAGAACCATGAGCAAATCTTTGGCGCTGACTTTGGCCGGTTCTGAAGCTTGACTGGTCATCTTTGAGGCAATTGAACTCGTTTGAGAATTCAACTACTTTAATCGGAATTCCACGTCTTGGGAAATGATGGCTTTTTAAGCCAACCCGTGAAACTAGTGTTTTTCGTACAAAGCGTCTAGAAGCGCTTGACCGTTTTCATATTGAGCTGCAGTGCGTTTTTCCTCTTGTCGCACCCGCCATTTGCGCATGGGTTGGCCATCTTTCAATTGCTGCAACAGGTAGGGCGCCCATTGACGCGCATTTTGCGCCGATACCAGTGGGTGAGTGGCATCGCTGCCGTGATTCATGTTGTGCGAATGAACATACTGAGCCACCACATTCAAATTGTCTGAGCCGTCGGGGTTGTGGGACACAATTTTGAAACCAGATTTTTCCAGCAAGTTGCGCAAGGTTTGGCCGGTGAAGTAAAGGGTGTGGGCTCTGAAAAACATGTAATGGGGTGAACACAAGCGCAAGGCGTTGGGTACCTCAATGTAGAGCAAACCCTCTGGTTTGAGTTTTTCGCCAATGTTGCGCAAGGCTGCAATGGGCTCGGGCAAATGCTCAAGCACATGGAACATGGAAATCAAGTCCAAAGAACGCGGCAATTCGCTGGCCAAACAATGTTGCAGAGTTCCGTTGTTGACATCGATGCCCAGCCTGTTGCGCGCATAGGTGGCATAGCCTTCATGCGGCTCAATGCCTTTGGCTTTGAATCCCAGGGTGTGCAACAAATAAACAAACTCGCCACTGCTTGAGCCAATGTCTAAACTTTGTTTTGAATGGGCAAGTTTGTCGTTTAATAAACCATCGCTGTTTTGTAGCAGCCATTGCCAGCGCTGTTGGGCATTGCGACCGGCCCTCAAAACATGTCGCAGGGCTGGCTGCACCGCAGATTTGTAAGCTTGGCGATACTGTTTTGCATACCATTCAGCCAATTCTTGATCTGTGGGCAAAGGGTCAATGCGGCCCAAGCCACAATCGCTGCAGGAAACAGTGATCAAAGTTTCATTGGTTTTGCCATCTCGATTGGCAATGATTTGAGCAGAGATACCGCCACAACTGGGGCAGGGGGTGTCGGCATTCAACTGCGTGCCAGAATCTTTTTTGAGTGAGATAGAGGTCATGGTGGCAATTTTAGGAAAGAAACGGTACTTTATTTGTCACACGCTTTTTTAAATCCACAATTAAATTGCCCTATTTATTTGTCCAATCGGGTCTTGATTTTATTGACTCATTCACTTAAATTAGCCTCCCTCACTGCCTAAAAGTGATCGCATGATCAAGTTTTTTTGCATTCTTTGCCTAATTCTTTGATGATTGTGTCGGGATTTTCTTGCGCATCAATCCGGGCGCCACGACTCGGATGAAGGGACATTGAATGATTGAGCTTTATTACTGGACAACTCCCAATGGTCACAAGATCACCATGTTCATGGAGGAGTCCGGGATCGATTACGAGATGAAGTTGGTCGACATCCGTAAGGGCGAACAGTTCAATCCAGAATTTTTGTCGATTGCCCCCAACAACAGAATTCCAGCTCTGGTTGATAATAATCCTGCCGGTCAGGG
>JGI25921J50272_10000281_pt1 | contig 16634 bp, 16 predicted proteins | sample LauGreSu1BDMLBSD_2_FD_50272 | JGI IMG/M metagenome (IMG submission 50272) | reverse complement strand
GATACTTGTCGATTTAAATTATAAGTTAAGACTTCGAGATGACTTCCCCACAATGATGATCGCATCGTCGACATCTGACTTGCTATTGGATTTTGTACTTGAATAGGGTTTAAATTTCCGTGCAATGCTTTTTCAATCTCATCTTCAATGAAACTATAAGTCACTACTTCATAAAAGCCGCGTGATGTGAGTGCTTCTTTAAGATCTCGCTGACAAGTACCAGAAGCGGGTAACATCGCCTGATGACTAATAGGATGATGAGAAGGTATTTTGTCGTAACCATATAAGCGAACTACTTCTTCAATAAGATCTTCTTCAATCGCAATATCAAATCGATAAGAAGGCGGTGTGACTTTAAAGCCTTCAATGGTTTTATTCACTTCAAAACCTAACTGATGGAATATGTGCTCAACATCTTGGCTCGGTACTTCAATGCCTAAAATAGCATTTAATTTTTTAAGTCTTAGATGGATTTCATTACGCTTTGGTAAAGCATTTAAAACTTCTGAGATTTCACCTGCTTCTCCGCCACAGTATTCGATAATAAGCGATGTTGCTCGCTCTAATGCATGTCGGGTATTTGAAAAATCAACCCCTCGTTCAAAACGGTATGATGAATCTGTAGATAAGTTATACGCTCTTGCTTTACCAGCAATCACAATAGGATCAAAAAAAGCGCTTTCTAAGAAAATATTTTTAGAAGCTTCAGTGACTGACGATGGCAATCCACCCATCACACCTGCAAATGCAATTGCACCTGAGTTATCTGCAATGACCAAATCTTTTTTAGACAATTTAATTTTTGTGTCATTGAGTAAATGGATCGGCTCTTCAGGTTTTGCGAATCTCACCACAACATCACCTTGCAATTTGTCATGGTCAAATGCATGAAGCGGTTGTCCAATTTCAAGCAATACATAATTAGTAATATCTACAATGGGGCTAATTGATTTAATATTGGAGCGCTCGAGTCTGGAGACCATCCAATCAGGTAATGTTTTTGTATTGTCTACATTTTTAATGATGCGACCACAGTAACGAGGGCATGCCGATTTTTCTTCGACAACTATATTTTTCTTTTCACTTTGCTTGATCGGATTCACTTCATAGGTGATAGGAGATAGTGAAGATTGACTAATGGCAGCGACTTCTCGGGCGACACCCCATAAACTCAAACAGTCGCTTCGATTGGTGTTAATTTTAATGTCGTAATTTGATCATTAAGATCAAGTGCCACTCTTAAATCAGTACCATTTTTTAAATCATGGCTTAATTCTAAAATGCCTTCAGCTTCTTCAGCCAATCCTAATTCTTTTAACGAGCAAAGCATACCGAATGATTCAATACCACGTACTTTTGCTTCCTTAATATCGATGGAAGGTAATTTAGCACCTACTAATGCGCACGCCACCTTAATACCCTGTCTTGCATTTGATGCGCCGCATACAATTTGTAATGTCTTGTCTCCGATATTGACATCGCACACCTGAAGTCGATCAGCATCAGGATGTTTTTTAATCGAAACAATCTCACCCACCACCACATGACTAAAAGATGCGCCTAGAGGATGAGATTCATCAACATCTAAGCCTGCCATAATCATGACGTGGTTAAGCGCATCACTATCCAGTGATGTATTCACATATGACCTTAACCAATTTTCAGAAAATTGCATATTGAGATATCTTTAAATAAATTGCTGAAGAAAGCGTAAGTCGTTATTAAAAAAGTGGCGTAAATCTTGAACACCGAAACGCAACATCGTTAAGCGCTCCACCCCCAATCCAAAAGCAAATCCTTGATATTGATTTGAATCGATACCTACATGTTTAAATACTTCTGGATGCACCATACCGCACCCACCAATCTCTAGCCAACCGCCCTTCCAACTCATATCCATTTCAGCAGAAGGTTCTGTGAATGGAAAATATGAAGGTCTGAAGCGCACTTTCAAGTCTTTATTCTCAAAAAAGTTTTGGAGAAAATCTTCAATGACACCTTTAAGATCTGCGAAGCTTACTTGTTGATCAACCCATAAACCTTCAACTTGATGAAACATCGGCGAATGTGTTGCATCTGAATCAACGCGATAAACGCGACCTGGTGAAATAATTTTTAAGGGTGGTTTATTTTTTTCTAAATGACGAATTTGCACAGGGGATGTGTGCGTTCTTAATACATAAGATTCATCAATATAAAATGTGTCATGCATCGCGCGTGCTGGATGTGACTCAGGAATATTCAGTGCAGTGAAATTATAAAAATCAGATTCAATTTGTGGTCCGTGTGCTACTGAGAAACCGATGGAATGAAAAAGAGATTCAATGCGATGAAGCGTTTGTGTGACTGGATGTAGGCTTCCTCGATCTTCTTTTCTTGAAGGTAAAGTCACATCTAATGATTCCTCTGCAAGCTGTTTCGCTTGCGAGGCATTTAAAATAGCTTCTCGTCTTTTTTCTAAAGCTTCTTCAACGCCTTGTTTAACGACATTGATCTCAGCACCTACTTTAGGTCTTTCTTCCGCAGATAATTTACCAAGTGATTTAAGTGCTTCAGTTAAGACGCCGCTTTTACCTAAGTATTTAGCTTTTGCTTGATCAAGGTCCGTCACAGAATGGCACTGATCAAAATCTTCACGGGCTTCTTTTAAGGTGTGTTCGAGATTATTCATTGACTATTATTTTAATAAAAAAAAGGAGGCTAGAAGCCTCCTTTTAAAAATTAATAATTTTTATGCTGCTCCTGAACCAGATTTAGCAATTTCGACAAACTTAGCAAAAGCTGCTTTATCGAATACTGCCATATCTGCTAATACCTTACGATCCACTTCAACAGAAGCTTTCTTAAGGCCATTCATGAAACGGCTATAGGTAAGACCACATTCACGAGATGCNGCGTTNATACGCGCAATCCATAGTGTTCTAAATTGACGTTTTTTCTGACGGCGATCACGGTATGCATACTGACCTGCCTTCATCACTGCTTGTTTAGCTATACGGTATACGTTTTTACGACGGCCGCGATAACCTTTAGCAAGTGCTAAAACTTTTTTATGTTTCGCTCTAGCGGTGACACCACGTTTTACTCTAGGCATATTATTCCCCTTATTGAGTTGGCATCATCGCGCGAACGCGTTTGATATCGGTTGCTGAAATGAGGACNGTGCCTCTAAGATTACGTTTTTGTTTCGTTGTTTTTTTGGTCAAGATATGACGTAAATGAGAACGTGTTCTCTTTACCATACCACTTCCTAAAAACTTGAAGCGCTTTTTCGCGCCACTTTTTGTTTTCATTTTTGGCATTTTGATCTCCTTAGTTAGAGTAATAAGAGTGCTTAGGCATGCCGTTTAAGCCGTATCACTCAGAAACTTTTGCTTCAGTGGTTTTTGGTTTGACTTTTTTTTGNGGAGCCAGAACCATCACCATTTGTCGACCTTCCATTTTCGGAAATTGTTCGACGACTGCGTATTCCATTAAATCATGTTCAACACGTTTTAAAATTGCTAAACCGTATTCTTGATGCGTTATTTCTCGACCTCTAAAGCGCAAGGTGATCTTTGCCTTATCGCCGTCTGAAAGGAACCCAATGAGGTTTCGTATTTTGATGTTGTAATCACCATCATCTGTTCCCGGTCTAAACTTCACTTCTTTAATCTTGACCTGCTTCTGTTTTAAGCGGGTTTCGTGTTGCTTCTTACTTTCTGCATATTTAAACTTACCGTAATCAAGCAATCGACATACGGGAGGTTGGGCTTGTGGAGCAATTTCCACTAGATCGATATCTATCTCTTCTGCTTTTGCAAATGCCTCAGCTAGTGTCACTATGCCAAGCGCTTCGCCGTTTACGCCAATTAATCGAATTTCTTGAGCTGTAATGTCTCCGTTAATTCTGACTTCTTTCTCTTGAGCGATAACAAATCCCCTGTAAATATAAAAGAAAAACCGCGCTACCTTGTTGCTAGACTTTAGTTTGAACTTCCTGATTTAGTCGATCAATCAATGACTTAATCGACATGGATCCTAAGTCTTCGCCTTTTCGGGTTCGCACGGCAACTTGCCCAGCTTCCATTTCCTTTTCCCCTACAATTAAGAGATAAGGAATCTTTTGTAAGCTATGTTCGCGTATTTTATAGGTTATTTTCTCATTTCTCAAGTCAGAATCGCATCGGATGTGGTTTTTCTTGAGTTCATCCATGACTTTTGAAGCGTAGCTTGCATGTGCGTCAGCAATATTAAGGATAACCGCTTGTGTCGGGGCAAGCCAAAGAGGCATAGCACCCGAGTAATGCTCAATAAGAATCCCAATAAAACGCTCCATAGAACCTACAATAGCCCGATGNAGCATCACAGGGTGNTTGCGGCTATTGTCTTCCGTGACATATTCAGCGCCTAGGCGTTCAGGCAAGTTAAAGTCGAGCTGGATCGTACCGCACTGCCAAAGACGACTTAAGCTGTCTTTTAGGGTAAATTCGATTTTAGGTCCATAAAAAGCCCCTTCTCCAGGCTGAAGGTCAAATTCAAGCTTATTTTCCACTAAAGCAGCTTTAAGGGCAGATTCCGCTTTATCCCAAGTTTCGTCAGCACCTACACGTTTCTCAGGGCGAGTGGATAATTTCACTAAAACGTCCTTAAATCCGAAGTCTTGGTAGGCTTTAAATAGCATGACAATAAACTTAGCCACTTCATCTTTAATTTGTTCTTCTGTACAAAAAATATGGGCATCATCTTGCGTAAATCCACGAACACGCATTAAACCGTGGAGTGATCCTGATGGTTCGTTACGATGGCATGAACCAAATTCTGCAAGTCTTAGAGGTAGGTCGCGGTAGCTATGCAGAGCGTTATTAAAAATTTGAATGTGACCAGGGCAATTCATAGGCTTCACCGCATAGTCTCTATTTTCAGAAGAAGTTGTAAACATATTGTCGCGATAGTTTTGCCAATGCCCAGATTTTTCCCACAAAGTCTTATCCATGACTGTTGGGGTTTTAACTTCTTGATACCCATAATCTAAGAACATTTTCCGCATGTAATGTTCAACTTCTTGCCAAATCGACCATCCCTTGGGATGCCAAAACACCATACCAGGTGCTTCATCTTGCATATGGAATAAATCGAGTTGCTTTCCTAATTTACGATGATCTCTTTTTTCCGCCTCTTCCAACATGAAGAGGTAATTTTGCAAGTCTTCTTTATTGGTCCATGCAGTGCCGTAAATTCTTTGTAGCATTTCATTTTTAGAGTCACCACGCCAATATGCACCAGCCACTTTCATTAATTTGAATACTTTTAATTTTCCAGTTGATGGCACATGCGGGCCTCGACAAAGATCTGTAAATTCACCTTCGGTGTATAGAGAAACTTCCTGATCTGCTGGAATAGATTCAATAATTTCAGCTTTATAATTTTCTTTAATTGATTTGAAATATTTAACTGCATCATTACGCAGCAATACTTTTCTTGTGATGGGTAAATCGCGATTAGCAATTTCTGTCATCTTCTTTTCAATACTTTCTAGATCTTCTGGTGTGAAAGGTCGTGTATATGAAAAGTCATAATAAAAACCATGTTCAATGACAGGGCCAATCGTTACTTGTGCATCTGGAAATAACTCTTTTACGGCATACGCTAAAAGATGGGCAGTTGAATGACGAATAACCTCAAGCCCTTCAGGATTTTTGTCAGTAATGATTGCAAGATCGCTATCCTGACGAATGACGAATGAAAGATCGACAAGNTGATCATTCACTCGGCCTGCGAGAGCTGCGCGCGCTAGTCCAGCGCCGATATTTTGTGCAACTTCTGCGACGGTAACGTCACCTTCAAATTGTCGCTTAGACCCGTCTGGTAATCTTATTTCAGGCATAGTTGAATTGAATCATTTAGCATTGCATCATTTTATAAGCTTTTAAGCATTCTTGATAGCTTGAGCCATGAGGCAAAAAATTGGTAGGCGCGATTGGAATCGAACCAACGACCCCCACCATGTCAAGGTGGTGCTCTAACCAGCTGAGCTACGCGCCTAAAGAATTTAGGAGTTTGGATTCTATCCTATTGAAGAACCCTAATCAATGATCGCTTCGTAACCATATGTAAAATCNGGGTACTTTAATTCAAATCCACTTTGATTCAACAAAACAGATTGCAATTGTTTCCCGCTTTCCAAGATNGGAACTTCAATAGTATCGGTTGTTAATTGCAGACGATTTCTGATCCACGTTAATACGTCATATTGTTTAGTCGGCACACCATCTGTCACAAGATAAAGTGACTCGATAGGTTCATTCAGCATAATTCGATTTATAAGAAATACAATAAAACGCGCAGCATCTTCTTCGTGAATTCGATTAGACCAATTATTAGTTGCAGGCCAATTGCCTGGATTGCTTTGGGCTAATTGAATCATACGCGTTCGATTAGGGCCATAAATACCAGACAAACGTAATATAGTGGCTTTATCTTTTAGTTGGCGCGCAANCGTTTCAGCTTCTAATAAAGCTTCACCTCCATAATCAGAAGGCTCTGCTATATCGAGCTCACTTAAAATCTTAGTCGTTTTTTGTCCATAAACTCTTGTGCTTGAAACAAAGAAAAGATGCTTGAAGTGATCGAGCTCTAAAATCGCTTCGTAAGTATTTTTTAAGCCTGCTACATAATGCTCTTGGTAACTTTCAATAGACTGAGTGTCTGCAGAAACAGCGTAGATAATAATTTCAGGATTTATTAACTTAATGGCATCAATAGCTTCAGCTTTTAAAATATCAACTTGATGCATTTCAATGGAAGGGGGTGATTTTCTTAAACTTCGACTAAATCCATATAATTTAAATATATCAGGATCAGCATTTTTGACGATTGAAAAACCGAGTTGGCCGCAGCCTACAATTAAAATTTTAAGAGATTTTATTTCCAAAGCGTTTTAAAAATAAATCCAGGAAAAGAGAAAACTAAAAATAAAAAGAAAGTCACCGCATAAAATTCCCAAGCTTGGGATTGAATATGTCCTATCATTTTAAGCTCTGCAAAAAGTAAAATGCCACCGGTAATAAAATACAGAATCACCACTTCAAACAAAGCCCAAGAAAAAGGTTTTTTATGGGATGNAAATTTCTTAATAAAAAGAAAGTCACTAAACATCCAAGGGATATTGGCCATGATGATGGTAATCAGAATAAGTATTGATTGCGTCATTTAATNAAGACTCAAAGCTACTGCTTGCGTTGTTGCTTGCATAAATGTATGTGGCACTAAACCAACAANCAGAAGTGCTAATGCGTTAGCCGATAAAATCCATTGCATATCCATTGGGACATCTAATTTACCTTTTAATTTTGGCTCATCAAAATACATCAGCTTTACAATCCTCATATAATAAAACATCCCTATCAAGGCCATCATAACTGCATAGACAACAAAAATTGCAAAGCCCGCATCAAAGGCCGCTTGAAGCACCATGAATTTTGCATAGAACCCTATGGTAGGAGGTATACCTGCCATGCTCAACATAGTAATGAGCATAAGGAATGCATACCAAGGATTTCTCTTATTCAAACCTTTAAAGTCCTCAAGTAGTTCACACTCAAAATTTTTCCGAGACATCATCATGAGTATTCCAAAAGATACAAGAGTCATAAACATATAACTCACAACATAAAATAAACTGGATGCATAACCATTAAGTGTGCCGCTCATCAAGCCAAAAAGAATAAAGCCAATATGAGAAATCGTTGAGTATGCATACATGCGTTTGATATTTCTTTGCGCAATAGCTGTGATATTTCCAATGCCAATGGAAAGCACCGCCATAATGAGCATCATTTGTTTCCAATCAACCATCATGGATTGAAGCCCTTCGCCTAGTATACGAAGTGTAATTGCAAAAGCTGCTAATTTAGGTACAGAACTAATGAGCATGGCAATTGATGAAGGCGATCCTTCGTACACATCAGGGACCCACATTTGAAAAGGTACTGCGCCTAATTTAAATGCAAGGCCGGCAACCACAAAGACCAGGCCTAGAATAAGAATTGCATGGTCTGTAGGATGATTCAATAATGTTGTTGAAATAACGCTTAAATCTAGACTCGAGTCGCACCATAAATCATCGACATACCGTATAGAAGAAGACCTGATGCAAGAGCACCTAATACAAAATATTTAATTGCTGACTCAGTGGCTTTTTGGTTATCACGATCAAGGGCCGTAAGAGAATATAAACATAAAGAGAGAAGCTCTAAGCCCATATAAACAAGAAGCATGTTATGGCTTGAGATCATAATCATCATGCCCAGCAATGCAAATAGAACGAGCGCAAAGTATTCGCCACGATATAAATCTCGATCTTTCATGTAAGACCGGCTATAGAAAAAAATGAGTGAGGTGCCTATATAACTTATCATTTTTAAAAAATCTGCCAAGCCGTCACGAACAAACATGTTTGAGAAAGCAAATTGTGTTTCGTGACTAAAATGTTGGCCAGTTAAATAAGCACCGCCTAATAAAGTGAATTGAGATAAAGCAAAAATAATCCAACGCGCAGAAGGCTTAATAAATAAATCTGTCATCAGCACAACCATTGCCATTGAAAGCACAAAAATTTCTGGCAAGATTAAAAAAAGATCGGATTGAATAAGTTGATTCATTTATATATCCAGAGGTAATGGTGTGACTGGTTTTATCAAATGCATATGCTCTAGAAATTGAACTGTCGTTGCATTTGTCATATCCGTAATAACTTTTGGGTAAACACCCACTAAAATAATGAGCACTGCCAATATAGACAGGATAAAGAATTCACGCCATGAGATATCTTTAAGTGCGCTAATTTTTTGATTACGTGGTTCGCCATAAAATACGCGCTTCACCATCCATAAAGAATAAGCGGCACCGAAGATCAGAGAGCTTGCCGCTANTAATGCAATCCAAAAATTATTTTGCATCGCACTCATGATCACCATAAATTCTCCTACGAAACCTGAAGTACCAGGAAGNCCACAATTGGCCATNGCAAAAAATACAGCAAAAGCTGCAAANGTAGGCATTGCNTGAATGACACCACCATAATCTGCAATCTGTCTTGTGTGTAATCTGTCATANAAAACACCTACAGATAAGAACATGGCTGCAGAAATAAANCCATGAGAAATCATTTGAACGTACGCACCCTCAATACCGATTGCATTAAACATAAATAGACCTAGCGTGACAAAACCCATATGTGATATCGATGAATAAGCGATCAATTTTTTCATATCTTTTTGCACAATGGCAATCAATGCAATATATAAAATAGCAATGAGTGACAAAGTCACCATAAAATCTTTTAAATAAATCGCGGCTTCAGGTGCAATCGGCATTGCAAATCGCATAAAACTATATGCGCCTAATTTCAACATCACTGCTGCCAAAACAACTGATCCGCCAGTAGGTGCTTCAACGTGAGCATCAGGTAACCATGTATGTANAGGCCACATAGGAATTTTTACTGCAAAAGCCATAAAGAAAGCTAAGAAAATAAAGATCTGCGGATANAGNCCTAGACCGGCATTATAAAAATCTACTACCTCGAATGAATGTGTATGCAAGTAAAGGTAAATGAATGCGACTAGCATTAATAATGAGCCTAAAACGGTATATAAAAAGAATTTGATCGTGGCATAAATTCTATTAGGTCCACCCCAAATACCAATCACCAAGAACATAGGGATAAGCATTGCCTCCCAAAAAATGTAATANAGCATGGCATCAAGTGCACTAAAAACACCAATCATGAGGCCTGACATNATCAAGAAAGCTGCCATGTATTGCGCAACTCTGTCTTGTATTGATCGCCATGAAGCCATCACAACAATTACGGTAGTGAAGCTTGTTAAAAGAATTAANGGCACCGCAAAACCATCGACGCCTAAATGGTAATTAATATGAAAGGCAGGAATCCAATGAAAGAATTCCTGAAACTGAAACTGTCCAAATGAAAAATCAAATGCTGTGTAAAGTGGGATGGTAATTAAAAATGAAATCACACTACTGACAAGTGAAAGCCATTTGGCTTGCGTGTCACTCATTTTTCCACTTAATAAAAGTATAAGGCCGCCTAAAAAAATAGGTGTCCAAATTGAGAAGCTTAGTAGGTGAGTTAAATTCATCTTATATTTTGATAAAGAAGGTTAAGAATAAAAATACGCCTATCACCATCGCAAAAGCATAGTGGTAAATATACCCTGATTGAATCACACGTATTTTTTCTGCAAACTTACTAATTGATTTAGCAGTTCCGTTAACAAGCCATCCATCAATAATTTTGACATCGCCAATTTGCCAGAATTTCTCACCTAAGAGACGACTGCCAAATGCAAAGAACTTTTCATTGAATGAATCAAAGCCATATTTGTTTTGTAACACTTTGTAAATTATTTGTGTGCGGTTAAAAATTACTTTAGGTAAATTTAAATTCACTTCATAACAGTAATAAGCGAAAGCAACGCCACTAAGTGCGAATAAGAAGGGTAAGCTTGTGATGCTATGCAAAGCCATACCAAAGGGTCCATGATAAATTTCTCTAAAGTGATGGCTTAAGTGTTCCATCGTAGGATGCGCTTCAATATCTAAGAAAATACTTTGTGCAAAAAAACTACCGAATAAAATTGGCTCGATTGTCATAAAGCCAATCACAACAGAAGGGATAGCGAGAAGCACTAATGGCAAAGTAACGCTTAACGAACTCTCATGTGGGTTATCTTTTGGACTTAAGCCATGATGATGATCGTCATGATGTGCAAGTTTTTGAAGACGCCACTTCTCTTTGCCATGAAANACAAGGAAATAAAGTCTNAAAGAATAAAAAGCTGTTACAAATACACCAACCAATACAGAAAAATAAGCGAAGTGACTTCCTGAAATGTGGGATAACTTCACAGCCTCAATCAAACTATCTTTTGAATAAAATCCTGAAAATAATGGCGTCCCTATTAATGCTAAAGAGCCAATCAAAAAAGTAATCCAAGTCACAGGCATGTATTTTTTTAAGTTGCCCATGTTTTGAATATTTTGATCGTGATGCATACCTATAATGACTGAACCAGCACCTAAGAAAAGTAAGGCTTTAAAGAATGCGTGCGTCATGAGATGAAACATAGCAACCGAATAAGCTGAAGCGCCTAACGCCACTGTCATATAACCTAATTGTGAAAGTGTTGAGTAAGCTATGACACGCTTAATATCATTTTGAATGATGCCCAATAAGCCCATAAACAAGGCTGTAATAGCACCAATGATCATAACGAATGAAAGGGCTGTATCAGAAAGCTCAAATAAAGGTGATGTGCGTGAGACCATAAAGATACCTGCAGTGACCATGGTTGCCGCATGAATCAGAGCTGATATAGGTGTCGGACCTTCCATCGAATCTGGAAGCCACACATGAAGAGGCACTTGTGCAGATTTGCCCATAGCTCCAATAAATAACAAAATACATATTACGGTAACCACATTAATAGGCTGACCAAATAACTGCATTGTATGGGCCGCCATAATGCCTGTACTTTTGAAAACCGTCGCGTAATCAAGAGAACCTGTCCAATATAGAATCAAGGCAATCCCTAAAATAAAACCGAAATCGCCGACGCGATTTACTAAAAAGGCTTTTAAGTTTGCATAGATTGCGGTGGGTCTCTCAAACCAGAATCCAATTAGAAGATATGAAACAAGACCTACCGCCTCCCATCCAAAAAAGAGCTGCATAAAGTTATTACTCATGACTAACATCAGCATTGAAAAGGTAAACAAGGAGATGTAACTAAAAAATCTTCGATAGCCTGGGTCTCCTTTCATATACCCCATCGTATAAATATGAACCATCAGAGATACAAAAGTCACAACCACCATCATCATGGCAGTTAAATTATCAATTAAGAATCCGACTTCAAATTGATAGTGGCCTGTGACAAGCCATTGATAGATGGTTTGATTTAAAACTAAACCGTTAAGAGTCTCATTTAAAGTTATGCATGAGATAACAAACGCAAAAAAGACAGAGGCGATTGTCATGCTTGAAGCAAAATACTCTGGCAATTTTCGACCCAAAATACCCACGCAAAAAGATGCGATTAGGGGCAATAAAGGAACGGCTAGATATGGATAGATAGAATTCAAATGATTACCCGTTAAGACGATTTAAGTCGTCTACATTAATAGAGCGAGTATTTCTGAAAATTAAAACGATAATTGCTAAACCTATCGCAGATTCTGCAGCTGCCACCGTTAAAATAAAAAAAACAAAAATTTGACCAGCAATATCATTTAAATAATGTGAGAAAGCAATAAAGTTGATATTAACTGCGAGCAACATTAACTCAATCGACATAAGTAAAATAATGATATTTTTTCGATTAAGAAAAATACCCACCACACTGATTGTAAATAAAATCGCGGCAAGGATAAGATAATGCGATAAACCAATCATGTTCTCTCCTTCTTTTTAGGTTTTATGTATTTTTCTTCCGATTTCATTTGAACTAATCGCACTCGATCTTCACGTTTTACAGCCACCTGATCACCAGGATTTGCCTTTTTACTATCTTTACGATCGCGAAGCGTCAATGCAATGGCTGAAATAATTGCAATAAGCAATACGACAGAAGCTAGCTCAAATGGAAGCACATAAGTTGAATACAATGTATTGCCTATCATTTCTGTATTCGATGTACTTGAAATTGATTCTGAAATAGGTGAAAGATTAAATTGTTTAGTTTTAAATACCATCACCATTTCAACCATCATGAGGACGCCAATAAATCCTGCCATAGGCAGATAATCCCAAAAACCTTCTCTTAATTTATCAAGATTAATATCAAGCATCATGACCACAAAAAGAAATAAGACCATCACAGCACCAACATACACAAGCACTAACGCAATCGCTAAAAATTCAGCATGCAAAAGAAGCCAAATACCTGCAGCATTAAAAAATGCTAGAACAAGAGATAGCGCTGCAGTTACAGGATTTCTGGAAGTAATGACGCTTAATCCTGAAGCTAGAAGGACGAAAGACAAAACATAAAAGACGAAATCTTTAAACTCAAACATGTTTATCGAAACCTCTCATCTTGAGCGCGATCTTCCGCAATTTGTTTTTCATATTTGTCACCTACCGCAAGTAACATTTCTTTTGTATAAAGCAAATCGCCTCGCGATTCGCCGTGATAATCAAAAATTCTCGTCTCAACAATCGAGTCTACTGGGCAAGATTCTTCGCAGAAACCACAAAAGATACATTTAGTAAGATCAATATCGTAACGTGTCGTCCGTCTCGTTTTATCTTCGCGCTCTTCAGATTCAATAGTGATTGCCATTGCAGGACATACAGCCTCACATAACTTACATGCAATACATCGCTCTTCGCCATTTGCATAACGACGGAGCGCATGAAGGCCTCTAAAGCGATTAGATTGTGGCGTTCTTTCTTCCGGATACTGCACAGTAATTTTTCTTGCAAAGAAATAACGGCCCGTAAGGAGCATGCCTTTAAGTAGCTCGATAAGCATCAAGCTTGATAAGAATTGTTTAGTTTTTTTAATCATTTAGTGAAATAAATATCCCCATGAGGTTTGCATCATGCCTCCAATAAATACAATCCAAGCAATGGTGATTGGAATAAAAATCTTCCAACCCAGACGCATAATCTGATCATATCGATAACGAGGAAATGTCGCTCTAAACCATAAGAAGAAAAATAATAAAAATGCGACTTTAATTAAAAGCCATAAAAAGCTATCTGGAATAAATGGAATGGGCGATAACCATCCACCTAAGAACATTAAAGCTGCAAGCATCGATACTAAAATCATATTTGCATATTCAGCTAAGAAGAAAACTGCAAAGGCCATGCCTGAATACTCTACGTGAAATCCAGCTACAATTTCTGACTCACCTTCAGCCACGTCAAAAGGCGCTCGATTTGTTTCTGCTACAGCACTAATAAAGTAAATGATGAATAAAGGAAATAAAGGCCAGATATACCAATGCCAAAACCCACCCTCTTGTCCCATGACAATTTTTCCTAGATTCAAGCTGTTGGCACACATTAAAACGCCTACTAAAGTAAATCCCATTGCAATTTCATACGACACAATCTGAGCTGCGGAACGTAAACTTCCTAAAAAAGCATATTTAGAATTTGAAGCCCAACCAGCAATAATTACCCCATACACAGCNATAGATGTCATAGCTAAAATATATAAAAGACTTGCATCAATATCTGCGATCACCACATTGAGATCGAAAGGAATGACAGCCCAGGCTGCAAAAGCTGGAGCAATTGCCAAAATGGGCGCTAGGAAAAATAAAACTTTATTTGATGCTGTAGGAAGAATAATTTCTTTAAATAGAAGCTTTAATGCATCAGCAATAGGCTGCAGCAATCCAAAATAACCGACACGATTAGGTCCGATACGGACTTGCATGTATCCAATCACTTTTCTTTCGAAATAAGTAAGGTAGGCCACAGATATCATCAAAGGCAAAACGACAGCTACAATTTTTAAAAGCACCCATAATGTTTTGGCAATATCAGGCCACCAAATTCCAAATATAGATGTCATCAAAGCATCCATCTTAAGATGCGCCCCTTGGAATTATTTTTTGAACTGTGATATCACCGTAAATATCAGCCAGATTAGCCGTTTCATCGATACCGCTTGGTATATAGATGGAGCCTTCTGGAATGCTTATGTCTTCAATAACCATAAGACTCGCCCATTGATTACCTTGCATAACTTTAATTTTATCGTTCGCTTTAAGTCTTAATGTTTTCATTTCTAAGGGATGTAATTTTGCATGTGCTTTTGATTTTTGAATCGCTGTTTGAAGAGATGGGGCTCTTCTTACAATTGGATCTATAAGGTATTGATGTATCTCACCAATGCGTGAGAATTGCTTTGGCTTCGTGTTGCGTATTTTGTAATCGCTTGTGATATCGATTTCATTAGAAAGCTCTTTTGAGATGAATTGAACATTAGATTTAATGCGCGCTTCTTTAACATCTAGACTCGATTCATAATCAAATCCTTTTAAGTCAAGATGATTAGCCAATACTCTTAACACTTTCCAGGCCGGTCTTGATTGACCTAAAGGCTGAGTGACAGCTGTATAGCTTTGAACTCGCCCTTCTATATTAACGATCGTACCTGATGATTCTGTAAATGGTGAGATGGGGAGAAGTACGTCCACATTTTCAAGGTATTTCGAATTATATGAAGTTAATGCAACAGTGAAGTCTGACGAAACAATTGCATTTTTCATTAGCTGTGCATTTGATGCATCTAATTGAGGCTCAATATTTAATAAAATATAAGCTTTTAATTTTTTCTCTAACATCGTACGCGCATTTAAGCCGTCTTTTTCAGGGAGCACATTAATGGCATGAAGTCCGACACTATTTGCATAGCTTGGCAATAGAGCAAAAGTAGCTTGAGATAATTTTGAAATTTCAAAAGCAAGTTGATAGATGGTTGCATAATCTGGATGCTCTTGCGCTGCTTGGCCTAAAAGTAATGATGTATTATTTTTTTTACCTGCTAAAACATTTTTCATTAAATGCTCTGCTATTGCGTCGCTTGTTTTATCTGTTTTAACTTTTTCGATATCAGCTTTTATAAATTTAATATCTTTTTTTAATATGCCTTTTATTTCTGTCATCGATTTTAAAATTTTTGCGAGCGCATAAGGGAGCTTATGTGGAGCCTGTATCATTTTCTCAGACACGGTCATAAGAGGATCTGCATCTATTGAGTTGACTATAAAAAGATTGGCGCCATGATTTACGGCNTTACGAATTCTTGATGCTAAAAGNGGTTGTTCATTTCTTATATTGCTACCAATTAAAAGGTATTGATCAAAGTGACCGATTTCATCAATACGACCACCTAACCAAGGCGAGCCTTGATGCTTTATTGAAAAGTCCGATTGACGTATCCGATGGTCAATGTGAGGTGACTTTAATGTGCTGCTTATTTGCTTAGCTAATAAGCCCTCTTCGATTGAGCTTTGAGGTGATATTAAAATACCTAATTCTTCAGGGCCGTTATGATCTACGACATGTTTTAATTTTTCACTTACAAGTGCTAAAGCAGTTTCCCAGTCTGATTCTTTCCATTGACCCTTTTCTTTAATCATAGGAACTTGTAAGCGATCTTCACTATTTAAGCCTTCATATGAAAAACGATCACGATCAGAAATCCAGCATTCATTAATAGACTCCTCTTCACGAGGAAGCATTCTAATCACTTTGTTTTGTTTAATATGTGCTTCAAGAGGGGAGCCAAGACTATCATGATGAGCAAAAGTTGTTCTTCTAATTAACTCCCATGTGCGCGCTTTATATCTAAATGGTTTGCTTGTAAGTGCCCCTACAGGGCACAAATCAATAATATTGCCGGAGAGTTCTGATTGAATGGATCGATCAACGTAAGCGGTAATTTCTGAATGCTCGCCACGTCCGACCATACCTAGCTCCATCATGCCGCCGACTTCTTGTAAAAACCTTACACATCGCGTGCATTGAATGCATCGGGTCATATCTGTTGAAATAAGTGGGCCTATATTTTTATTAAATACCACACGTTTTTCTTCCTTATAAC
>JGI25921J50272_10000280_pt1 | contig 16639 bp, 14 predicted proteins | sample LauGreSu1BDMLBSD_2_FD_50272 | JGI IMG/M metagenome (IMG submission 50272) | reverse complement strand
TGGCAGCTCATCTAAAAATAAAACGCCATGATGAGCCAGAGAAATTTCCCCAGGCCGCGGTGGCGAGCCACCGCCGACCAAAGCCACCGCACTGGCTGAATGGTGTGGATGGCGCGTGGGCCGCTTTGCCCAATGTGCAAGATCAAACCTTCCTGCGAGGCTGGCAATGGCAGCCGCTTCTAATGCTTCGCTCACATCGAGAGGCGAAAGCAAACCCGAAAAACGATGGGCCAGCATAGACTTACCCGACCCTGGCGGGCCCATCATCAGCAAGCTGTGACCCCCGGCCGCCGCGATTTCAAGTGCACGTTTGGCCCCTGCCTGTCCTTTCACATCGGCCAAATCGAGTGCCTGCGCCATGGTTTGTGTGGGCAGTGCGCTGGGCTCTAACTTTGCCCAGCCCTGGTCGTCTTGAATGTCAGCAACTTCATGCTTTGAGTCCGCTAGGGCAAACCGCTTGGCCACAGCCTTTAAGCTTTTGGCTCGATAAACAATGACATCCGGCACCAGCGATGCTTCTTCTGCGCTACCTGGCGGCAGCACGAGGCTGCGGCCTTTGGGTTGTTGGTGCATGGCCAAGCCCATGATCAACCCACCTTTGACGGGTCGCAAAGCGCCAGACAAAGACAGCTCACCGGCAAATTCAAAGTGCTTGAACTCATGGTCATCGATTTGTCCGCTGGCGGCCAAGATGCCCAATGCAATGGGCAGGTCAAAGCGCCCAGAGTCTTTGGGCAGATCGGCGGGTGCCAGGTTCACCGTGATGCGCTGGTTGTTTGGGAAATCAAAACCAGAGTTTTGCAGCGCAGAGCGAACGCGTTCACGGGCTTCTTTAACTTCAACATCTGCCAGGCCCACCAAAGTAAAGCTAGGCAAACCATTGGCAAGGTGCACCTCAACAGTGACTGGCGGTGATTGAAGACCCAGCAAAGCTCGGCTTTGCACCAAAGACAGACGCATAAAGGTTCCTTGCACCAATTAAGTGCACCAATGCTGAGGGTTTTGACAAGCCAAACCTAGAGGGGTGCAAAAGTCATTGGAACACCGATGCCATGAAAACAGCCTCTTCCAGAGGGATGACATTGACTTGCACTGATGCAGTGCAGCCTTGGCATGCTAAATGCTACGTACCCAAGGTCATATTCTTATTTACAGGAGCTTCCTATGAAAAAAATCCTCACCCCTCTCATGTTGGCCATGGCTTTCGCAAGTGCCGGCAGTGCAATGGCTCAAACTGCGCCTGCAGCACCAGAATCAAGCTTGTCTTTTAATGTAGGCGCGGTCAGTGATTACCGTTATCGTGGTATTTCGCAAAGTCGCCTCGACCCTGCAGTTCAGGGCGGTGCCGACTATGCTGACAAAAGCGGTTTTTATTTGGGTGTTTGGGGTTCCAGCATCAAATGGATCAAAGACGCTGGTGGTGACTCCAACATGGAAGTTGACATTTATGGCGGCTACAAATTCACAGTTGGCGACATTGGCTATGACTTGGGTTTCTTGCGCTATGAGTACTCAGGCAACAAGCTGACACCAAGTGCCAACACCAACGAGTTGTATGGCGCCGTCACCATGGGCCCCCTGACTGCAAAGTATTCACAAAGTACGGGCAACCTGTTTGGTTTTGCAAACAGCAAGGGAAGCACCTACTTGGACTTGACCGCCACATTTGATTTGGGCGGCGGCTACACATTGGCGCCTCACTTGGGTCGTCAAACCGTCAAGGGTACTGACAACGGCAAGTACTCCTACACAGACTATGCACTGACATTGGGCAAAGATTTGGGCAATGGCCTGACAGCCTCTGCTGCCGTGATTGGCACCGATGCTGAAAAAGGCTCTTATGTGTTTGGTACCAAACAACTCGGCAAAGCCGGTGTGGTTGTGGGCCTCAAATACGCTTTCTAAATTATCCCCATCACAAGGAGCCATCATGAAACTGGTGACCGCCATCATTAAACCGTTCAAGCTCGACGAGGTGCGAGAAGCTTTGTCTGCCATTGGCGTTCAAGGTATTACTGTGACCGAGGTCAAAGGCTTTGGTCGGCAAAAAGGCCACACTGAGTTGTATCGGGGTGCTGAATACGTGGTTGATTTCTTGCCCAAGGTGAAGATTGAAGCCGCTGTTTCGTCCGATCAAGTTGAACGTGTGATCGAAGCCATCGAGTCAGGTGCACGCACCGGCAAGATTGGCGACGGCAAGGTGTTTGTGTACGACTTGGAACAAGTCATTCGCATCCGCACTGGTGAAACTGGGGCCGAAGCCCTTTGATGTCCCTGAAAGAGAGAACAAAAATGAAAAAACTATTTGCCTCCCTCGCGTTGGGATTGTCCTTGTGCTTCGGTGGTGCTGCGGTTGCTCAAACTGCACCTGCCCCTGAAGCCAAAGTGGAAGCGAAAGCTGAGGCTAAAGCCGATGCTGCCGCTACAGCTACAGCGCCAGCACCAGCACCAGCATCTGCGCCCGCAGCCGCTGAAGCTGCTCCCGTCTTGGTCCCCAACAAAGGCGACACGGCTTGGATGATGGTCTCCACCATCCTCGTCATCATGATGGTGGTGCCAGGTTTGGCCCTGTTCTATGGCGGCTTGGTACGCAGCAAAAATATGCTGTCGGTACTCATGCAAGTCATGGTCACCTTCTCTTTAATCACCGTCTTGTGGTTCACTTANGGCTACAGNTTGGCNTTCACAGAAGGCAACGCCTTCATTGGTGGCCTTGACCGTTTGTTCATGAAAGGCATCTGGGACAACGCAGCAGGTACCTTTGCAAACGCTGCAACTTTCAGTAAGGGTGTGGTTATTCCTGAAATCACTTTNGCTGGATTCCAAGCTACTTTCGCTGGCATCACGTGCGCATTGATTGTGGGTGCCTTTGCAGAGCGCATTAAGTTCTCTGCAGTCTTGCTCTTCATGACTTTGTGGTTCACTTTCAGCTACTTGCCTATTGCCCACATGGTGTGGTTCTGGATGGGTCCTGACGCTTACGCCACCAAAGAAGTGGTTGACGAGATGACGGGCAAAGCTGGTTTGATCTGGCAGTGGGGTGCGCTTGATTTTGCTGGCGGTACCGTTGTGCACATCAACGCAGCTGTGGCTGGTTTGGTCGGCGCCTTCATGATCGGCAAACGCGTTGGATATGGCCGCGAAGCCATGACACCTCACTCTTTGACATTGACCATGGTCGGTGCCTCTTTGCTGTGGGTGGGCTGGTTTGGTTTCAATGCTGGCTCTGCTTTGGAAGCCAATGGTTTTGCCGCTCTTGCTTTCGCCAATACCTTGTTGGCAACGGCCGCTGCTGTGTTGGCCTGGTGTGTGGGTGAAGCCCTCATGCGCGGCAAAGCTTCGATGTTGGGTGCGGCTTCGGGTGCAGTGGCTGGTTTGGTGGCCATCACGCCAGCTGCTGGCAACGTCGGTATTGGCGGCGCCTTGGTTATTGGCATCGTGGCAGGCTTTGCATGCTTGTGGGGCGTCAATGGCCTGAAGAAAATGTTGGGCGCTGATGACTCCTTGGATGTCTTCGGTGTGCACGGTGTGGGCGGTATTGTGGGCGCCTTGCTAACGGGTGTATTCAATTCCCCCGCCTTGGGTGGCCCTGGCTTTGTTGCCGACTGGGTAACCGTCACCATGGTCACCGCTGATGATTACTCCATTGCTGCACAAGTTTGGACACAAGCCAAAGCCGTGTTGCTCACCATTGTGTGGTCTGGCGTGGTTTCTCTGATTGCGTTCAAACTCGTTGACATGACAGTGGGTCTGCGCGTCTCTGAAGAAGCCGAGCGCGAAGGCTTGGACATCAGCTCACACGGCGAAACTGCTTATCACAGCTAAGCCATCCTAATTTCCGAGAAGTTAGTCTCCAAGTTCAAAGCCCGCTTCGGCGGGCTTTTTTTCGTCTGCCAACAGGTTTAAACCATTTGCATGGCGTTCTTAATTCACAATCTAGAGCTCAAAGTTCAAAGTTCGAATTTCAAACTACGACCGCCTGCACGACGAGAAACATGACAACGCCCATCATCAAGCCGCAATGGCATCGCATCACCTCCGACGCCGATGGTTTGGGAGAGTCGCCCTTTTGGCATCCTGCAGAAAATCGTTTGTACTGGGTCGACATCCCTGGCAAGCGTTTGCGCCGAATGAGCGTGTCTGACGATTTGTCATGCGGGCAAGTGCCTGACACGTGGTCACTTGATGAGGAGCCCGGTTGTTTTGCCCCAGCCGTTCACGGGGGCTGGGTCATTGCCTTGCGAAGTGGGGTATACCGTGCCAAATCTTGGGGCGGCGCCTTGCAAAAGTTGGCGGCCGCACCTTACGATGTTTCGCGCTTGCGTTTCAATGATGGCAAGTGTGATCCTGCGGGCAACTTTTGGATTGGTTCCATGTACGAGCCGCGCGATCAAGCCGCTGCTGTTTTGTATGCCTTGCAAGCCGATGGTCAATTGGCTGCCAAGGCCAAAGACGCTACGGTAGCCAATGGTTTGGCGTGGTCCCCTGACAGTAAAACAATCTATTGGTCTGACACAGGCGCACATTGCATCAGGGCTTGGGACTATGACCCTGACACGCAGGCCATGAGCCGAGAGCGTGTGTTTGCCCAATTCCCACAGAAGCCCAAAGACTGGGCTTACGGGACTGCCAGCGCACAGGCCTATTGGGGTCGACCCGATGGGGCCGCTGTAGATGCACAAGGCAATTACTATTCGGCCATGTACGAGGGGCAACGCTTGGCCAAGTTTGCGCCAGATGGTCGTTGCTTGGCTTGGATTGAGACGCCTGTTCAGTGCCCCACAATGCCCTGCTTTGGCGGCGCAGACCTGCGCACCTTGTTCATCACGACATCGGCCCATGGCCGAAGTGCAGAGGAGTTGCAGGCTTTGCCCCATTCAGGCTGCATTTTTGCCATGCGTGTTGATACGCCAGGGCAAGCTGTGAGTTTTTTCAAAAACTGAATTGACCTATTTCATTAGAGCAAAACTGCTTGAAAATGTCCTAAACAAGATACAGACGTTTACCATTGCCACATGAATTCAAGCCCACCCAACCTGCCAACGCTTTTGGAGACCATCCGTTCTGCCAGCGCAGAGCCTGAAGGCCGCCGACCCACATTTCGCATTCATGGCTCTGGCAGCCATGATTTTTATGGCGAATCCTTAGAGGGCGAATTGTTGGAAACGTGCGGCCTACAGGGCATTTCGCAGTACGAACCCAGTGAACTGGTGGTCACGGTGGCTGCGGGCACGCCTCTGCAGGAGTTAGAGGCTGCACTAGCAGACCAGGGGCAGTGCTTGGCTTTTGAGCCGCCTCACTTCCAAAGAGCTACTCAATCAGCCCCTTCCGCCAAACCAGCCACGGTGGGCGGCATGGTGGCCTCTGGCCTGAGTGGCCCTGCGAGGGCCAGCGTGGGTTCGGTTCGAGACTTTGTGCTAGGGCTACGGTTTATCAATGGCCGCGGCGAACACCTGAGCTTCGGTGGCCAAGTCATGAAGAATGTGGCCGGTTATGACGTGAGCCGTTTGTTGGCCGGCAGTTGGGGCACCTTGGGCCTGATCACCGAAGTTTCTTTGAAGGTCTTGCCCATGGCGCCTGCCGAAGCCTTTTTGATGTGCCAGCTGCCGCAAGACAAAGCACTCAATTTGCTACATCAGTGGGGGGGTCAACCTTTGCCCTTGAATGCCAGTTGCTGGGTTAAAGACACAACGCAAGCTGGCGCGCCCGAGTTTTTGTTCGTGCGTTTGCGAGGCGCACACGCAGCAGTGCAATCTGCCAAGCTGCGCATGTCGCAAGATGTGGCCAAGTTACAAAGTGAATTGATAGAACAAACTGCCGAAGCAGCAAGCCATGATTGGGCCTTGGCCCGAGATCAGCGTTTGCCATTTTTCACAGAACACGCCGCTTCTGAAGACTTGGCTTTGTGGCGATTGTCGGTTCCCCAAACTGCGCCAGTCATAAACTTGCCCATCACGGCCAGTGGCACTTTGATAGAGTGGCATGGTGCTCAGCGTTGGGTGTGGGCGCCGCTCAGCCAAGCATCTAATATTAGGCACGCAGTTGCAGCCGTGGGTGGACAAGCCACGGTTTTTCGTCGGCCGCAACAGGCCAGTGCGGCTATGCGCCTCGCCACGCCCGTCTTCACACCGCTTGACCCGGTGCAACAACGCATTCAACAAGCGTTGAAACACGAATTCGATCCTGCGGGCATCTTTGGTCCGCGCAGACTGAACGCGCATTTCTGAGGCTCAACATGCAAACCCAACTCGCACCTGAGTTTCAAAACACCCTGATCGGCAAAGAGGCCGAGGCCATTTTGCGCCAATGTGTGCATTGTGGTTTCTGCTCTGCCACCTGCCCCACCTATCAATTGATGGGCGATGAATTGGACGGGCCGCGAGGCCGCATCTACCTCATGAAGCAAGTGTTTGAAGGGGCAGAGCCCACCCGCAAAACACAATTGCATCTCGACCGCTGCCTCACGTGTCGCAATTGCGAAAGCACCTGCCCTAGCGGTGTTGAATATGGACATTTGGTTGACCTCGGCCGCAAGGTGGTCGATGCCAAAGTGCCAAGGCCCGTGAAGGAGCGTGCACTGCGTTGGGTGCTCAAGGAAGGGCTTACTTCTGCGCTGTTTGCACCGGCCATGAAGCTGGGACAAAGTGTTCGAGAACTGTTGCCGGCCGCTTTGAAGGCCAAAGTTCCAGCGCCACAAAATGCAGGTGCGTGGCCCCAAGAAACGCATGCACGCAAGGTCTTGATGTTGGCCGGTTGCGTGCAGCCCGCCATGATGCCCAACATCAACACAGCAACAGCGCGCGTGCTCAATGCTTGTGGCATTCAGGTGGTCGTGCCGCCAGCGGCAGGCTGCTGCGGCGCTGTGAAGTTTCACTTGAACGATCAAGTGGGTGGTTTGGATCACATGCGTCACAACATCGATGCTTGGTGGCCATGGGTTGAGCAAGGTGTCGAAGCCATTGTGATGAATGTTTCAGGCTGTGGCGTCACTGTGAAAGAGTATGGTCACTTGCTACAACATGACGTGCAATATGCAGAAAAGGCAAAACGCATTTCTGAACTCACCCGTGACTTGAGCGAGTTGTTGCCCATGTGTTTGCCTGAGCTGCAAAAGAAATTAAAGCCCGAGCAAATTGCGCAAGTTGGCCTTCTTGCCTACCACCCGCCATGCACACTACAGCATGGCCAACAACTCAAAGGTGGGGTAGAGACCCAACTGGGCCAGCTGGGCTTCAAGTTGCGCGTGGCCGACAACGAGTCACATTTGTGCTGCGGCTCGGCCGGCACCTATTCTGTGCTTCAAGCCGACACAGCCTATGCCTTGCGCGATCGCAAACTGGGGCATCTCAACAAGTTGCAGCCCACAGCTATTTTGAGCGCCAACATTGGCTGCATTACCCATTTGCAAAGTGGCGCCGATGTGCCTGTCAGGCACTGGGTGGAGCTGGTGGATGAGGTGCTGTCAAAAAGTCAGTGAGTGCTAGTCAGAGCCGCTTCAATGTCTTGTGCCATTTTTTCTGGCTTGTCCATGGAAGCGTAGCGCTTGATCACGCGGCCATCGCGCCCAACCAAAAACTTGGTGAAATTCCACTTAATGGCTTTGCTGCCCAATAGGCCGGGTGCTTCAGCGCACAGCCATTGGTAAAGTGGGTGTGCATCAGGCCCATTCACATTGATTTTTTCCAGCATGGTGAAACTCACGCCGTAATTGACTTGGCAATATTGCGCGATGGCTTGATTGCTGCCGGGGTCTTGGTTGCCAAATTGGTTGCAGGGAAAGCCCAACACCGCCAGGCCTTGGTCTTTGTAGGCTTGATGAACTTTTTCGAGTCCTGCAAATTGAGGTGTGAAGCCGCAAGCACTGGCGGTGTTCACAATGAGCATGACTTTGCCGCGCAATTGACTCAGCGCCAAGCTTTGGCCGTTCATTTGAGTGGCTTCAAAATCGTAGATTGTTTTCACAGGATGCGCCTTTTAAAAGCAAAGTCAAATGAACAACAGGCTCAACGCTCAACCATGCAGGTTGTCATTTTTAGCCACTTCAATCAAATGCTTCACCTCTTCACTGTGCTCGCGCAAGTTGCGCTCGTGCCAGCGTTGGATGAGCCACATGCAAAAGGCCACCACAAAACCAAATGCCGTGATGGCGCCGAAGGCAGAGAGCCCCATGCCGGTAGAGAAAGTGTATAAGCCGCCCAACAACAAAATACAGGCCTGCTCATTGAAATTTTGAACTGCAATTGAGCGTCCAGCTCCCATCAGGTTGTGGCCACGGTGTTGCAGCAAGGCATTCATGGGTACCACCAAAAAGCCACCCAAGGCGCCCAGCAATATGAGGAAAGGCGCCGCTACCCAAACGTTGTCAATGAAGTTCATGCCCATCACCAAAACGCCCATGCCAATGCCCAATGGCATCACCATTGTGGCTTGGTGCAGTTTCATGCGCATAGAGGCAACCACGGCACCCACTGCTGTGCCAATGGCCACGACACCCACCAAGCTCGAAGCTTGTGTGGTGGAGTAACCCAAAGCGGCGGCACTCCAAGCCAAGACGATGTAACGCAAGTTGCCCGAGACGCCCCAAAACAAGGTGGTGGTAGACAAAGAAATTTGTCCCAATTTGTCATTCCACAAACGTGAATTGCAACCCCAGAAATCGGGCAGCAAGGCCATTAAGTTCTTAGGCATTGGGCGCATCTCGACACCGGTGTTGGGAATGCGGGTGTTGAACCAAGCGGCCAAAGCATACAGAGAAATTAAAAGCAGAATGGCAGCTTCAGGCCCTGTATCGATGCCGGTATCAATGANCGGCATGTTGAAGCCCAACAAGNACTCAGTCACATTGGGGCCTACCAATTGGCCACCAATNAAAACACCCAAGATGATCGAGGCAATGGTCAAGCCTTCAATCCATCCGTTGGCTTTGACCAATTGAGAGGATGGCAGCAGCTCAGTCAAGATGCCGTATTTGGCGGGTGAGTAGGCTGCAGCGCCCAAGCCCACGATGGCATACGCCAGAAGTGGGTGCGTGCCAAACAGCATCATCAAGCAACCCACCACTTTGATGGCGTTGCTGATGAACATGACCTCACCTTTGGGCCTGGAGTCGGCAAAGGCCCCCACAAAGGGCGCGAGCACCACATAAAAGAGTGCGAACATGGGCACCAAAGCCGCACGTTGCCATTCGGCACCACCACTGATGCGAATGAGTTCAACCGCTGCGACAAAAAGTGCATTGTCGGCCAGCGAGCTGAAAAACTGGGCCGACATGATGGTGTAAAAACCGCGCTTCATGAAATCATGCTGTGTTTCGAGAGAGCAAAAAAACCGAACTCGAAATTATGAAAGTTGATGAAAGCAACACCTTCAATGCAAGTGTTGGCGTAAGTTTCTGTTATATCACGCTATGAAGTGACACAATCTAGGCTTCTTCCCTTGTGATTGATTTCAGTTTAACGATCTGACATGCCAAGACCGATTCAGGCCACCATCGACCTTCAAGCTTTGCGACACAATCTTGCGCAAATGAAATCAGCCGCACCCGATGCTTTGGTGTGGGCGGTTGTGAAAGCCAATGCGTATGGCCATGGCCTTGAGCGGGTCTTGCAAGGCTTGCGTGCAGCGGACGGCCTTGCCCTGCTTGATTTGGCAGACGCCGAGCGTGTTCGGCAACTGGGCTGGCGCGGGCCCATTTTGTTGCTGGAAGGGGCTTTTGAAACTCGCGATCTGGAGTGGTGTTCACGTCTCAACTTGTGGCATGTGGTGCATTGCGAAGCGCAAATTGACATGTTGGCCATTCACAAAACACATCAAGCGCATCGTGTATTCCTTAAAATGAATACGGGTATGAATCGATTGGGTTTTACACCTCAGGCCTTTCGAGCGGCTTGGACACGCTTGAATGCATTGCCTCAAGTCGATGAGATCTCTCTCATGTCGCACTTCAGTGACGCAGATGGCGACAAAGGCATTTCGGCGGCCATGGCGATATTTCAAGAATTCACCCACGACTTATCGGGCGAACGCAGTCTTTGCAACAGCGCGGCCGTTTTGCGTCACGCCAAAGACGCCAAGGTTCGCGTTGATTGGGTGCGCCCAGGCATTGCGCTGTATGGCAGCTCCCCAGATTACCCCGCACATTCGCCAGCGCACTGGGCTTTGAAACCGGTCATGAGTTTGAATGCGGCGATCATTGCCGTACAGCATTTGCAAGTGGGTGACACGGTGGGCTATGGCTCTGCTTTTGTTGCCGATCGGCCCATGCGAATTGGTGTGGTGGCGTGTGGCTATGCAGATGGCTACCCAAGACATGCACCGACCGGCACACCCGTTTGTGTGGATGGAGTGAGATCGCGCACAGTGGGCCGCGTGAGCATGGACATGATCACCGTTGACATCACCGACTTGCCTCATGCCGATCGAGGCAGTGAGGTTACGCTGTGGGGCTTGCCCACAAAAACCAGCATGCCATCTGCGGGCGTATCGATTGATGAAGTGGCCAGTGCGGCAGGCACTGTGGGCTATGAGTTGATGTGCGCATTGGCGGCGCGTGTGCCTGTCACGGTGTTGGATTCGCCTTGAACGCCAAGCAGCAAAATACCTTGGCCCTGGTGGCCGCGTTCATGTTGATCTTGATTTGGGGCGCCAACTTCAGCGTTCAAAAGTATCTGCTTGACACCTTGTCACCGAGTGGTTTTTTATTCGCCCGTTACCTGATCATGCCGACCTGTGCCTTGATCATGATGCGCATCACATTGGGTCAATTTTTTCCGCCTATCGCTCGAAAAGACCTTTTTGAATTGGCCAGTCTGGGCTTTATTGGGCACAGCTTGCATGTGGGCATTGTTTGTTATGGCATTCATTTGTCCACGCCATTTTCAAGTTCTGTGATCTTGGCCTGTGGCCCTATTTTTACCTTGCTGATTTTGCGTTGGAAAGGCCATGAGCGGCTTCAGCGTTACCAAGTCTTGGGTGTGTCGGTCGCGTTTGCGGGCGTGCTGCTTTTCCTTTCTGAAAAAATCATGAAAGGGGACATGCGGGCCACCGGTGGTGACGTGGTGCTTTTTATCGCGGCTGTCTTGTTTTCTTATTACACCGTGCAAGCCAAACCCATGCTCGAAAAACACGGCAACATTTTGACCATGGGCTATGCCACGCTGTGGGGTGGCTTGCCGGTCATGTTGTTGTCAATTCCAGCAGGACTCGAAGCGCCGTGGGCCAGTTTGGGCGTTCAAGGTTGGGCCGCCATGGGTTGGTCGATTTTGATTTCCGCTTTTGGGGGTTGGCTGGTTTGGGGCTGGGTGAATCAGGTTCGGGGTGTGGCCAAAACGGCACCTCTCATGTACCTCATGCCGCCCGTGGCAGGTTTGTTTGCGTGGGCCATTACGGGTGAGCAATATACCGCCACCAAATTGGCGGGTGCCGCCATTGCGTTGTTCGGTGTTGCCTACACGCAATTTGCGCCTCAGCGCAAAAATCCGTCGTAAGCGGTCTTCATGATGAGCATGCTCACGACGACCAAGAAGGCATAACGCACAAAGCCTGCGCCGTATTGGAGTGCCAGTCGGGTGCCAATCAGACTGCCAATCACATTGGCCAAGGCCATGGGAATAGCCAGATGCCACCACACATGGCCTTGCCAAGTGAACAAGGCCAAGGCCGAAAAGTTGGTGGCCGTGTTCATCAGTTTGGAAGAAGCCGAGGCGTTCAAAAAATCGTAGCCCAAGAAACGAACATAGGCAAAAACAAAAAAACTACCAGTCCCTGGTCCAAAAAAACCATCGTAAAAACCAATCAGCAGGCCCATGCCCGCTGCCACCAAAGCCTCTTTTTTGCCCTGAAATCTTGGCTCGTGCAACTGCCCCATGTTTTTCTTGGCAAGTGTGTAAATGAGCAAAGCGATGAGTAAAAACGGCAATGCTTTTCGCAGAAAACTCGGATCAATGTAAGTCACGGTCCATGCGCCGCAGGCAGAGCCCAACAGGCCAGCAGCCGCAGCTGGAATCAGAGCCGCCCAACGCAGGTCTACTTTTTTGCTGAATTGATAGGTGGCAAAGGCAGTGCCCCAAATGGCAGCGCTTTTGTTGGTGCCAACCAAGGTGGCGGGGGGTGCATAAGGAAAGGCGGCAAAGAGGGCGGGAACCAAAATGAGTCCGCCGCCACCCACAATGGAGTCGACCATGCCCGCAAACAGCGAAGCCAGGGAGACAAGCAAAATTTCCATCAAAAAAAAGCGCCGCTTGCGCGACGCTTGTAAAAAGTCACATCTCGTTTTGGATGTTTATATTCGATTAGTTTGGGTGTCTCCTCTGCCCTCAAAACGAACCCAAACAGCAGTTCATCGAGTGCATGAAATGTAAAACGCTTCATGGGGCTTTGCCATCAGGGATTTCCCGCGGCAGACTCCTTGGCATTTCTGGCCATCCAGTGGGCCGCTTTTTCGGCAATCATCAAAGTGGGGCTGTTGGTATTGCCACTCGTGATGGTGGGCATGACGCCGGCATCCACCACGCGCAAACCGCGAATGCCGCGAACTTGCAATTGGCTGTTGACCACCGCCATGGGGTCGTCCTCACGGCCCATTCGGGTGGTGCCCACTGGGTGAAAAATGGTGCTGGCAATGTCGCCAGCAAGTCGGGCCAACTCTTCATCGCTTTGGTATTGAACACCCGGCTTGAACTCTTCAGGCTCAAAGCTTGCCATGGCTGCCTGCGACATGATGCGCCGGGTGACGCGCAGGCTGTCGGCGGCCACTTTTCGATCTTCCTCTGTGCTCAAATAATTGGGCGCAATGGCCGGCGGCACTTTGAAATCTGGGCTCTTCAAGCCCACGCTGCCGCGGCTGGTGGGGTTCAAGTTGCAAACGCTGGCCGTGATGGCGGGAAAGCTGTGCAAGGGTTCGCCAAACGCGTCTAGGCTGAGAGGCTGCACATGGTATTGAATGTTGGCCCACTCGCGCTGTGCATCGCTTTTTGTGAAGGCACCCAATTGGCTGGGTGCCATGCTCATAGGCCCCGATCTAGACAAAGCATATTCCAAACCAATTTTGGCCTTACCCCACCAGCTGTTGGCCAAGGTGTTCAGCGTTTTGGCATTCTTCACTTTGTAAACAGAACGAATTTGCAAATGGTCTTGCAAATTAGCGCCCACACCCGGCAAGTCATGAGCCACATCGATGCCCACTTGCTTNAGAGCATGGCCGGGGCCGATGCCAGAGAGTTGCAAAATTTGGGCAGAACCAATGCTGCCTGCACTGAGCGCCACTTCGCGCGTGGCGGTGGCGGTGACCAATTGGTGGCCGTCCCAAACCTTGACGCCCGTGCATCGCTTGCCACCATCGGCATCGGTTTCAATGACCAGGCCGGCCACTTGGGCTTGAGTCCAAAGTTCAAAGTTGGGACGCGCGTAGCAGGTGGGCCTTAAAAAGGCTTGTGCCGTATTCCAGCGCCAGCCACTTTTTTGGTTCACTTCAAAATAGCCCACGCCTTCGTTGTTGCCCTGATTGAAATCACTTGAAGAGGGAATGCCTGCTTGCTGAGCCGCAAGCGCAAAAGCATCTAGCACCCCCCAACTCAAACGCTGTTTTTCAACACGCCATTCGCCGCCTGCTTGGCGCGCTTTGAGAAGTTGAAAGTAATCGATAGAAGCGGGGTTGTCATGCGTTTGGGGCTTGAGCAGTTCAGTGACAACGCCTTTTGCGCCATGCACGTCAGAGGCGCCCATGTGGTGATCTTCGTGCAACCTGAAATAGGGCAGGCACTGATCCCANCGCCACGCGTCATCACCTGTGAGCTTGGCCCATTGATCGTAATCACGCGACTGACCGCGCATGTAAATCATGCCGTTGATACTGCTACAACCGCCCAATACTTTGCCACGAGGGTAGCGCAAGGTTCGGCCGTTCAAGCCTTGCGCAGCCTCTGTTTGATACAGCCAATCGGTGCGGGGGTTGCCAATGCAATACAAATAACCCACTGGAATGTGAATCCAGTGGTAGTCGTCGCGCTTGCCGGCCTCGATGAGCAGCACACGCTTGCTGGCATCGGCTGACAAGCGGTTTGCCAAAAGACAACCTGCAGTACCTGCGCCAACGATGATGTAGTCAAAAGTGCTGTCGTTCATGGCGCTTCAAAAAAGAGTCTTTGCTTACTTGGCCGTTGGCATGACGAACTCGGCGCCCTTGCCAATGCTCTCTGGCCAGCGTTGCATGATGGATTTTTGCTTGGTGTAAAAGCGCACGCCTTCTTCACCGTAAGCGTGCATGTCGCCAAACAAACTGCGCTTCCAGCCGCCAAAACCATGCCAGGCCATGGGCACAGGAATGGGCACGTTGATGCCCACCATGCCGACTTGAATGCGGCGTGAAAACTCGCGCGCCACATTGCCATCGCGCGTGAAGCAACTCACGCCATTGCCAAACTCGTGGTCATTGATCATTTGCACGGCTTGGCCAAAATCCTTCACGCGCACGCAAGACAACACAGGCCCAAAAATTTCTTCTTTGTAAATTTTCATGTCGGTGGTGACGTTGTCAAACAAAGTGCCGCCTAACCAGAAGCCGTTGGCACAACCCTCACCTGCTTTAGCGCCATCAAAATGTCGGCCATCGACCAACAATTGGGCACCTTCAGCCACACCGGCGTCAATGTAGCCACTGATGCGCTGCTTGGCTGCCGCTGTAACAATGGGGCCCATTTCGGCGGCCAAATTCTCGCCATTCAAAACTTTGAGCGCGCGTGTTTTTTCTAACAACAAGGGCATCAAGCGTTCGGCCACATCGCCTACCAAAACGGCCACGCTGATGGCCATGCAACGCTCGCCTGCAGAACCNTAAGCTGCNCCAATGAGTGCATCAGCAGCTTGGTTGATGTCGGCATCGGGCATGACCACCATGTGGTTTTTGGCGCCGCCCAAAGCTTGTACGCGCTTGCCGTGGCGAGCGCCGTTTTCGTACAGGCTGTTGGCAATGGGAGTTGAGCCTACAAAACTCACAGCCTTCACATCGGGGTGTGTGACCAGTGCATCCACGGCTTCTTTGTCGCCTTGCACCACATTGAAAACACCATCAGGCAGGCCCGCCTGTTTCATAAGCTCAGCCATCAACAAACTGGGGCTCGGGTCGAGGGGGCTGGGCTTTAAGACAAAGGTATTGCCACACGCAATGGCCACTGGAAACATCCACATGGGCACCATGACGGGAAAGTTAAAGGGTGTGACACCTGCTACAACACCCAAAGGCTGGCGCAAGGTCCAGTTGTCAATGCCGGTTGAAACTTGGTCTGTGAAGTCGCCTTTGAGCAATTGAGGAATACCGCAAGCAAACTCGACAATTTCAATGCCGCGAGTGACTTCACCTTGTGCATCGGTAAAAACTTTGCCGTGCTCTGCCGTGATCATGTGCGCCAGTTGGTCGCGGTGAAGGTTGAGCAGCTCCAAAAATTTGAACATCACCCGGGCGCGGCGAAGTGGCGGTGTGTCGGCCCAAGCTGGAAACGCAGCCTGAGCAGACGCAACAGCCTGATTGACGTCTTGGGTGTTGGCCAAATGCACGCGGCCTGTAACGGCGCCGGTGGCGGGGTTGAANACATCTTGCGCGCGAGCGCTGGTGCCCGACACAGTTTGGCCTGATATGAAATGAGCAATGCTGGTGACAGTCATGAAGAATCCTGCGGCCTCAAGGGCGAGTGAATATAGGGTTTGTGGATATGTGAATATTAATCGGTCTTGGGCTGTGCGGCACCAGGGTGGCGGCGTCTGAACATGCTCCAGCCCTCCATTTGCAAAACGTACTCTCCATGTTGGTTCTTCATTTCCCATTGGGTGCGCACCAAACCGACATCGGGTTTAGAGCGCATGGGCCTGGACTCCAAAATTTTGTGCTTCAAGTGCAAGATGTCATTGGGGAAGACGGGTTTTTTCCATTGCACGTTTTCCAAGCCTGGTGAGCCCAGACTGGAAGACTCTTGCAAAAAGTTGGTCACCATCAGTCGCATGGCCATCGAGCAGGTGTGCCAACCGCTGGCGCACAAATTGCCAAACACAGAAGCCTTGGCCGCCTCATCGTTCAGATGAAATGGTTGTGGGTCGAACTGTGTGGCAAACGCAATGATCTCTTCTCTTGTGGGGGAGATGGTGCCCAAATCGCGCTCTTGGCCGGCTTGCAAGTCTTCCCAGTAGTAGCGGATGGTGCGCGCGCTTTCACTCGACATCAGCGTGCCCCAGACACGTCAATCAAGCTCATGGTGGTGTAGCTGGCGTCTTCAGACAGCAGCCACACAATGGCCTGCGCCACCTCCATCGCGGTGCCGCCCCTCTTGGCAGGCACCAAATGCTCCAAGTCTTTGACACGATTGGGCAGGCCGCCCGAAGCATGGATTTCGGTGTCAATGAGCCCGGGGCGAATGGCATTGACGCGAATGCCCTCGCCGGCAACTTCCTTGGCCAAACCCAAGGTGAAACTGTCAATCGCGCCTTTGGCTGCGGCGTAATCCAAGTATTGACCTGCTGCGCCGAGCCGAGATGCCGCACTCGAGAGATTCACAATGCTGCCGCCTTGGCCGCCGTGTTTGGTGCTCATTTGCAAGATGGCTTCGCGCGCGCACAACATGGAGCCCAAGACGTTGATGTCAAACATTCTGCG
>JGI25921J50272_10000275_pt1 | contig 16797 bp, 18 predicted proteins | sample LauGreSu1BDMLBSD_2_FD_50272 | JGI IMG/M metagenome (IMG submission 50272) | reverse complement strand
ACCAAGACTTTCTTTTTATTAAAATTGATACTCATCTAATTTTCAGCGATGAGATCCCAATTAATACTAGCATCATTGTTATGATCCAAAACCTAACAACAACCTGCGTTTCTTTCCAGCCTTTTTTCTCATAGTGATGGTGAAGTGGTGCCATAAGAAAAATTCGCTTACCAACACCATATTTAAATTTAGTATATTTAAAGTACATGACTTGAATGGCAACAGAAAAAGTCTCGACCACAAAAATACCGCCCATAATAAATAAAACAATCTCCTGTCTTACAATCACGGCAATTGTGCCAATAGCAGCGCCTAGAGCAAGCGCGCCTAAATCTCCCATGAATACTTCCGCAGGATAAGTGTTAAACCATAAAAATCCCAAACCAGCACCAGCCATTGCAGTGCAAAATATAGCCAACTCACCAGCACCGCTGATATAGGGAATGCCTAAATATTTAGCTATAACATAATTACCTGCAACATAAGCAAAAACCCCTAAAGCACTTGCAACTAATACAGCCGGCATAATTGCTAGGCCATCGAGGCCATCTGTAAGATTAACTGCATTGCTGCTCCCTACAATGACGATATAACTTAAAAGTATAAAAATAGGTCCGCTCATCGAAAAACTTACATCCTTAAAAAATGGAAGAATAAGCGAAGTCTGTTCGGGTGTAACAGCGTTAGACCAAAGATATATAGATGCACCAAGGCCTATGATTGATTGCCATAAATATTTTTGCCCGGCACTCATACCATTCGGATCTTTATAAATAACTTTTTTTAAGTCATCAATAAATCCAATAAGGCCAAAACCAAGCGTGACAATTAACAAAACCCAAATATAGTTGTTCCTTATGTCCGCCCAAAGTAATGTCGATACAATAATTGATACCAATATCAAGCCACCCCCCATTGTGGGTGTGCCTGTTTTAATTAAGTGATCTTTGGGGCCATCTGATCTAACAGCTTGTCCTATATTGAACTGATTAAGTTTCTTGATTAGCCAAGGGCCAAAAGCGAAAGAAATAACTAATGATGTGATTGTCGCCATCACAGCTCTTAATGTAATGTAATTAAATACATTAAACCCATGGATCTCTTTTGCTAAAAACTTAAATAATTCGAGCAACATAATTTTTATCTTTCTTAAAAATTTTAAGTAAGTGCATCTACAACCTCTTCCATTTTCATGAATCTAGAGCCTTTAACAAGCACACATGAATTCTTTTTTATCTTGGTTTTGATGTAATTTATAAGTGCTTTTTTATCCTCAAACCATTTTGCATTCCCTTTACAATGGTCTATAACGTGTTTCGTCAATTTTCCTGTTCCAACTACTTCTAATATTTTATTTTTTTTGATATAAGCCCCTATTGATTTATGGTACTCAACTTCCTTTTTTCCTAACTCGCCCATATCACCAATAATTAATATTTTTTCACAGTCTTGATTTGCAAGAACATCAATTGCAGCTCGCATTGAGGCAGGATTCGCATTGTAGGTATCATCAATCAAGATACAGCCACGAAGTCCTTTTTTGAGTTCCAATCTTCCATGTACTGACTTGATAGATTCAATACCTCGCTTAATAGCCTTTAAGGGAATTTTTAGTGCAATAGAAGCGGCAATGGCTGCTAATGCATTTTTTAAATTATGCTCGCCCTTTAATTTGACTTTAATTTCCACGATTCCTTTTGGTGTTTTAATTTGAGAAATGCCTTGAACCGTTTTCTTGACATATACATCGGATTTTGAAGTTAGTCCAAATGTCATAACTTTTTTACGAAGAGCAGCAGTCTTTAGTACGCTATAAAATTCATCTTCTCTATTTATAACTGCAATGCCATTCTTTTTGAGCCCTGAAAATATTTCTGATTTTGCTTTTGCAATACCTGCTTTTGAACCAAAAAATTCAATATGAGCCTCTCCTATATTTGTTATTACTGCGACATCTGGTTTTGCAATTTCACTTAAATATTTAATCTCGCCCTTATGATTCATACCCATCTCAACTACAGCAAATTTTTGAGTTTTTTTAATATTTAGTAAGGAAAGTGGAAGTCCTATATCATTATTGAAATTTCCTTTGCTCATCAGGACTTTTAATTTACTACCAACATAGCAAGAAATAATACTTCCAATCATTTCTTTAGTGGTGGTTTTACCATTACTTCCTGTGATAGCAACAAGAGGTATTTTAGATTGGGCTTTCCAATACTGAGCTATCTTGCCTAAAGCTTCTCGCCCATTTTTAACGATTATTTTATTTTCTAAATTTTTAACGTCTTTAGATACAATTGCAGCTAATGCGCCTTTTTTAATAGCAATTTCTGCAAAATTATCCCCGTCAAATTTTTCGCCTTTAATACCTAAAAATAAATCATTATTTTTAATATCATTGCTATTGATAGAAATGTTTTTTATTGTTTTATGAAGCAAAGCGGTATCGCCAAAATATCGGCCAGAAACAAGTTTTTTAATCTTATTTAAAGTAATTCGCATTCAACTCGCCTTGTACACTTTGAGCGCTTTTCTTGCACATGTTTGATCACTAAATGGATGCTTAATGCCTTTAATTTCTTGATAGGTTTCATGTCCCTTTCCAGCAATAAGGACGACGTCATCTTTTTTAGCATTCATAATTGCTTTTTCTATTGCCTTATGTCGATCAAATTCAATACGATAAGACCCTTTCATATGCTTGCTAATTTCTTTAATAATTTTTCCGGGACTTTCATTCCTTGGATTGTCTGACGTAATAAAATTAATATCAGCTAAGTTAGAAGCTATCTCTGCCATATCTTTTCTTTTTCCGGCATCTCTATCTCCTCCGCAACCAAATACACAGATAAGATTACCGTCAGTTTGATTTTTAAGAGTTTGCAGCACTTTTTTTAAAGCGTCTGGTGTGTGAGCATAATCAATAAAGATATTTGGGGTATTTTTAGATCTTAGTCTTTCCATTCTCCCTGGAACCTGAGATATATAACTTATTTGTTTCACAATTTTTTTTATTGAATTGCCAGATGCTATCAGTGAAGTAATTACTGCTAGTAAATTATATACATTAAACTCGCCTACCACAGGCGCTTCTACTTTGTATGTTTCTTTTTTATATGCAATTTGGAAACGTGTGCTCGAATTTGAATATTCAATGTGTGTCGCTTTAATGTCGCCACTTTTTATTCCATAACTTAAAACTTTAGTTTTATTCTTTACAAGAAAATTTTTTAGTTTTTTTCCATAAGAATCATCGATATTAATAACTGCAACTTTCAAAGATGGGAATTCAAATAACTTCTTTTTTTCATTGAAATAATTCTGAAAGTTAAGATGGTAATCTAGATGGTCCCTTGATAAATTTGTAAAAACTGCAATATCGAAAAGAATTCCATTCACTCTCCCCTGTGACAATGCGTGAGATGAAACTTCCATTACAGCTGATTTTATTTTTTGATTTTTAAATTGTCTTAAAATACGATGATTTGATATCGCATCAGGCGTTGTATACGTATGTGATTTTAATTTTTTGTACCCAAACCCCAGCGTCCCTATGACGCCTGTTTTTTTGCCCAGGAGATTTTGTATTTCAGCTGTCCAGTACGCACAAGATGTTTTTCCGTTTGTGCCAGTGATACCTATAGTGAGTATTTGCTTCGAAGGCTTTTTAAAAAATGTATGGGCAATTTCACCTTCTTTATTTTTTAATTCTGAAACAGCATAATGTTCTGTATGCCATGTTTTTTTCCATACAAAATTTTTCTTTTCATAAAGTATTATTTTCGCGCCTTTTTTAATAGCCGCTTCAATATAAGTTCTTCCATCATTATGCAGTCCAGGATAGGCTAAAAATAAAGAATTATTTTTTATATGCCTACTATCGTTTGATATATCAGAGATGCGATGTCCAATTTTTTTTAACACACTCTTCATATCGTTTCTTTAATGTTTTTATTATCTTGCGGTAAAACTTTATTTTGAGTTTTTATATCTTGTGGAATCTTTAATATCTTCATGACGTCAGCCATTACACTGCTAAAAACTGGAGCCGCTACTGCTCCTCCGTAATGACTTCCAATGCTTGGTTCATCTATCATCACTGCCATAATAATTCTTGGATTTGAAACTGGGGCTAGACCTACAAATGACCCTATATTTTTATTCTTTTCATAAGCGCCATTTGCTCCAATTTTTTCAGCGGTACCTGTCTTGCCTGCAACTCTATATCCTATAATTTTTGCATTACCTCCAGTACCCTCTTCCACAACTTGTTCCATCATTTCTACCATAGTTCTCGCTGTTTGCTTTGTGAATACTTTTGTACCCATAGGAATTTCATCTTTTTTGAATAATGTAACTGGCTTCATTTCCCCGTCGTTAGCAAAAACTGTATAAGATTGAGCCAATTGAAGAAGTGTTAAATTAATCCCATGTCCGAAAGATATAGTTGCCTGGTCTACTTTGCCCCAATTTTTATAATCACGAAGTCTTCCAGAGGCTTCCCCAGGAAACCCTGCCGAAGTTTGCATTCCAAACCCTACTTTATTTAAAGTAGACCACAAACTCTTGGGTGTTTGCATTAATCCAATTCTTGCTGCACCTACATTGGAAGACTTTGCAATCACTTCTGAAACTGTCATAAAAGGTTTGCTACCATCAGCATGAGCATCATGTATTGTGGCTGATCCAATTTTCATCAATCCTGATGAAATTTCTACCAATGAACTTGGATTAAGAATTCCGGCGTCTAACGCTGAAGACACTGTGAATGGTTTAATTGTTGACCCAGGCTCGAACACATCTGTCACTGCTCGATTTCTTGTGGGGCCGCCACCTTCCCTAAAATTATTAGGGTTATAAGAAGGAAGATTAGCCATAGCTAGCACCTCTCCCGTTTTTGCATCTAGCACTATAGCCGAGCCTGCTTTAGCTTTATGAATTTCGATTGATTTAGCTAATTCTCTATATGTTAAATATTGAATTCTTGCATCTATTGAAAGCTTTATGTCGTGCCCATCTTGCGGCAGTTTCACTTCCTGGAGATCATCCACAATCTTGCCAGCACGGTCTTTAATAACTTTTTTACTCCCGAGCTTACCGGAAAGAAATTTATTTTGAGAAAGCTCAATGCCTTCTTGCCCTATATTATCGAGATTAGTAAACCCAACTAAATTAGCAGTGATGTCAGCAGCCGGATAAAACCTCTTAAACTCTTTTTGAAAAAAGATTCCGGGTATTTTCAACGCTTGTAATCTTCTTGCATCTTCAGGCGAGATTTGTCTTTTGAGATATATAAATTCTTTTTTATTATTTAATAATTTTTGATCAACCTCATTCGCACTTAACTTAAGAATATTTTCTAATTCTAATTTTTGATCTTTAGTTATTTTGACATTTGGTGGATTTACCCAAACTGACTCTACCGGACTGCTGATCGCTAAGATATCTCCATTCCTGTCGGTAATTTTTCCTCTATCTGCGTAAAGAGAAATTACTCGAGTGCTCGTAGCATTTCCTTTCGACTGTAAAAATTTTTTATCTAAACTTTGTAAATAGAATGCTCTAAAAATAAGCGTTAGGAATCCAGCTAAGAATAAAAGCAAAATTAATCTTCTTCGAATACCCGAGAGCTCAAAAAATGTTTTCTCAACTTTATTGTTGATAAATAAACTCAAGGCCGCTCCAATAAAATAATTTTTTTAGGTTCGGGGGTTTTCATTTTTAATGATTTTTTTGCAACTTCTTCGATTCTTCCGTGCATTGCCCAAGTGCTCTGCTCAAGTTGCAATTGGCTATACTCAGAATTTAGCTTTTGGCCAATCTCTTTTTGTTGATCAAGTTCAAAATAAAGCTTTCTTGATTGATGTTGTGAGTTTATTTTTGCAAGCGCCATAAGTAGGATTACAAAAAATAAAATAAAATTCACTTTTGTCATTTAATGCGCAGTCCTTTCAGCAACTCGCATAATTCCACTTCTTGCTCTTGGATTACGTTTTACCTCGGCTTCACTTGGTCTTATAGGTTTTGTCACAATATTCAATCGGGGTTTTGGTAACTCATCATTTCTAATTGGAAAATTAGGGGGTAAAGTATCTCTATTTTTTTCATCATTAATAAATTGCTTCACAATTCTGTCTTCAAGCGAGTGGAAACTAATCACTACCATAATGCCGTCGGTTTTTAATAACTCTAAAATTTTAGGCAGCGCTTCTTTTAACTCTTCCAGCTCTCGATTTACATAGATTCTTAATGCTTGAAATGTTCTTGTTGCAGGATCTTGTCCAATTTCTTTTTTGGGCATATGGTCTGCGACAATTTTTGCAAGCTGTTTTGTTGTTTCAATCGAACCTACTTCATCTCTCTCTTTAATGATCGCGGTAGAAATTCTTCGCGCAAATTTCTCTTCACCATATTCTTTTAAAATCTTTTCTAATTCTTTTTGTTCGATCTTTTTTAAAAGTTCAGCTGCTGTTAGGCCCTTTGTTTGATCCATCCGCATATCCAGGTACATCGAATCTAAAACTAAAACCACGATCGCCTTGATCAATTTGTGGTGACGAAATACCCAAATCCAGTAATACGCCATCTACTTTTGAAATGCCTTTAGCGGCTAAAACTTCATCGATTTCTGAAAAATGTGCGTGCACAATTTCAAATCTCGTATCTTTAATTTTCAAACCTTCTTCATATGCAGATTTATCTCGATCAATCGCGATTAATCTTCCTTCTTGATTTAACTTTTCTAGAATTAATCTGCTATGCCCACCCCGCCCAAAGGTGCAATCCACATAAACACCATTTTTTTTTAAAACTAAATGCTCAACTGCTTCGCTTAAAAGGACAGTAATATGCTCATGATTAAAATTATGTTGTGCTTGATTCATGAGGCATTAAATTAAATTGCATCGTTAAAGTGAGAACCCCTCGAGTTCAATTGGCATACTTGAAACTTCTTGTTCTGTGGCATTTTGTATTTGTAGATCCCAAGCTTCTTTATCCCAAAGCTCAAAATGACTTCCCTGTCCCACTAACATGGCTTGCCTCTCTACCTTTGCAAATTCTCTTAATACTTGAGAGAGGAGTAATCGGCCTGCTGTATCTAATGAAATGTCTTCTGCATAACCCACGAGCAATCTTTGTAACGCGCTCGATTTTTTATCAAAACTTGAAAGTGCCATGATCTTTGACTGGATAGGTTCCCAAGCAATCTGGGGGTAAATCAATAAACATCCATGGGGGTGAGCTGTAATGACTAAATCACCTGAAGACTGGACGAGCAAATCTTCTCTATGCTTTGTCGGCATTGCTATTCTGCCTTTAGCATCAATATTCAAGAGATTAGCGCCTCTAAACATAATTCCCGACCTAATTATTTAATTCAAAAAAAGTGGGAAATTACTAAATACCCTTAGTTCTACTTAGAAATTTCCCACAAAAAACCACTTTTTTCCACTAGTGACACTATAGATAATAAAAAAGAGCTCTGCAAGCTCTTTTTTGAAGGTTTTTTCATATATGACAAGGGTTTGGAAGAATAAAGCTAGGAATTTTTAAGAAAAAGTTGAAGCCAACCGATAAGCCGGGTTCTGTCGTGGACAGTCATTCATCTAGGCACATGATTACTCATGCACTCAAGCAGTCTACCCGGTAGCAACACGAGCCGTGCTATTACTACCCTATTTGACTTTGCTCCGAGTGGAGGTTACCGCGTTTCACCGTAACTAAATACGCTCGTCTCTGTGGCCCTATTCCTCGTTTCGCAACGTACGGCCGTTAGCCGTCACTCTGCTCTATGGAGCCCGGACTTTCCTCTGCTTGAGTTAACAAGCAGCGACTGTCTAGTCAGCTTCGCATGGATTTTAACACACCTATAAAACGTCACTTTCGGGTGTATTTAATTGACGTGGGACGCAACCTATATATTTGCTATTTAAAGTTTACAAAAAGCTATGTAATCCTTACTAGTATTTGGCTTCTTAAATTTTTGTAAACTAAAGATGGAAGACGGTTCTGAGATAGTCATTTAAGGTTGAGCCCATGCCAACAAAAACAAAAGCTTTCGGTCGAGCTTTAAAAAAAATTAGACTCAAAAAAAAATTAACTCAAGAAGATTTGTCACTTGAAGCGCAACTTGCAAGGGTTTATATATCTGAACTCGAATATGGGAAGAAAACACCTTCCATTGAGACTGTATTTAAATTATCCAAAGCTTTAAATATCAGATGTTCCAAGCTTAATGGATTTAACTGAAGAAGAATTCATTAAATAATCAAACTTGTCTAATCAATTAAGCGCCAAGCAATTTTTCTTCCAGCATATAGCGGAACAATAGCTTCATCACCTACAGTAATTTTTTCAGGAACAAGCCAGTCTTCTTTAACGAGATTAATTGACGATTTATTTCTTTCTAGTCCGTAGAAATCAGCTCCGTAGAAACTTGCAAAACCTTCTAATTTATCAAGCGCATTGAGCTCATCAAATACTGCAGCATAAAGCTCAATAGCGCTTGCCGCAGAAAAAATACCTGCGCAACCACAAGCATTTTCTTTTGTTGATTTTAAGTGAGGTGCGCTGTCGGTCCCTAAAAAGAATTTGGCATTGCCTGATGACACTGCATTTAAAAGTGCTTGACGATGTGTCTCTCTTTTTAAAACGGGAAGACAATAATGATGCGGATTGATACCGCCTATAAACATATGATTTCTGTTTAATAAAAGATGTTGTGGTGTGATCGTAGCTGCCAGTTTTTTAGAGGTACTTAAAATAAAGTCGGCAGCATCTTTTGTAGTGATGTGTTCCAATACAATTCTCAAATTGGGAAATGTTTTATGCAGCCTTGATAAATGTTGATCAATGAATACTTTTTCACGATCAAAAATATCAACTGCTGAATCGACCACCTCACCATGAAGCAAAAGTGTTACATCTAATTTTTCCATGAGTTCAAAAATATCGTAACGATCATCAATGTTTCTAACACCCGAATCTGAATTAGTTGTGGCACCGGCTGGATAATATTTAATCCCTACAATGTTTTGATGCTCAGGGATCTTTTTAATTTCATCAGGTGAAGTGTTATCTGTGAGATATAAAGTCATGAGTGGCTGAAAGTGGGTATCACTTTTTAAAGCCTTTTTAATTCTTGATTCATATTGAATCGCTTGATCTACAGTCGTAATAGGTAGTTTTAAATTCGGCATCACGAGTGCTCTTGCAAATTGCTTCGCGGTGTAAGGCACAACGGACGCCATAAGTGCATCATCTCTTAAGTGCACATGAAAATCATCCGGCGTAGTAATCGTTAAAGTTTTAGTCATCTTTTTTTATTTTTAAAGCTTCGTCATATAAATAATTTTTGTTGATACTTAATATTTCTACGCCTAATTTCACAGCTGCATTCGTCGGCATATGATTGAGTAATATTTTCAATATTCTATGCTGATCTTCGCTCAGTAATTCATTTTTTTCATGATGCATCGGGGATACCAAAATCACAAACTCACCTTTTTGAAAATTACTATCGCTTTCAATAATCTCTCTAACCTTTGAAACTTCGCCTCGATAAATACTTTCGAATGTTTTGGTGAGTTCTCGCGCCACCACAATATGATGTTTGTCCCCAAAAAAATCAGCCATATCATTCAAGGTTTTGATGATGCGGTGCGGTGCCTCATAAAAAATTATAGGGCATGTTTGCGTTTGAAGGTTTTCAAACGCCTTAATTCTTTGGCTACTCGACGTCGGTAAAAATCCATAAAAATGAAAGCTTGTATGTTCCATCCCTGAAACTGAATAAGCCGCTGTGACCGCAGAAACGCCTGGAATAGGAATGACTTCAAAACCAGCAGCTGCCACCTCTTTGACGATAAGGCCACCAGGATCGCTGATATTCGGGGTACCTGCATCTGATACCAACGCAATATGTTTACCGTCTTTTAAATATTCAATGATTTTTTGTNCGGAAGCTTTTTCGTTATGCTGNTGAACTGCAAACTGTTTTTTTTCAATGGAAAAATGAGACAAAAGNCCTTGGGTATGTCTNGTATCTTCTGAAGCAATGAGATCTACNGATTTGAAAGTTTCTAGCGCTCTATAAGTAATGTCATTTAAATTGCCTATAGGTGTCGCTACTACATACAATATTCCACTCATCATCAACAGCCCAATTATTTTTAAAGCACTTAAAAAAGCTCTTTTAAGTCGCTTACTCAAGACCTCTTTAAAAGAGATATAATCATTTTGTCACATATCAATGCTAAGTTAATAAAACTTTAGAGGAAACCATGCTTAAACATATCAAATTATTTTTTATTTCATTTGTCTTGTTGCAACTCTTAGGATGCCCTGCTGCCATTATTGGTGGAGGCGCTATAGGTATTGATACAATGGCTGATCGCAGAACGCCAGGCGTCATTCTTGAAGATTCTAATATTGAATTAAAGGCTTTTGCTGGCATTCAAAAACTCAAAGGTGACATTCATACGAATGTCACAAGTTATAACGCACATGTACTTGTATTAGGTCAGGTACCGAGCGAGGAAATTAAATCAACCATTACAGCTCAGATTAAAGCCTTAGCTAACGTCAAATCGGTGATGAATGACCTCACGATTGAGCCTGTGAATTCTTTATCAGCAAGAGCGGAAGATGCTTTAATTACCTCCAGCGTGAAGGCTAGATTTTTCAAAGAAAATAAAGTTTCACCTTTTTACGTCAAAGTCATCACTGAAAATAAGGTGGTCTACCTTATGGGTATTTTGAACGAAAAAGAGGCCAAAGAAGCTGAAGAGATTGCGAAAAATACAAATAAAGTTACAAAAGTAGTAAAGCTTTTTGAAACTATAAAAAATTAAGCTAAATATTTCTTTCTTAAGTCTTTGAAAATTAAAAGACTATTAAATAGCCTAAGACTATTCTATGCCAGGCGTTACGCGCCATTTGATTTAATTAAAGATGTTGTTATAATGTTTTTCATAGTTTTTTCAAAAAATTCAAGTTAGTTCTAAATCCCAAAATAAATTGCCCGTAACGCTAGCTAGCTTAATTACAGAATTAATCCATTAAAGGTCATCATGAGCAAAAATATTATCCATTTGTCAGACGCAACATTCGAAACTGAAGTGCTTCAATCTACCGTTCCTGTTCTAGTTGACTACTGGGCAGAGTGGTGTGGTCCTTGCAAAATGATTGCACCTATTCTTGATGAAATATGCAAAGACTACGATGGTAAGTTAAAAATTGCTAAACTTAATATCGATGAAAATGCACAAACCCCAGCTAAGTTTGGCATCAGAGGCATTCCTACTTTAATGATTTTTAAAAATGGTAATGTCGAAGCGACTAAAGTTGGCGCCTTATCAAAATCCCAATTAACAACATTTATCGATAGCAATATCTAAAGCTTACCTCTCTCTCCTTAAAAAACCCCCAACGTAAGACTAATCGGAAGCCCCCAAACATGCATTTATCTGAATTAAAACACCTCCCCATTGCACAACTTGTAGAAATGGCGATCACGGACGAAATCGAAAATGCGAGTCGCATGAGAAAGCAAGATTTAATCTTTGCAATCTTAAAAAACAAAGCAAAAAAGGGAGATAGTATTTACGGAGACGGTACCTTAGAAGTATTACAAGATGGGTTTGGATTTTTAAGATCACCTGACACATCTTACCTTGCAGGTCCTGATGATATTTATGTATCGCCTTCACAAATCCGTCGCTTCAATCTTCATACAGGAGACACCATTCAAGGTGAAATTAGAACACCTAAAGATGGAGAGCGTTACTTCGCACTTGTAAAAGTAGATGAAGTTAACAACGAAGCGCCAGAAAATACAAAGAATAAAATTCTTTTTGAAAACTTAACGCCCCTATTTCCAACTATACCTCTCACGCTTGAAAGAGATATTAACGGTGAGGAAAATATTACAAGTCGCGTGATTGATATGATTGCGCCGATTGGTAAAGGTCAACGTGGCTTGATTGTAGCGAGTCCTAAAAGTGGTAAGACTGTCATGATGCAAAATATCGCACATGCCATCACATCAAATCATCCTGACGTATCTTTAATTGTGCTTCTAATTGATGAGAGGCCAGAAGAAGTGACTGAAATGACGAGGTCTGTAAAAGGTGAAGTTGTTGCATCAACATTCGATGAACCTGCAACACGTCACGTTCAAGTAGCTGAAATGGTTCTTGAAAAAGCGAAGCGTCTTGTTGAACACAAAAAAGACGTAGTGATCCTCTTGGATTCCATTACGCGATTGGCAAGAGCTTACAACACAGTCATCCCTTCATCCGGTAAAGTGCTTACCGGCGGTGTCGATGCCAATGCGCTTCAAAAACCAAAACGTTTCTTTGGGGCAGCCCGTAATATTGAAGAAGGTGGCTCGCTCACAATCCTTGCAACAGCTTTGATTGATACAGGCTCACGCATGGATGATGTGATTTACGAAGAATTCAAAGGTACCGGTAATATGGAAATTCATCTTGATCGTAAAATGGCTGAAAAACGACTCTACCCAGCAATTAATGTAAATAAATCAGGCACTCGTAAGGAAGAACTTCTTATCCCTAAAGATAATTTACAAAAAATATGGGTACTTAGAAAACTTCTCCACCCTATGGATGACTTGGAAGCGATGGAATTTTTGNTAGACAAGATTAAAGCCACTAAAAATAATAACGACTTCTTTGACAGTATGCGAAGGGGTTAAGACGTAAAATTGATTGATTTTTGGTCCTAAATCATTGATAATGCGCATCTATTGAACTAAAGTTGGAAAAATTATGAAAGCTGATACACACCCAAATTACGCTGAAATTAATATCACATGTAGCTGTGGTAATAAGTTCAAAACACAATCAACAGTTGGAAAAGATATGAACATTGAAGTTTGCTCACAATGCCATCCTTTCTATACAGGTAAACAAAAGATTTTAGATACTGCAGGCCGTGTTGAGAAATTCAAACAAAAATATGGCATGTAAGACTTTATCCTTATATCAAAAGGCAGCATAGGCTGCCTTTTTTTTTAAATATGCGATTTCAACTCGAGCACGATTGGCAAGATAATATGGCTACCCCTCGCAGCCGATTAGGTGAGCGAGCCAAAATCCATTCCTTTGTCGTTTTATGTATTATTTGGGTATTTGCAGGGCTTTTTGGTCATGCGCCCTGGAAAGGCTATGAGACGCAAAGTATCAGTGCGATTCATGCGGTACTGAATGGTCATATATTAGCGCCAATGGCTGCCAGTGAAGATACACTTATCAATCCACCCCTTTACTATTGGACAGGGGCCATCCTTGGAAAAATTCTCACACCCTTAATATCACTTCATGACGCGAGCAGAATGATTAATGCCTTGTGGATGGGTCTTACCATTTTGATGATAGGTATGTTGAATCGAGAGTTATGGGGCACCGGCTTTGGAAGACAAGCGGCTCTGATTTTTATAGGTTCAGTAGGCCTCATATTTAATGTGCATACGCTTATGCCTGGTATTGCAACATTAACAGGTCTTACCATGGCATTTTATGGTTTGGCTCTTTCTAAAAGACGCCCTTTTAGATCCGCCCTTCTTTTAGGCTTTGGTTTAGGCATAAGTTTCTTATCAGGCGGGATCATGCCACTTCTTATTCTTATGCTTTCAAGCATACTCTTACCTATGCTTTTTCAAGTATGGCGAACACGTCGTTATGCTCTAGTTCTCAGTTTAAGTCTTCTTGTGAGTTTACCCTTTCTAATAGTATGGCCAGCACTTCTATGGTGGTATCAACACGACATATTTATGAGATGGATTAATCATTTCCAATTATTTCAAACACAAAATTATATTTTTTATATCAAAAATATTTCCTGGTTTGCTTGGCCAGCGCTCCCTCTTGCAGTCTGGGGGCTGTGGAAATTCAGAGGCAAGATATGGTCTCAAACTAAATTTCAATTACCAATCATCTTTTTTGTATCTGCATTAATTCTTACTTCTTCTTGTGCAACAAAGAACCAAGCTTTCCTAATGCCGTTTCTAATTCCACTATCAACAATTGCAGCGGGTAGTATTGAAAATTTAAGAAGAGGTGCTGCAAGCGCACTTAACTGGTTTGGCATCATTTTATTTTCGACCATTATTTTTCTCATCTGGCTTGGATGGAATGCCATGCTCACAGGCTTCCCAAAAAAAACATACGAGCGTATGCAATTTTTAGCACAAACCAACGAATCACATTTCAATATTTTTATTTTAACCATTGCGATACTTTTGACGCTGGTTTGGATTTTTTCTTTAGTAAAAACAAGAATTACAAATCGTTCATGTACCACAAATTGGTCTATTGGCCTCACAGTGAGTTGGGCACTCCTGATGGCTTTATGGCTTCCATGGATTAATCATAAGAAAGACTTTAGTCCGCTTTTTTTATCCATGGGAAAAGTGATGCAAGATAAAGCCTGTCTCACGACTCACAACATCAATAACGCACAAATTGATTTGATTGATTATTATTTAAATATTAAGGCTAGCAGAGAAGGTGATCGGGTTAATTGCAATTATTTACTTATTTACCAATTACACAAAAAAGATCTTCCACCGATTAGCGAAAATTGGAAACTAGTATGGAATGAAAAACAACCAGGCGATAAAAATAATTACAAATTATTTTATAAAGAATAAATACTCAAAGATGCTTTTGGATTGCATCAATCACAATTACTTCTAAACCTTTTCCTGCGTTTTTTGTAACATGCTCTTTAATTTGATTGCGCATAGGTGGCGCCCAGAATTTTGTTAAATGATTTGCAATTTCTTCTTTCGCTTTTTCCTGGTCTGGATAAGATTTAAAAAAAGAACCGATTTGATTGGCCATCGTGACAAGTTGATCAATGTTCATAATTAATTTTTTGTAACTCTTTCAGTAAAAGTATAAATCACATATTGAGGGGCTCTTGCAAAGCCAATCAAACATAGTCCATATTTTAACGCAGATCGAATTGCAAGTCCCGTGGGCGCTGATATTGCAATCAGCATTGATGCACCTAGCATCACTGTTTTTTGAACCATCTCATAACTTGCTCGACTTGTAGTAANCACAAAACCTTTGCCATTAAAGCCTTTTTTTTGAAGGGCACCAATTAACTTATCCAAAGCATTATGTCGACCCACATCTTCGCGGACCAACTGAATTTCTCCTTGTTCATTTGCCCATGCNCATGCATGTGTAGCNCCTGTTTTCTTTTGNAGTGATTGCGTTGTATGAAGNGCCTCNAGTGCTTTTATAATCGCAGTCTCTTTAATTGTTAATGTGATATCTATCTTTTTTTCTGGCAATCTTAAAGCTTGATCTAAGGTCTCAGCCCCACATAAACCGCAACCAGTTCGGCCAAGAAGATTTCTACGTTTATCTTTTAATGATTGAAAACGCGCTGATGCAATTTCAATTTGAAGTTCAATACCTTTCGGCTGATGAATAATTTCAATTCCATAAATATCGCTTTTATTTTCAACAATACCTTCTGAAAAAGAAAATCCTAGAGCAAAATCTTCAAGGTCTGAGGGGGAGGCTAGCATAACTGCATGTGATATGCCGTTATAGACAAATGCAATTGGCACTTCTTCTGCAATGTCATCTTTTTCAACTGCTTTTGCATTACTTTTTAAAACTTCATAAGTCTTAAAACTATGTTCGGTGTCAATAAAAAGGTCTTGTGCCACTTGTTAAATCTAATGAATTTTTAATTCTTTAGATTTACCTGCAAATTCAATTTGTTCTTCACTAAAATGTTGGTATTGCTTCTGCCAATCAGATAATTGTGTCACTTTATTTACCTGCACAGCTGTTACTTTAAATTCAGGACAGTTTGTTGCCCAATCTGAATTATCAGTCGTGATCACATTAGCACCTGATTCGGGATGATGGAATGTGGTATAAATCACACCAGGTTGAACTCGCTCTGTAATTTGAGCCCTTAATACAGTCTCACCTGATCGACTCACAATACCAACCCAATCACCTGATTGAATACCTCTTTCTTCAGCGTCATGAGGGTGAATCTCAACTAAATCTTCTTCATGCCACGCTACATTCTTCGTTCTTCTAGTCTGTGCACCCACATTGTATTGAGAAAGTATTCTTCCCGTCGTTAGGATTAGTGGGTATTTCTGAGTCACTTTTTCTGAAGTAGGCACATATTCAGTAATAATAAATTTACCTTTGCCGCGCACAAATTCATCAATATGCATTGTCGGTGTGCCAAGAGGATGTTCATCATTGCAAGGCCATTGAATACTTCCTAATTCATCTAGCTTCTTATAACTTACACCTTTAAATGTTGGTGTGAGTCTTGCAATCTCATCCATGATGTCTGATGCATGGCTATAGTCCATTTTGTAACCTAAGGCATTAGAAAGCATCTGTGTGATCTCCCAATCTTCGTATCCATTTTTAGGAGACATTACTTTTCTCACTCTAGAAATACGTCTTTCTGCATTTGTAAATGTGCCGTTCTTTTCTAAGAATGAAGAGCCTGGCAAAAATACATGCGCATACATGGCGGTTTCATTTAAAAATAAATCTTGCACAATGACGCACTCCATCGACTCCAATGCATGCGTTACATGTTGTGTATTAGGATCTGATTGAGCGATGTCTTCCCCTTCACAATAGAGTGCTTTAAATTGCCCATCAATAGCGACATCTAACATATTAGGAATTCTTAAGCCAGGTTCATTTTGTAATTTCACGTCCCATGCTTTTTCAAATAAAGCCAAAGTCGCTTTGTCAGATACATGTCGGT
>JGI25921J50272_10000272_pt1 | contig 16834 bp, 18 predicted proteins | sample LauGreSu1BDMLBSD_2_FD_50272 | JGI IMG/M metagenome (IMG submission 50272) | reverse complement strand
GTCAAAAAAATGAAAAATAAAATGTGGGATGTCCCCAAAACGCCGATTCTTGTTTTCGGAAAATCACTTTCCCCGTTTTTGGGGGGTGCAACGGTCCGAAAATAAAATGTGGGATGTCCCAAAAACACCGATTCTTGTTTTCGGAAAATCACTTTCCCCGTTTTCAGGGGGTGCAACGGTCCGAAAATATTTGTGCGGATGTCCCAAAAACACCGATTCTTGTTTTCGGAAAATCACTTTCCCCGTTTTCAGGGGGTGCAACGGTCCAAAATGCACCTTTTGGGCCCAAAAACGACCCAAAAATGAAAAATAAAATGTTGGATGTCCCAAAAACGCCCAACCTTGTTTTCGGAAAATCACTTTCCCCGTTTTTGGGGGGTGCAACAAAATATATTAAAAACATACATTACATCCGACGCATAAACCCGACACGTATTATGCTCACAAAATTTTCACGCACCGCTCGTCGGCGAATTTCGCCGAAATGTTATCATTTGTTATCATTTTGTTATCATCTAGGGGGTTTTAAATCAATTTGGTCAACCCATGGTTAGCATACATCGTCACATTTTTGCGTACCTGAAAATCTCTCGTAAAATTCGGCGAAAATGTTATCATTTGTTACGGTAAGTTACAGTAACAAAAAAACGACGGAATTTGCAGCTGGTGCTTTTTTTTAAGCTATTTTCAAGTTTTTTTTTGGGCCAAAAAATGACTTTTTTTCGCAATCAAAAACATGTGACCATTATGCTCTCGTTTTTTCATCAAAACATCCCCAAATATTTTTTGTTATTTTTTCGATTCGATTGCACAAGAGTCGAAAAAATTTTGAGAAAATGGACAAAAAAAATGTCCAAAAATGAGATCGACGAAATACTTTTGGGAAAATTCGACGCGCACTAGGTAAATTGCGGAACTTTTTTTAGAACATGTGCACAACACCATGCATGCTCTCGCAATATAAAAATGTTCAATGCTTCCAAAAATCACCTAGCGGAAAATTGTAACATTTTAGGCCCAAAAACTGTTTTGTCGGATGTCCCAAAAACGCCCATTCTTATTTCCGGAAAACAACCACCCCCGATTTTGGCACATGCCGCAAAACGTCCGATGTGGGGGTGTCAGAATATTGAAAATTAAAAAAATTGAAAGTATTTGAAGCGGAGTAAATGAAATGTAGGCTAAGCCAAGACATCAAACGATGATGATATACAGAGGATTCAACATTACGGACGAAGAATTGAAGAAAACGGTGGACTCATTTTACCAAGAATTGAAGAGAGACCCGATGTCTTGCGATGTAGCTCGGTTGCAACTTTCGTGCGAGGCTGCATACCGTGCATTGCAACCACATGTGGATGCATGGGGTTTCAAACAATGCATGCAAATGATGCAAATGATGCGTGTTTCGGGATCGCCGCTTCCTGCATTGGTTCCAAATCGGATTGAATTGAAACATTTCAGCGCCAGCAGCCGGGTTCGGAACTTGGTGCATGGTGGTGCACTGGGACTCTTGTCAAGCCGCCTTGGCTTGAACAAAGTTTCGGCTGCATCATGCATCATTCGGCGCGTGAACAATGAGAATGGACACGCCCATGTGAAATGGAGCATACCTGAGTTTCAATACCAACAATACATGGGAGCACGATACTACAACAAGGGCAAATCGCCATTTGACACCATGGCCGTTACGGAAATTGAGGCACACATGGCAGAAATGGATACTCACGAAAATCGTGAGACGTTCTTTCAGGAATTCATGTCAAGAGCAAATGATCCCGGACAGTCACGTGTCAAACGTGCGTCATGCCGCATTATCAGTGGTGATACCATGAGCTGGTGCTGCCCTGAACCGATCATGAATGAGTGGATCGTGAACTACCTTGACGCGTACAAAAATGTGTGCAAACACAAACTGGCGGCGGTAAACGATGGTTCACTGACACTAGTTGATCAAGGCGCGAAAGTAATTGATCTCTTTGGGTTCATTTTGAGACATGACTGGTTGATGGCTGACAACGTGCGCTACATGATCAGTTTTGGTCGGCTTTGGAATGTCATGGCCGAACGTTTCATTTACATGGCAGGCCAAGGCATTGAACATTCTGCATGCCTCATGGGGAAGTACTATCCTGAAATGATGACCCCTGAGTTGCACCTTTACGTCAATCCGGTTTTAGGCATGTATCGTCTTCCCAAAACTGAAATTGCGAATGATGATGCTCTGTTTGCTCCACTCAAACAAGCGGTCCATGCATTGTTGCCCGAGAAATTACCGACGCCTCCGCCGCAGTCAATCTACAGTGACAGTGAAGATGACTACTACGATGACGATGACGATGACAATGACGATGACGATGATGATGACAACGTACAAGGATGATACTGGTGATACGCAAAAACAAAACACAAAACACAAAACACAAAACACAAAACACAAAACACAAAACACAAAACACAAAACACAAAACACAAAACACAAAACACAAAACACAAAACACAAAACCAAAACCAAAAATAAACATTTTTTTAGTGAAAACAACATAAATGTTTCAACATGTGTTGTTATAATTGAATATCTCTCATTCACGATGTCAAGATTTGATGAAAAAGAGTCAAAAGTGCCTGACTGTCAGGATTGGACGACTGTTACATTCAACAAACGTCCCAGTGCAACCAGTGCAACCAGTGCAACCAAACCCTCATCCACGTCTTCACTGGCAAATGTGGGAGTTTATAAAGCGGCATCGGATGAAGATACAAAGAAAACGAAATACGTGGGAAAAGCCACATCCGACGCAGTCCGGACCGCAAGGTGTGAAAAAAAACTCACCCAAAAAGAGCTTGCCCAAAAGTGCAACATGGATGCTGCGATTGTAAACGAAATAGAACGCGGTGGTGGTGTGTACAATGCAGCACACATCAACAAAATCCAGACAGTGCTGGGTGTAAAAATACCGCGATAATCCAAATATTAAAATATGACATTTTTATAAACAACATAATCCAACATAATCATGTCATATCAAACCTACAATTCGTATTTAGCAAATCGTACAGTTTGCTGTTGTGGCGGTGGTGGTGGCACTGGCGCAAGAGGTGCAACCGGCGCAACGGGAGCAACGGGCGCAACGGGCGCAACGGGCGCAACGGGTCCAAATGGTGGGGCAACGGGCGCAACGGGCGCAACGGGCGCAACGGGTGCAACGGGTGCAACGGGCGCAACGGGTGCAACCGGCGCAACGGGCGCAACGGGCGCAACGGGCGCTCAAGGTCCTGTTGGAAATTTGATTAATGGCAATTGTTATTCCGATTACTTGTATTGGAATACAAACACGAATTTGTGGACACCCGGCGGAAGCCAGGTCCACATTGCATGCGGCGCGGCTTCCATTACCCCGCAAGGCACAAACGCAATTGCAATCGGCGCGTCATCCGGGCAAACAAATCAAAATCAGTACGGCGTGGCGGTCGGATCATATGCCGGACAAGTAAATCAAGGCAACAGCTCCATTGCAATCGGAAACAATGCGGGCCAAGCAAACCAACAAAACAATTCCGTGGCAATCGGCAATGGAGCGGCGTCGCAAGGTCAAGGACTGAACTCCATTGCAATCGGGTTTGCAACAGCGAATGGCGGACCCTCTACGCTGATTCAAGGCAGCGATTCCATTGCAATNGGNAATTCGGCCGGGTACGAAGGGCAAAAGTCCCGGTGCGTGGCGATTGGCATGAATGCCGCCAGCGAAAACCAAAACGAAGACTCCATTGCGATCGGTAATTCAGCTGGACAGTACGGGCAAAAAATAAGCTGCCTGGCGATCGGGGTTTCCGCGGGTTCAACCGGTCAAGGTGTCCGTTCCATTGCATTGGGGAATTCGGCCGGCAAGCAAGGACAGCTGGATGATGCAATTGCCATTGGAACCAATGCAAGCCAAAAAAACCAGGGGGGAGGGGCGATTGCAATCGGCAACGGGGCCGCTTCAGACACGTCAACTAACCGAGGGCAAGAGGCGAACTGCATTGCAATTGGCACGAACGCGGGGTTTCAAGAGCAAGCCCAGCGGTCCATTGCCATCGGATTTGAGGCGGGTCTCCAGTATCAAGGGGAAACAGCCGGGACGGCCATTGCAATCGGGTTCAGCGCCGGGCACATCGGCCAAAAAGAAAATTCAATCGCGATTGGCAATCAAGCCGGCGACACGTACCCGAACGCCAATTCAATTGCAATTGGAACCCAAGCCGGGCAGCTGTGGCTGGGTAGTGGAAGCATTGCAATCGGGGACCACGCGTCGTATGACAGCGGCATCACCGCGTACAAAGGGATAGACACGATTTCAATCGGCAGTTATGCTGGATCGTACGGCCAGGACGTGTATTCCATAGCCATTGGAAAAAACGCGGGCGCCACCGGTATGGACCAAAATTCAATTGCCATTGGCACGGACACGGTTTCAAATAAGTTTCAAAGCATCGCCGTTGGTAAAACAGCCGAAGCGTCGGGTATACAGTCTCTTTCGGTGGGTTCGGAAGCAGTCGCTTCCGGCAACGCTTCCGTCGCGCTTGGTTACAGAGCGATATCATCCGGCGTATCCAATGTGGCCATCGGGTTTGGGTCAGTTGCCGTTCAACCTAGCCACATAAACATCCGAGGGGGGACCAGTGAAATAAATTTATACAACCAAGGTTTGGTGTCTGCAACAAATACTGGCTCATTCATTGCTGAAAATGGAGGGAACGTTGTAGTTGGTAGCGGCGGAATTTTTTCTGCTTCAACCGCGAATGGCGTATCGGTAAGTCCCATGGACAGTTTGGGCGTTGGCGAATACGCAAATGTTCTGGTTACCACAAATGGCAATAGATTGGACTACACGAATTTGGAGGCATTTGCGACCACGCTCATCAATAGCGGCTACGTGAAATCGTTCGTCATTGATCACCCGAAAGAGCCGGCAACCAAGCACTTGGTGCACGTGTGCCTGGAGGGTCCCGAAGCGGGCGTGTATTACCGAGGCAAAGGGGAAGTGACCGACAATGCAAGCGCGAAAATCAGTTTGCCGGATTACGTGCCCGGATGGGCGCACGATTTCACCATCACGGTGACCGCAATTTACGATGGCGGCAAGGTGCACGCGTATGCGGTTTCAGAAGTGAACGCCGACGACGGAACCTTCACCGTGCACGGAGAGAACGGCAGGTTCAACTGGATCGCAGTGGGGAAACGCGCCGACATTGTGGTGGAACCGTTGAAATCGGACGCCAACGTGAAAGGGTTCGGGCCTTATAAGTGGATTGAATGACCAACCATACCTTCATTAAGGAGGGGTTCGGGGAACGTAGTTCCCCGGCGTAGTTCCCCGGTTACCACAAGTACTTCCAGCTAAAGTAGCCGCTGCTGAATTTGCGCTTATTTTCTCCGCGGTGCCGGGTGCGATAATTCCGGCGGCGCTTCGGGTCGCCGTGATTGACGCGCGTGTAAAGCCCTTTCCCCGTGGAATCGCGGTATTGCTCGTACCCCACGGCGCCAAACGGGACGCGACGAATTTGCCTTTTGCGCGTCTTCTTGTTGCGCAGAATGGCGTCGTATTTCTTGCCGCGGACTTTGGAGCGCTCAAACCCCACGAGCGCGTAGTCTTCCGGATTTTCAATGATCATGTATATACTATGCATGTACATGATTTTTTTGAGTGCGCGATGAGACAGTTCATGCTCATTTGGTCGGACACTTCAAATAATCGGGCGGCAGAAGTCCTTGGGCTTGCGCTTGTTGCCACGTCACTGGGTTTATGCTGCAAGTCAAGCGGTTGCGAGACAGCATCATGGGGTACGGCTGGATGCAGGCCGGCGTGGGCAAACAGTTGTTGCGCGCCACACCGCCTGCCGTGATGTAAACGCCCTGCGACTGCACCTTGTCGGCGTCCGTCCACTTGGTGTACGGGTAGTACAAGAATTTCTTCTTGCCACCGATCCAGTAGTATTGCTTGGTGTGATTGCAGCACTGCACGTTTGCCGGATCGGCGTTGGCCGCCTTCTCAAAATTGCACGCACCGGATGCCCACGTCTTGGCCGCCGTGAGCTGCCCCTGCGTCTTTGTCTCGCGATTGGCATTGTTGTCGTCCTTAACCCAGTAATTAGGGTACTGGCTCTTGGTCCACTTGTACTTCTCGTCTATCATGCCGGCCGTTGTGAGGGACGAGCGCTTAATAACGGCGTCGTCATTGGCGCAACAACTGCCCGAATTGGACGGCACTTTGTAATACTCGCCATTGAACCCGCCGTGGCCCATGGGCTGCGTGCCGCGAAAGGGCGTGCGAGTGACATTGGACACCATTCTAAACTGGCCAACGGCGCCAACGTTGCGATAGCCGCCGTTCAGGGAGAAGCCCTTTGCGCCGATGCCGGACACGGGATCCAGGCGCGGGTTCCCCCCTCGCATGGTTTTGCGCTTCAGTGTTGCGACAGACATGTGCGTTTGTATGTATATGTGTTGCTTATTGCGTATATGTATACTATCATTATAAAAATATCCCATTTTATGATGATTTTACGAGGACTGCGTCATTGACCGAATGTCATTTTCATACAAGTGAATGGAATCCTTCTCCAATTCCCACAACCCGGGCACGGTCATATCCACCGGATAAATAATGTACACGCTCTTGTAATGCATGTTGCCGTACTGGGCAATGTGGTGCAACTGGCGCATGAGCCACACGAACACGGGTTTTGTGTTCCACGAGATGTCGTATTGGAATGTTGTTTGCGCGTTCATGTGATTCATGATTGCGTTGAACAGGGGGTCCCCGNNTTCCGTNATGTTATCCACATCCACGTTTTCCATCCACTCCCAGCACTTGTTGTCGGGAACCACGTCAATGAGCGCAAACATTGCGCGATGCAGCAACAGGTCGGACAAATAGTGCCGCACTAAAAAACACGATGACGCAATTTGGTCGCGGGTTGTGAAACGGTCCACAAGTGATGACATGTTACACNGGGTTACGGATTTACGCGTTTACAATAGTACTATACAATGGCTTTACATTTGTTTTTCACCAAATGTTGATTCTTGATACACGTTTAAATACATGAAGCCGTCCTCGTCTTTTTGATCCTGGTACAGTTGCCCCATGACTGCAGTTATGGGGTGCATTTTGTTGTTTATAAACACGAAAATGGCGTGCGTGGATTCCAGCTTCATGTGCTTCCTTATTACAAAAATGAACTGCGACAGCGTCAAATCAAACGGCACAATGAACTTGTTTTTTTTTAATGGATGCACGCTTTGCAGTTGTTCGCTGCACTCCACCACCACCGGAACGCGGTCAACGTGCTGCCTTAAAATCAAGGCGGCCTTCAACTTGCGCTCATCAAACGGCACGTTTTTGCGATAACTGCCCATTGGAATGCTAGACATGCGATTATTGTGTGTGCGATTACTGTGTGTGCGATTAATACGCGCCTTGTATTTATATGTTATGTTGCTATAATATGAAAAATGAAAACAACATAAAATAAAATTATAAATTAATGTATTTCATGGTGATGCGACTGGAAGCGTTTGTTCGGACAACGACTTCATGCGTGACCGTGTCAGACGCATCAGCAACATCGTAGACCGTCTGCATTGCACCGTTGTGCGGAGAGCCGAATAGCAACACCGCGTCGCCAACCGCATCGCTGGGGGCGGACTCTATTACGATTTGGTCCATGCTGATGTTGCCCAGCACTTTTCGCCGGGTCCCGTTAATGATGACATGCAGCTTGCCCGAAGATGACCTCGGCACAATGTCGGCATACCCGACGGGCGCAACGCAAATCACCATGTTTTTTTTGGCCGTGTATTTTTTGTCGTACCCCACGCTTTCCCCCTTGGAAATGGGTTTTATTTGAATGATGCGGGATTCCACCGTCATGGCCGGCCGCAGATTTCGGTTGTATTTCCCGTTCGGGTCCATTCCGAACACGGACAGTCCCGGACGAGCCAGCGTGAAGTCGGACACGTCGTAATTCAGGCATCCGCCCGAATTGGCGATGTGCACGTGCTCAAACGTGACGCCGTGATCGCGCACGAGCGTGTCTCTGAGTGCTCTAAACAGCTTCAGCTGTTTGTGCGTTGTTGCATCATTGGGCAATTCGGATTGTATGAAATGACTCATTAGCCCGACCAAATGAATGCGGGGGTTCTTGGATAACTCCAATGCAGCGGGAACGGATTCGCCGTACGGTATTCCGGCGCGGTTAATCCCCGTGTCCACAAAAAGGTGGATGCGAACCCGTTGCGCGTGCTTTGCGGCCAATTTGCACACCGCGGGCACATGGGTTTGATCCACGATGCCAATGTCAATGTTTCGGCGGATTGCTTCCCCCAATTCGGGCCCGTTCGCATCGTACAACCAGGCAACAATGCGGCCTTTGTCCCCGCTTTTGCGTAACATCAACGCTTCGCCCAGGGTTGCGGTGCCAATCATTCGCACACCGTGAGCCCTTAATATTTTTGAAACCGCAATGGCCCCGTGTCCGTAAGCGTTGGCCTTTAAGACGGGCATAATGTCGGTTTTTGACATGCTGCGCAAGTAATCCACATTGTGTCGGATGGCAGCCGCGTCAATTGTTGCAATTATGTCGTTGCTCGCCGCGTCACATTTATCGCATTGCAGACACGAATTTCTTCCATTTTTTTGGGTTTTGTTGCGCATGAGTGATTGATTGATTGAGTGATTGTTATAATATGCAAATATGTAAAAAACAATAATTTACTTAAAAAAAATATGTGAAGGTACTGTATATTACCATAACCCCATTATCGCAAACATGCAACCACTGCAACAACCGCAGCAACCTCAGCAACCACAGCAACCACAGCAACCACAGCAACCTCAGCAACCGCATCACTTCATCCCAATTCAGTGCGACACCGGAATTTCCGCCAGTGGTGGCATGATGATTCGCCATGTTGCAACTAAAACACCCGCAAACATGAACAACGCCGCTAATTTTAAGGCCAATGCAGTGCTTGGCATTTCCATTCCTGCTGCGCGAAACAGCATGGATACCAATGCAACCAATGCAACCAATGCAACAAGTGATATTATCAATCTAACCGACGTTGTTCAAGAAAATACTAAAACCAGTGAAACTAAAACCGTTGAAACCAGTGAAACTAAAACCAGTGAACCCTTGATCGGCATGGTACAGGACGTGGTGTTTGCCATGATCTTACATGTGCCCGCCCTGCGCACGAAGCTGCAGGTCATTCTGGACAATCCGTCCTTAATTCGCGCCGAAATCAGAAAGGTGCACGACGAATTAAGGGCCAAGCTCACGCCGCAAGAATTGGAGCAGCTGAATTCGTACGCGTGCCAGGACAGCAGCCGGCGCACCATTGGCTCCGTGATGCAAACCGCATTTTCCAACATCATGGCCGACGGCAAGATTGACATGAGCGATGCGCCGCACTTCCTCGCGCTGATTCACGACTGCATCACCCTGTTTTCGGCGGATGCCGCAAACAACAACGCGGTTGCTTTAAACAGCAACACGGTCGTCACGTTCCTGCACTTTGTACTGAAGTGCATCCTCATTCTCACGCTGGATGGGCCGGAAGAAGACGCGGCGCTCGTCATGCTGGACGGCAGCTTCAAACTGGTCAAACTCACCGTCTTGCCCTTGATCGCGAGCAAGAAGTGGTGCGCGTGTTTTGCATAAGTCCGGGATAATTATATCGCGGTATGTATAATTGTATACCCATGGTGAATATCTACGTAAAATCGGATCGTACTGCATTGAGTAAAACGTACAAAACGGATGCCGGCATTCCGTTTGAATGCGTGGAATTCGTGCGCCGGTATTTTAATCAAATGCACGGCCTGACGTTCCCGTCCGTGGTGGATGCCACCGACATGTTTTACCGCATTCACGCGTTGGTGCCTTTGAAATGGGGGCCAGAGCCGGTGCGGTTGCAAACCCACATTTACCCCTACGTGAAACCGGCGCTGTATTACTTGCGCCCGGGCACCATGCTGTTCTGGGAACCCAAGCCCACAGACAAGTTGAAATACGGGCACGTGGCCCTGGTCGTGGAAGCCGATGCGGAGCACGTGGTCGTCGCGCAGCAGAACCGAACACCGCCGGTTCAGGAATACAACACGCGCGAATTGTTCAATGCCATCAACGCGTTTAATTCTGCGTATTTAGGGATTAAAACCGTGTCGTAATTGAATATAAATTTAAATAAAATATAAACAATTTACATAAACCAGGCATATCCAATCCAATCCAATTAAATGAAACTGTTTTTGAAGTTTTTTTACAAGTCGTTGATGACTGCAATCATGTTCACCAGTTTATTTTTGTTCATGAATGCGGTTGATGCGATTTTGATAAAAAAAGGCATCATTGGTAAAAATAAACTCTACATCCTGGCACCAATCCAATTTTTTCTGGTGATATTCATCTACATGACGATGATGTACGTGATCCATTGGTTTAAATTGATGTAAAAATGAAATGAAATGAAATGAAATGAAAAAAAGTGTTAGTAGATGAAGCACATATTTTTACAATTTTGTTTTGTTTTTTTTGCATGAATTTTACATGATTTTGCATGATTTACAAGCCGGCAACTGCGGCGTCGCCGAATGCCTCGCTGTATGTGCGCAGCAATTCAATGCCTTTCCGCATGTCGTCTTCGGGCAATGGGTGTTTCTTTTTGATGAGAGCGAGTAGTATCTTGCATTTAGTTGATGGATTGAGTTCGGTGAGCATGTCTTGTATTTGATCTGGCGCACACTTGTCCTGATATGATTTGATCATGTCATCCATAGTTTTGTCAAATGTCGCTTGGTGTTCGCCCGAATTGAGCCAATGGTCTATGATGTTCTCACCCTTTGCACGAGTGATTCGTTGGTGCACCGACGGTCCAACTTCGCGGACCGAATCCGGGACAAGGTTTAGAGCTTGTTCCACTGCAGCAGCTCCACCCATCATCATCCCTTCATTGTCTGAAACACTTTCTGAATCAGACGTATCTGAATGATAATTTGAAGCCGAGGCAGTACCCGGAGCAGCAGCAACGGCAACAGGGGCAGCAGCAACGGCAACAGCAACAGGGGCAACGGCAACAGGGGCAGCAGCAACGGCAACAGGGGCAGCCGGGTGGGATGAGCGAACGGATGCGGATGAGCGAACGGATGCGGATGAGCGAACGGATGCGGATGAGCGAACGGACGCGGATGAGCGAACGGATGCGACTGATTCCGAGTCAGAATCCGAACAATCCTCAACCGCATCACACTGTAGCGTTTTGCAGCATTCATCGATAAAGAGGTTTCTAACACGCTCAATTGTTTTCCACACATTGCGATCAATGTCATCTTCAATCACTTGTGACTTGTTCACTTGCACACCGTAAATCCCATCCATTTGTTCGTTTGCAACAAATTCAATGCGTGTTCGCGTTGACTCGCAGTATTTTTTCAATTTGTTTGCAACATTTTTGTACCTTGTAGGAAAATGTGTTATAATTTTGCCATTACGCACCAATTCTGTTCCATTTGTTTTGTCTCTGAACGTTTGAATTCCAGTTTTCCCTTTGGTCAAAGGAGTGATGCCATTTTTTTCCAGAACATCTTTTTGCAACTTGTTCCAGTCATCCGAAAACGCCACCGAGCATTTGGTATGACCGATGTGGTCAAATGAACCAATTGACTGCTCTGTAACCGAAACAAGTTTGTTTGATTTGTCTAAACACATTCGTCCTCCGTCGGATGAAACAGTGTGCACAACATATTCGCCCGTTGTTGGGTTTTTATAATGGTCCATTTCAATGGACGCATGTTTGAATTGGACATCAGGAGGAAGTGATGCATCACGCAATAAGGTACACAGCCGGTCAATGGGATGAATTTGATGTTGAATGTCTCCAATTTGAATGCACATTTTGACACCGTTGGTGAGTGCATCGCGGTAGGTGGTTGCAAGGTTAAACCGAAGCCCCATGACTGTTTCGTTCATGAACAATTCCCTCAATTCGGCTCGTTTGGCACGGGGAATGCACATATGTGACATTGTTCCAGGACCCGATGGATTGATTGCGTGTTGATCCCAAATGGGGCGAGACTCCTCTTCAATTCCATGAGCGAATGGACTATACACTCCTGTTTGCAAAATTTTCGGGAAATCAATCGTAATTTGTGCAATTCGTGTTCCAGTTGAAGAGAACTTTTTCACAGGTCCTTCCAAATTTGTCAGTGTGATTTGGGCTTGTTTGCAACCAAACCCGTACCGGCCATGCCGACCACCACTTGAAGTTGTTCGGTCATGCAACAATGACGACTGGGTAAGCCTTTCCTCATTCATTCCATGGCCATTGTCGGACATGATAATAGCATCTTTGGATAAATGCAATCTGTTCTCGGTGGAACCAGCCGACAACGAATTGTCAATTTCTTCTGAAATAGCAGCAAGATTGGTCACTCCTGTATCAAGTTGATTTCTTAAATATCCTGGCATGTTCATGTGCTGGTTTGCCATGTTGTAGTATGTCGTGTCGTAATGGAATCGCTGAACAATGTTGTAATTTGAATCTTGCAAATCAATTTTTTATCAAACGCATGCATTTGGGGGATAGCATCGGATCGGATTGAAATGCTTTTTGAAGAAAAAAGTGTTAGCGACGAAACAGTAAACTTCCACGAAACAGTAAACTTCCACGAAACAGTAAACTTCCACGAAACAGTAAACTTCCACGAAACAGTAAACTTCCACGAAACAGTAAACTTCTCTTAAACCTCGGTCCCATTGCGAAACACGGCATTGATGTACTGAATCATTTGGACGCGTGACTGTTCGTTGGCCACGCGCTGGGTTCCGAGGAGCGGGCCGCTGGCGTGCCAGCCGAACTTGACCCAGTCGCACCAGGGCACAACGCACAGGGTGCACGACAGCATGAGCACGTTGCGCCCCTGTTGGCCCACATTGTCGCTCCAAGACGGCAGGCGATGCGACGGGTCTTGCACGGCTTCCACGCGATGCAGTTCCACGCATTCGGGTTGTTTGTAAAACCCGAAAATGTCGCCCACCTTGGTATTATTATTCTTGTCGTCGTCCCAGCACATGGGCTGGCCTTTGGAGAATCTGTCGCACTGCTCGTTGTAGTCACGACGAGAGTCGGGGGTCCCTGCTGTTTTTGATTTGATCACCTTTGCAATGGGGGTGATCAAAATGCCGGTTGTGTCCGCTTCAATAGATGACATGCGTTGATTGATTGCGTTGATTGCGTTGATTGCTGAATAAAAAAGATAAGCACATCCCGATTCAATTTTTTTACATTTTTGTTGCAGTGCTACATGGATTGCAGCATGGCCGGCGTCCAATTGTGCAGGTCATACGACACGATGCAATTTTCCGTGTGAAACAGGTTCTTGAAGGTCAACACCTCGGTCACGCACGCTTCAGTCACGTGACCCTTGTCGTCATACAACACGGTGTAGTATCGCAGTTTGCCCTTGTATGTTAGCAGTGCATCACGCACGGTTGCAGGGGAGGTCGGTATTTTCCAACCGGTGTGATGAGGGGGAAGTGGATGCTTTCCCGTTTTTACTTGCCCGTAGCCGCCGCAGTGCAAGCATTTCAGATCCACGCCCGGGAAATTGGGGTTTTCGCGATTCAAATTGTGCCACTTGCGGATTCCGCACGTCTGGCAAGGGAGTTTCTCGCAAACGAACTTTTCGCCGGCATCTCCCACCTTTTTTTTGGATTTGCCCGCAATCTCAATTTTATGCTTTACCGGTTTGGAGGCCTTGGATTTGACCTTAGCCTTAGCATTAGCCTTAGCATTAGCCTTAGCCTTGGCTATATTGTTCGGATTGTGCGCGGGCATGACTACAATGTGCCAGTGCTAGTGCCGTCGCAGTTGCTTCATCAATTTTTTTTGAAAATGGATAAACCTAAAAAGTTGTTATACAATAGGTTAATTTTTTTTTATAGGTTTATTGTTTAAAATAGGCTGGAATTGCCCCAGCCCGCTTCATTGGCGGCCATGGGCTCAAAGTCCATCATTGGCTGCTGCTGTTGCTGCTGCTGCGGCCCGCCGCCGGTGTACATGGCGTTAAAGTCCTTCACCATGCCGCTCATGGCATTGCCCATGCCCATGCCCATCTGGGCCCGGTTGCTTGTGAGCTGCGGGGGGGGAGGCGGCGCCGTCATGGGCACGCCCGACGCCATGGAGCCCGTGATGGGCTGCGTCACGCGCACCTGGCCCTGGCCCTGGCCCTGAGCGGGACCGGCCTTGGAGCCGTTGCCCGACCACATGTCCACCGCGCGCTCCACCAGGATCTGCGCCTTCTCGCCCAGCTTGGTCTTAATGGAGAACAGGATCATGACGAACACCAGGAGGATGTTGACGATGTGGAAGCGCTCGTACTTGATGCCGCTATACGTGGGGAAGTAAACGATGACGCGGTGGATGAAGTAAATGCCGAGCAGCATGCCGAACGTCTGCGCGAAAATCTCGGCCAGAATGGTCAAGCTGCCCTTGTCATCATCGGGGTCGGGCACGTAATAACGAATGACGTAAATGACGATGATGGCGGGGATAAACCCGATGGCCACGTACTGCATCATGTTCAAGACTTCGCCCTGCGCGTCCTCGTTCAGCTTGAACACTTGCTTAAAGAAGCCGCCGCCGGCTGAAGCGCTTTCCTTGGCAGTAATTTCAATTGCATCCATGATTTCCTTGTGTTGTATGTGGTTTTATATTTACAATGACGAGAGAAAATTAAAATCAAATTGGCAACATTGATATAAACAATTCATGCACATAATTTTACATATTCCGCATATTCCACCACATATTCCACCAAATATATCCCATAAAACCACAATGTTGAAAACACTGGCAGAGTACAACAAATACCGACAGGCGCGCATTGATCATCCGAACATCCGTGAATTTCCCCTGCGGCACGAAGAAAATCAGTACCTCAATTTAATTGATGATATTCTCTCGGAGGGCACAACGGAAGAAGGCCGCAACGGCACCACAATCGCCGTCATTGGCGCTGCCATGCACTTCTCGCTAAATGACCGCCGCGTACCGTTTTTGACGACGAAGCGCCTGGCGTGGAAGACGTGCCTAAAGGAGCTGCTGTGGTTCATTCGCGGCGAAACCGACAACAAGCTGCTGCAGGCGCAGGGCGTGCACATCTGGGACGGCAATGCGTCGCGTGACTTTCTGGACAGTCGCGGATTAGTTCATCGTGCTGAGGGCGACCTGGGTCCGATTTACGGGTTCCAGTGGCGGAATTTCGGCGGCGATTATGACAGCGAAGACAAAGACAAGGACAAAACGAGCCTTAGAAAAGGCGTGGACCAGCTGCAGTCCGTGATTGATGCGCTAAAGGATCCCGAGCAGCGCACGTCGCGGCGGCTCATTATTTCGGCGTGGAACCCGTGCCAGCTGCATGAAATGGCGCTGCCGCCGTGCCACGTGCTCATGCAGTTTCACGTGACGGACGGCACCCGGTTATCGTGCTCGCTGTATCAGCGCAGCGGGGATGTGGGTTTGGGCGTGCCGTTCAATATCGCGTCGTACAGCATGCTGACGCACCTTTTAGCGCACCACTGCGGCCTGGATGCGCATGAGTTCGTGTATTATTTAGGCAATGCGCACATTTACGATGATCACGTGACGGCACTAAAGGAGCAAGCGACCCGGGAGCCGCACGAGTTTCCGAGAATTGCCATTCGGGCACTGCACGACAACATAAACGACTACGTCGCGGGCGACTTTGAAGTGCAGGGGTACCAATGCCACGAAACCGTTCCAATGGCGATGCGACAATGAACATTAAACGCATGAAACGCATTAAATGCGCAAAGAATATAAAATAATAGTGTGATATGCATTTATATTGCCACGCACCCCATTCCATCATGAGTAGCTCGGCTTCCATTTCTGCTGCCAAGAAACGACGTGCAAACCAAGCAAATCAGCCCATGGGCATGCCCATGCCCATGCCCATGCAACCCATGCAGCGTCCACCGCAACCCCCTCCGGGTTTAGCGAATTTAACTCCATTGCAACGGCAACAGTTTATGCAACAGCAGCAAATGCGCATGCAACAAATGCAGCAACCACAACAACCACAACAACCACAACAACCACAACAACCACAACAGCCACAACAACCACAACAAATGCAAAACACTCGCATTCCGCCTCATATGCAACAACACCAGCAACAATATCAACAGCACCAGCAACAATATCAACAACCACAGCAACAGCAACAGCAAGCACATCAGGCATACCAAGTCCCCAAGCTGACATGGCCAGCTCCCCCAATATACATCATGAAACAAATGGACACGCTATTGTTTCAACAAAGTCAGTCCATAGATGAAATAAAGAACCGGTTAAACTGCATTGAGAGCGGGTCATGTGACGGCATAAGCACAAGTAATGGCATAAACACAAGTAATGGCAACAGCGATTCCATCAAACAAGCTCTAGTCTCAGACCCCGAGTTTGTGAATGGAATTGTTGACAGCATCATGAACAATTCCAATCTCTCGGAAATCATTGAACAAATTGATGTTGTTCAAACCGAGAATCGCGAACTTCGCGAGCTGCTGTATGCTCAGCAAAAAACCATTAATGAAATGAACATCATGCTTTTGAAGATGTTCGCTCAAAATCATTCGCCTGCTGTTGCTGCGAATAATGATGCAACGGATGATGCAGCGGTTAATGCAGCGGTTAATGCAGCGGATGATGCAGCGGTTAATGCAGCGGATGATGCAGCGGTTAATGCAGCGGATGATGCAGCGG
>JGI25921J50272_10000269_pt1 | contig 16885 bp, 15 predicted proteins | sample LauGreSu1BDMLBSD_2_FD_50272 | JGI IMG/M metagenome (IMG submission 50272) | reverse complement strand
ACCCTGGGGCAATAACATTAACTTAAGAGAAATACGACTTTCTAATAGCGTGTTCATTTGCGGTAAGCCAATTTGTAAGGCATGGTATCCAAACACATCGCTGACCGCTTGATTAAACAGCAATTGTTCCGATTGCAAGATGTATTGACCGGGCGGGGATAGCAACCAATTTTCCCAGGAGTTCTCGGGAGGGCGCTTAGTTAGCAGATCGGGGGGAGTGCTTGTTATCATAGAAGAATTGACTTGTGTCCCAAGGGTTTGCTAATGGCTTCAAATTCGACCTTACACGTTTGGCCCATTCCTGCCTTTACTGATAATTACATCTGGTGCATTCGGGACAGCCAATCTGCCATCCTGGTAGATCCAGGAGATGCTAAACCAGCGATTGACTACCTTCAGCAAGAAGGCCTTCACCTTAGTGGCATTCTAATCACTCATTACCACGCTGACCACATCGGCGGCTTAAAGGATTTACTGACGTGGGGGCATTCTCGGGGATTCTCGTTTCCGATCTATGGCCCTGCTGCAGAGGACATCCCAGAGCGGACCCATGCCTTATTCGAGGGGGATCGGGTCGAGTTTGCTAAGCCCGCAATCTCTCTTGGGGTACTTGAGGTGCCAGGGCATACCTTAGGTCACATTGCCTATGTGGCTGATACTGCCCATAACCCCGGCGAGACCCCTAAGCTCTTTTGTGGGGACACCTTATTTGCCTCAGGCTGTGGCCGTTTGTTTGAGGGCACTCCCACCCAAATGTCATCTTCCTTGGCAAAGTTCTTATCCTTGCCAGAGGATAGTTTGGTGTATTGCACCCACGAGTACACCTTATCGAATATCCGTTTTGCGCTCGCAGTAGAGCCCCAGAATGTCAACTTACAAGCGTGGGCTAAGGAGGCGCAGCAGTTGCGAGACCGTAATCAGCCCACGGTACCAACAAACATTGCTCACGAAAAACGCGTTAATCCATTCATGCGCTGTGACCAAGAGCCTGTCCTCGCTGCTGCAGAAAATGTGATTGGCAAGAAGCTGAATACTCCAGCAGAGGTCTTAGCGGTGGTGCGCGCCTGGAAGGATCGCTTCTAAGATGAATATGAGTCGCTACCTAACTATTGTGAGTAGTGCACTGGTTTTATTGCTCAGTGCTTGTGCTAGCACTGGGAATGAATGGTCTCCTACTGCCGATACCAAGCGCGACCCGCGAGCTGCTAAGGCGCCCCGCGTTGATTTGAGTAAACAGTCGGTTAGCAATGTAATGGCTCCCTCCAATAATTTATGGATCCATATTCGTCAGGGATTTCAGTTACCCGAGTTAGATAGTCCTCTTGTCCTTCAGCAAACCCGCTGGCTTACAGCGCGCCCTGATTACCTCGATCGCTCAATGGCGCGTTCCTCGCGTTATCTCTTCTATATTGTGGAAGAAGTAAATCGTCGCAACATGCCAAGCGAGTTAGCGTTATTACCCTTTGTCGAGAGCGCCTTTAATCCCGAGGCAAAGTCAACCGCTAAGGCAATGGGTATTTGGCAGTTCATGCCCAGAACAGGCAAGGATTTCAAGCTAACTCAAAACGTCTTTCGTGATGAGCGCCGCGATGTTTTGCAATCGACTAATGCAGCGCTTGATTATTTGCAACGACTTTACAATCAATTTGGTGATTGGCAGTTAGCCTTGGCAGCCTATAACTGGGGTGAGGGCAATGTTGCTAAAGCCATCAAGCGCAATCAGGCGCAACGTAAGCCAACAGACTATCTCAGCTTAACGATGCCACGAGAGACGCGTGAGTATGTGCCTAAATTAATGGCGTACAAAAATATTGTGAACGATCCTGCTGCATACGGCATTGTGTTGCCAGAGGTAGAGAACCACCCCTATTTTGTTGCGATTGATGTTACCCGTGATATTGATGTGGAAGTGGCTGCACAACTAGCAGAGATGTCCTTGGCAGATTTCAGAAATCTCAATCCCGCGTTTAATAAGCCGGTTATTTTGGGGGCTGCAGATCAACAAATGCTTCTACCGTTTGCGCGGGCTGAACTGTTTCAGATGAACTTGGCTAGTTATACCAAGCCACTGTCCTCCTGGACCGCTTTAACCATCACCAAGAGTGAGACCGCCGAGCAATTGTCTACCCGTCTAAACCTGAACCCGCAGTTGATTCGGGATGTAAATGACATTCCACGGGGGATACGGATTCGGGCCGGTTCCACGGTTTTGATACCTAAGCCCCCCGGAAAAGACTCGGATATTCCTGTGCATTTGGCCGAGCATGGTCAATTAAAGTTGGATAAGGCTGCATCCTCCAAACCCAAGACCAGTCAAGGAAATAATGCAAAGGCAAGCACTGCTAAACCAAAAACAGCGAGTACTCAGCAGAAATCCCCATCGACAAATTCTTCAAAATCAGCGAAAACAGGAAGCAATACAGGCTCTGGGATGAGTGCNGGCGTTAAAACCTCTCCTTAGACCAAAGCCCATGACCACCACTTGTTTTGAGAGGAATGCGGTATGAGCACCGGTTACAAATCATTTCACGAGAGTTCGATAAAGGACCCTAAAGGATTTTGGGCAGAGCAAGCCAAATTGGTCGATTGGCATAAGCCCTTTGATCAGGTCTTTGATTATTCGAATCCACCGTTTGCAAAATGGTTCATTGGTGGACAAACCAATCTCTGCCATAACGCAGTTGACCGTCATTTAAAAGATCGTGCGCAGCAGATCGCATTGGTTGCAGTATCCACGGAGACCGAACAAGAGCGCACCTATACTTTTGAGGAGTTACACGCTGAAGTCAATCGCATGGCTGCGATCTTGCAAGCGCATGGGGTCGTGAAAGGTGATCGTGTACTGATTTATATGCCAATGATTGCACAGGCTTGCTTTGCTATGTTGGCTTGCGCGCGCATTGGTGCAATTCATTCGGTGGTATTCGGTGGCTTTGCATCACACAGCTTGGCTTCGCGCATTGATGATGCCAAGCCCAAAATGATTATTACGGCCGAGGCGGGGATGCGCGGCGGCAAGGCGGTTCCCTATAAGCCATTGTTAGATGAAGCCATCACGCTAGCGAGCTATAAGCCTGAAAAGGTCTTGATTGTGAACCGCGGCCTTAGTGATTACAGTACCGTAGCCAATCGTGATATTGATTATGCGAGTGAGCGTGAGAAACATTTAAGTAGCAAGGTGCCAGTGGAGTGGGTCGACGCCACGCATCCTTCTTATATTTTGTATACCTCAGGTACAACCGGTAAACCGAAGGGCGTGCAACGCGATACTGGTGGTTACGCCGTAGCGTTGGCAAGCTCGATGCGCTTAATCTTTGGTGGTAATCCCGGCGAGACCATGTTCACCACCTCCGATATTGGTTGGGTGGTAGGTCACAGCTACATTATTTATGGCCCATTAATTAATGGCATGGCCACGATCATGTATGAAGGAACGCCATTAAGGCCTGATGCTGGTATTTGGTGGAGTTTGGTAGAAAAGTACAAGGTCTCGGTAATGTTCTCTGCACCGACGGCAGTACGAGTGCTCAAGAAACAGGATCCAGCATTCTTGAGTAAGCACAACTTATCTACCTTGCGTACTTTGTTCTTAGCAGGCGAGCCCTTGGATGAGCCCACGGCATCATGGATTCATGATGCACTCAAGAAACCTGTTGTGGATAACTATTGGCAAACGGAAACCGGCTGGCCGATTTTGGCAATTCAGCGCGGCGTTGAGGTGATGCCACACAAGTTTGGTTCCCCAGGTGTCCCGGTATACGGCTACAACATGAAGTTATTGGATGAGGCGACCGGGGCAGAGCTTGGTCCCGATAAGAAGGGTGTAGTTGCGATTGAAGGACCATTACCACCGGGATGTATGCAAACGGTCTGGGGGGATGATCAGCGTTTTACAAAAACCTATTGGGAAACAGTTCCAGGCAAGCAGGTGTATTCCACATTCGACTGGGCGATTAAAGACAAAGATGGATATTTCTTTATCTTGGGACGCACCGATGATGTGATCAATGTCGCGGGTCATCGTCTTGGAACGCGTGAGATCGAGGAAAGCATCTCAAGTCACGCCAATGTGGCAGAGGTTGCAGTGGTTGGCGTCGAAGATCAATTGAAGGGACAGGTAGCGATTGCATTTGTAATCGCCAAAGATCCTACAAAACTAGNCAATATGGAAGCTGAAGTGATGAAGACCGTTGACTCACAACTCGGGGCAGTCGCAAGACCTGCCCGCGTTTATTTGGTGAGCGCCTTACCAAAAACTCGCTCTGGCAAGATCGTTCGCCGTGCATTACAAGCAGTTGCGGAAGGGCGTGATCCTGGAGACATCAGCACTATGGAAGATCAATCGGTCTTGGCTCAAATTAAGCAAGTGATTGGGAAGTAGTTAGTTACAGGCTCTCAGAGCTTTTTAGTGAGTAAGCATTAGTCACTTTGCCGAGTGAGCGGCAAGGAACTGGTATCATTACGCCTATTAGTAACTATTACATTTGCCCTAGCGCTTAAAGACACTTACCTCCCCGCAATTTAGCCTCGGGTATGTCTTTTGGGGCAAAAAGTGTTGGACGGCAACAGGGTATTGGAGATTGTTTGTCGCCCTTGCTTCCTTCTTTTCCCCCCGCTGTATTAGCACTCGCAGATGGTTCCATCTTTTCTGGTCAAAGTATTGGTGCCCCTGGTGAAACCAGTGGCGAGGTAGTCTTTAATACCGCACTGACCGGTTATCAAGAGATCATCACCGACCCCAGTTATGCCAGACAGTTGGTCACATTGACCTATCCGCACATCGGTAATGTTGGTGTGAATGCTCAAGATGCGGAGTCAAGTCAGGTGTATGCCGCTGGCTTGATCATCAAAGATCTCTCTGCACGTGTTTCTAATTTCCGCTCGCAAGATCGCTTGGATCATTATTTGCGCGAAGCGAAGGTGCCTGGTATTGCTGGTATCGATACCCGTAAACTCACTCGGATTTTGCGTGATCGGGGTGCGCAATCGGGTGCGATCGTAGCTGGACAGGTGGGTGATAATTTAGAACAACTCACAAAACGCGCCTTAGCGCTTGCTAAATCATTTGCTGGAATGGCAGGTCTTGATTTGGCCCAAGTGGTTACAACCCAAAAATCGTATGAGTGGCAAGAAGGTGAGTGGCAATTATTCGGTGAGCATGGCAAGCCCGCCTATCAAATGATGAAGAACCCTAGCAAGCGAGTCGTTGCATACGACTTCGGTGTGAAGCGCAATATCTTACGTATGCTCGCACAGCGTGGTTGTGCTCTAACCGTGGTGCCTGCCAAGACCCCAGTAGCCGAAGTGCTTGCCTTAAAACCCGATGGTGTATTTTTATCGAACGGCCCTGGGGATCCAGAGCCTTGCGACTATGCCATTAGTGCTGCACAGAGCATCATCGCCAAGAACATTCCCACCTTTGGTATCTGCTTAGGTCATCAGATCATGGGCCTAGCCGCCGGTGCGAAGACCTTGAAGATGAAGTTTGGGCATCATGGTGCAAACCATCCGGTGAAAGACTTAGATACTGGTCGCGTCGCCATCACATCGCAAAACCATGGATTTGCGGTGGATGCAAAGACCTTGCCGAATGATCTGCGAGTGACCCATGTTTCTTTATTTGATGGCTCATTACAAGGATTGGCTTGGAAAGATAAACCAGCGTTTTGTTTTCAGGGGCATCCGGAGGCATCGCCTGGCCCCCATGACATCGCTTACTTATTTGATCGTTTTATCCATCTTATGAACACCGCCGGCAAAGGGGCTCAATAATGCCAAAGCGGACTGATATTCATAGCATCTTAATTATTGGAGCAGGGCCGATTGTGATTGGCCAAGCCTGTGAGTTTGATTACTCAGGCGCTCAAGCATGTAAAGCATTACGTGAAGAGGGCTATCGCGTCATCTTGGTGAATAGTAATCCTGCCACCATCATGACCGACCCAGAGATGGCAGATGTCACTTATATCGAGCCGATTACTTGGGAAGTGGTCGAACGCATCATTGCGACCGAGAAACCCGATGCCATATTGCCGACCATGGGCGGTCAGACGGCACTTAACTGCGCCCTTGATTTGCATCGCCATGGTGTACTCAAAAAATACGGTTGCGAGTTAATTGGCGCATCGCCTGAGGCAATTGATAAAGCAGAAGATCGCCAGAAGTTTAAAGATGCCATGACCAAGATTGGTTTGGGCTCTGCAAAGTCTGGTATCGCGCATTCGATGGAAGAGGCGCTGACCGTTCAACAACGCATTCAAATAGAGACCGGTAGCTCAGGCTTTCCGGTTGTAATTCGGCCGTCGTTCACGATGGGCGGGTCCGGCGGTGGTATTGCCTATAACCGCGAAGAGTTTGAAGAGATCTGCAAACGCGGTCTTGATCTTTCCCCCACTCATGAGCTATTGATTGAAGAGTCACTCTTGGGTTGGAAAGAGTTTGAGATGGAAGTGGTGCGTGATCGTGCCGACAACTGCATCATCGTTTGCTCGATTGAGAACTTAGATCCCATGGGCGTGCATACGGGCGACTCGATTACGGTTGCGCCTGCACAAACACTCACCGATAAAGAGTATCAAATCATGCGGAACGCATCGATTGCGGTATTGCGCGAGATTGGGGTGGACACGGGTGGTTCAAACGTGCAGTTCTCGATTAATCCAGTGGATGGTCGCATGATCGTGATTGAGATGAACCCACGGGTCTCGCGTTCATCAGCATTGGCATCCAAGGCAACAGGCTTCCCAATTGCGAAGGTGGCTGCGAAGCTGGCAGTGGGTTACACCTTAGATGAATTGCAAAATGATATTACGGGTGGTGCCACACCAGCATCGTTTGAGCCCAGCATTGATTATGTGGTCACGAAGATTCCACGCTTTGCATTTGAGAAGTTCCGTGAAGCTGATCCGCGCTTAACAACCCAAATGAAGTCTGTCGGTGAGGTCATGGCAATCGGTCGTACCTTCCAAGAATCTTTCCAAAAAGCACTGCGTGGTTTAGAGGTTGGTGTAGACGGCCTTGATGAGAAATCCACCGATCTGGAAGACATCATTCAGGAGATTGGTGATCCAGGCCCGGACCGGATCTGGTATGTCGGCGATGCCTTCCGCATGGGCATGAGCATTGATGAGGTCTTTGCAGAAAGTAAGATCGATCCATGGTTCTTAGAGCAGATTAAAGAGTTAATTGAGTTAGAGAATGCAGTCAAGGAACGGACTCTAAAGAGCATCAATGCTTCCGAGTTGCGCTTCTTAAAACAAAAAGGATTCTCAGATCGTCGTTTGGCTAAATTACTGAAGACCGATGCTAAAGCGGTGCGAGAGGCACGCCATCACCATCAAGTATTCCCAGTCTATAAACGGGTTGATACTTGTGCCGCCGAATTTGCAACCAATACCGCGTATATGTACTCCACCTATGAGGCAGAGCATGGTGAGTGCGAGTCACAGCCTACCCAACGCGAGAAGATCATGGTTTTGGGTGGTGGTCCTAATCGTATCGGACAAGGCATTGAGTTTGATTACTGCTGCGTTCATGCTGCCTTAGCAATGCGCGATGATGGCTATGAGACCATCATGGTTAACTGCAACCCAGAAACTGTTTCTACCGATTACGACACCTCGGATCGTCTTTACTTTGAACCGCTCACCCTAGAAGATGTCTTGGAGATTGTGGCTAAGGAAAAGCCCAAGGGTGTGATCGTTCAGTATGGTGGCCAAACCCCACTTAAATTAGCTCTGGATCTCGAGGCCAATGGAGTGCCGATTATTGGCACATCCCCAGACATGATCGATGCGGCAGAAGATCGCGAGCGCTTCCAAAAACTGTTGCATGAGCTTAAATTACGTCAGCCGCCCAATCGAACCGCCAGAGCAGAAGATGAGGCTCTCAAATTAGCAGAAGAGATTGGTTATCCTTTAGTTGTGCGTCCCTCCTATGTATTAGGTGGCCGGGCGATGGAGATCGTGCANGATGGCCGTGATCTCGAGCGCTATATGCGTGAGGCAGTCAAGGTATCCAATGACTCNCCGGTNCTACTNGATCGATTNTTAAACGATGCNATTGAGTGTGACGTAGATTGCATCTCGGATGGTAAGGGCGTCTTTATCGGTGGCGTGATGGAACACATTGAGCAAGCCGGTGTGCACTCTGGTGATTCAGCCTGCTCATTACCGCCTTACTCTTTATCAGCCGAGACCGTGGCTGAGATCAAGCGTCAAACAGCAGCAATGGCCAAGGGTCTTAATGTGGTTGGCTTAATGAACGTGCAATTTGCGATTCAGAATGTCGACGGTAAGGATGTTATTTATGTTCTCGAGGTTAATCCTCGCGCCTCACGAACTGTGCCGTATGTCTCAAAAGCTACGGGCTTGCAGTTAGCTAAGATTGCAGCGCGCTGCATGGTTGGACAATCCCTTGAGCAACAGGGTATTACGAAAGAAGTAATACCGCCGTATTACTCAGTGAAGGAAGCGGTATTCCCATTCAATAAGTTCCCTGGCATTGATCCCATCTTAGGGCCAGAGATGCGCTCAACTGGTGAGGTAATGGGAGTCGGCAAGACCTTTGGAGAGGCTTTGTTTAAATCTCAGTTAGCTGCAGGTATTAAATTACCGAAGAGCGGTAATGTCGTTCTTACCGTTAAGGATAGCGATAAGCCCCTAGCGGTTGAGGTGGCAAAGCTCTTGCATGAGATGGGATTTCCGATGGTTGCAACCAAGGGAACGGCTGCAGCCATTGCGGCAGCTAATATTCCGGTAGCGGTTGTCAATAAAGTTAAGGAAGGTCGTCCGCACATTGTCGATATGATCAAAAATGGCGAGATCACCTTGGTCTTTACAACGGTTGATGAGACTCGTAATGCGATTGCAGACTCCCGTTCTATTCGGACCACCGCTCAAGCCAATGGCGTAACCTACTACACCACCATTAGTGCAGCCCGTGCGGTGATGGAGGGAATGCGCGCCAAGGACTCTTTAGAGGTTTATTCCTTACAAAATTTACATATTGCGCTTAGCTAGCTTAAAATCCAGAATTAACGATTTAAGGATTGAGCGGTATGAGTGCAAACACAATTCCGATTACAAAGCGTGGTGCTGAGCTCCTGAAAGAGGAGCTCCATCGTCTCAAGCACATTGATCGCCCAGCAGTGATTAATGCTATCTCCGAAGCACGTGCGCAAGGGGATCTCTCTGAGAATGCTGAGTACGATGCCGCTAAGGAGAAGCAAGGGTTTATCGAAGGCCGCATCAAAGAGCTGGAGACCAAACTATCGGGTGCGCAGATCATAGATCCCTCGCTTCTTGAGGCAGAGGGTCGCGTGGTCTTTGGTGCCACCGTTGATTTAGAAGATCTCGATGATGGTAAAAAAATGAGCTACCAGATTGTGGGCGACGATGAGGCCGATATTGCTGCCAATAAGATCTCGATTAGCTCTCCCATTGCACGGGCATTGATCGGTAAGGAAGAGGGCGACGTGGTCAGCGTGCAAGCCCCAGCGGGTGCGCGCGAGGTTGAGATCCTAAGCGTTCGTTATATCTAAATCACAATGTTGCAGGCTAATGCAGGGCAATATCTTGTTGCCCAACGATTATTTCTTTTCATTTGCAGTCTTTGGGTTGGTAGCTTAATTACTGTTGGTTATCTCGTAGCTCCCACCTTATTTGCTACCTTAAGTGATCGACAGGTGGCCGGTATGGTTGCCGGTGCGATCTTTAAGGTCGAGGCCTATATCAGCTTAGTCGTGTGTGTCGGTCTACTGGTCCTCGCAAACTTACTCGTGAGTCGCGGGCTGCAATGCTATCGAGCAATTCGGTGGATCTTGCTAGTCATGTTGATTTGTGCAGCAGTCGGTAGCTTTGTACTCATGCCGTGGATGGAGAGTTTGCGTGAGGAAGCCTTATTGCAAGGAATGCCCGTGCGGTATTCACCGTTAGCCGGTTTGTTCTCTACCTTGCATGGAGTATCGAGCGCAATATTTTTGGNNCAAAGCCTCTTGGGGGTCTACTTAGTTTGGTACCTAAGTCGTTCACTTGGCAGNNCAAATCAAGCTAGCTGAGAGCAGCTTTCTTGGGACTGGCTTGACGTACCTTGCGACGTTTTGGTTTGTCTGCAGGCGCGTGTTTCGTTCCCTTCATCCCAATGCGGGAGCCGGCAGCCTTCTTGGCAACTCGAGCTACTTTATAAGCGCGCGCCACCTTCTTGCTGGGAGCTAATTTCTCCTCTTTGGATTTTTGGGGACGCCAAACTACGAGCAGTTTGCCAATATGCTGAATCGGTGCTGCATTGAGCTGGTCACAGATCTCGAGGAACATTTGCTCTCGGGCATCGCGATCATCACCGAGAACTCGGATCTTAATCAGCCCATGGCTCTTCAGAGCAAGCTCTGTTTCTTTGGCAACGGCGGGCGTGAACCCATCATTGCCGATCATGATCACGGGTTTGAGAGGATGCGCTTTCGCACGGTGTGCTTTGCGTTGGGCGGGGCTTAAGGTCAGTGCAGTCATCTTGAGATCATAGAGGATTATCGAAGCCTGCTTAGAAAACAGCGACAATAATGATCGTGGCAAAGAACAAGTTCAATAAAAATTGGTTACACGACCATCTAAATGACCCTTATGTGAAGTTGGCACAGAAGGAGGGCTATCGAGCTCGTGCTGCTTACAAACTAAGCGAGATTGATGCACAAGATCACCTCATCAAAGCAGGAATGACCATTATTGATCTAGGTAGTACGCCAGGGAGTTGGAGCCAGTATGCGCGTAATCGTCTCGTGGAACTGCGCCGTAATCCAAGCCCTGAGAACGCTGGCAAGCCAGATGGTTGCATCATTGCAATCGATCTTTTGCCAATGGACCCGATTGCAGACGTACACTTTATTGAAGGCGACTTTAGAGAGGACGAGGGACTTAGAGCGCTTGAAGCAGCCTTGCCCCCAGAAGCTCATGGCAAAGTTGATCTCGTGCTCTCAGATATGGCACCCAATCTATCTGGGGTTGGGGTTGCTGATTCTGCTCGAATGGCACTCTTGGCAGAACTTGCCTTGGAGTTCGCCAAAAGCCATTTAAAGCCCGATGGGGCCCTTTTAATTAAGTGCTTTCATGGAAGCGGTTACAGCCAAATAGTTGAGACTTTTAAAGGGGTATTTAGGGTGGTAGCCCCCAGAAAACCCAAGGCCTCCCGCGACAAGTCCTCTGAAACCTTTCTGCTAGGGCGTTACCTGAAGTAGGGTAAAACAGACAGAAGACCCCAAAATATGTCCTTTTGCATAGTAAACCCAGCCTTTTTAGGATAAATTTGTCCTTCAACCCTTGATTTTTGTAGGTAGTAGAATCAAATACATAGGGTAGGCATTTAGGACTTGGCCCTGATAACTCCCGGATCAATCCGGCAAAGGTGTAATTTGAATAACAATTTGTTCCAAAAAGTGGGTGTTTGGCTCATCGTTGGCTTGGTTTTGTTTACTGTCTTTAAGCAGTTTGATAAACCACGCACACAAGATCAGGTCACGTATTCCCAATTTATGGATGACGCCAAAAGTGGCAAGATCAAGCGCGTAGATGTGCAAGGCCGTACTTTGCAAATTACCCCAGCAGACGGTAATAAATATTCTCTCATCTCTCCAGGCGATATCTGGATGGTCGGTGATCTCATGAAATACGGTGTGCAGGTTACTGGTAAGACCGAAGACGAACCAAATCTTTTGGTCTCAGCTCTTTATTACCTCGGACCCACATTGCTCATCATCGGTTTTTGGTTCTTCATGATGCGCCAGATGCAAGGTGGCGGTAAGGGCGGGGCATTCTCCTTTGGTAAATCCAAAGCTCGCTTAATTGATGAGAACAGTAACTCGGTGACCTTTGCTGATGTCGCAGGATGCGATGAAGCGAAAGAGGAGGTCTTCGAGATTGTGGATTTCTTAAAAGATCCGCAGAAGTTTCAGAAACTCGGTGGTCGTATCCCGCACGGTGTTCTCTTAGTGGGCCCCCCAGGAACTGGTAAGACTTTATTAGCTCGGGCGATTGCCGGTGAGGCCAAGGTGCCGTTCTTCTCAATCTCAGGTTCAGACTTCGTTGAGATGTTTGTGGGTGTAGGTGCAGCACGTGTGCGTGATATGTTTGACAACGCCAAGAAGCATGCACCATGCATCATCTTCATTGATGAGATTGATGCGGTTGGTCGTCACCGCGGTGCTGGCATGGGCGGCGGTAATGATGAGCGTGAGCAAACCCTCAATCAAATGCTAGTCGAGATGGATGGTTTTGAGACCAACAGCGGTGTCATCGTTATCGCTGCAACGAACCGTTCTGATGTCTTGGATCGCGCCTTATTGCGCCCCGGTCGTTTTGATCGTCAGGTTCATGTTGGCTTGCCAGATATTCGGGGTCGTGAACAAATCCTGCGTGTGCATATGCGTAAGGTGCCGATTAGCACGGACGTTGATCCTGCGGTATTGGCCAGGGGTACCCCAGGGTTCTCGGGTGCTGACCTTGCGAACCTCGTAAACGAGTCTGCCTTATTTGCTGCGCGCCGTAGTAAGCGTGCGGTCGATATGCAAGACTTTGAGGATGCTAAAGACAAGATCTATATGGGCCCAGAGCGCAAGTCAGCAGTGATGCGCGAAGAGGAGCGACGCAATACGGCATATCACGAGTCGGGTCATGCGGTGGTGGCTAAGATATTGCCGAAGGCAGATCCGGTTCACAAAGTTACGATCATGCCCCGTGGTATGGCCTTGGGCGTCACCTGGCAGTTACCCGAGTTTGATCGTGTTAATTTGTACAAAGATCGCATGTTGGAGGAGCTGGCTATTTTGTTTGGTGGCCGCGCTGCCGAAGAGGTGTTCTTGAGCTCGATGAGTACGGGCGCTTCTAATGACTTTGAGCGCGCTACCAAAATGGCTCGTGACATGGTGACCCGTTATGGTATGAGCGATAGCTTAGGCACTATGGTGTATGTCGATACCGAACAAGACAGTATGTTTGGCAAGATGAACAACAAAACGGTTTCTGAGCTGACTCAACAAAAGGTGGATTATGAGATCCGTACCTTAATTGATAGTCAGTATGCTTTAGCAAAGAAGATCCTTGAAGAGAACCGCGATAAGGTGGAAGCTATGGTAGCTGCTCTCTTAGAGTGGGAGACCATTGATGCCGAGCAAATCAATGACATCATGGCTGGTCGTCCTCCTAAGGAACCCAAGCCAGTGACTGCAACCGCCTTTGGTAACTCTGCTGGTGGCGGCACACCTGGACCGGCTGCAGGCGGGGCTCCCGCAACAGCCTAAGGATGCAGGTTAATCCATCGCCCGCGGCATGGCGCTGCGGGCGTTTTCTTTTTGAGCTCTCCAAGACCACTCGTCCTTTGGTGATGGGTATTTTGAATGCCACTCCAGATTCATTCTCCGATGGTGGGCAGTTTTATCAACGCGATGCAGGGCTTAAGCAAGCCGAGAAAATGATTGCTGCAGGCGTAGACATTATTGATATTGGTGGCGAGTCCACACGACCTGGCGCAGAACCGGTCGCCTTACAAGAAGAACTCGATCGCGTTTTGCCTGTGATTGAGGCTCTTAAAGAGTGCGGTGCAGCCCTCTCGATTGATACCTATAAACCAGAGACCATGCGAGCAGCCCTTGATTTAGGTGTCGACTGTGTCAACGATATCTGGGCGCTTCGTCAAGAGGGAGCAGTGGATGTTGTCAAGCAATCAAACTGTGGCGTGGTTCTCATGCATATGCAACGCGATCCACAAACCATGCAATTTGATCCTCATTACGATAATGTCTTGCAAGATGTACAAACCTTTTTATTGGAGCGCTGTGCATTGCTTGAAGAGGCTGGCATTGCATCGAACCGCATCACCATTGACCCGGGATTTGGTTTTGGTAAGAGCCTCGAGCATAACTATCAACTCTTAGCCCAATTTGCATTGTTTACAGAGCATGGCTATCCGGTCTTAGCAGGTATCTCACGCAAATCCATGCTGGGTAAAGTAACCCATAAAGAAGTTGGAGACCGCCTGATTCCGAGCATCGCTGCNGCCATCATGGCGGTTGAGCGTGGTGCCAAAATTGTGCGAACGCACGATGTGAGTGAGACCATGGATGCCATAAAGATTTGGCAAGCCATGCGAGAGCAAGAGCTTACAAGTTTTATAATGAAGAATGACTAAAAAATACTTCGGTACCGATGGCATTCGTGGAGAGGTTGGTGTTCCACCCATTGTTCCAGACTTCATGTTGCGCTTGGGTTATGCTGCTGGCAAGGTATTAATACGCCACGCCAAATCAAATGAGCGTCAACGGGTATTGATTGGTAAAGACACGCGCGTCTCTGGATATTTATTAGAGGCTGCATTGGAGTCTGGTTCTCAGCAGCGGGTGTGGATGTCACCTTATGCGGCCCCATGCCAACACCGGGGGTTGCCTACCTCACCAAAGCATTACGCCTATCAGCTGGAGTAGTGATCTCTGCATCGCATAATCTCTATCAAGACAATGGTATTAAGTTTTTCACTGCCAAGGGCGATAAGTTCTCAGANGCCTTTGAGCTCGAGATTGAGCAAGAGCTTGAGAACGCGATGGGCTGTGTCAGCTCCGACAAACTNGGCAAAGCCTTTCGTCTTGATGATGCAGCAGGACGTTACATTGAGTTTTGTAAATCNACATTCCCAGCNGATCTNAATCTCAAAGGCCTAAAGATTGTGCTTGACTGTGCNAATGGTGCTGCTTATCACACGGCCCCNCCGGTTTTTCATGAACTAGGAGCGGAGGTGATTGCGATCGGCGTATCACCAAATGGTCGCAATATTAATGATCACTGTGGTGCAACTGCACCCCAAGCACTGATCGCAAAGGTACAAGAAGTCAGTGCTGATATTGGCATTGCCCTTGATGGTGATGCCGATCGATTGCAGATGGTGGATAGTAGCGGCCGACTCTTTAACGGGGATGAGTTGTTGTATGTCTTAGCTAAAGATCGTATTGATCGGGGGCAGAAGATTGGTGGGGTAGTTGGCACACTCATGACCAATTTAGCAATCGAGAACGCCATTAAGAGCCTCGGTCTTGGCTTTGAACGAGCCAAGGTAGGCGATCGCTATGTTCTAGAGTTATTACAGAACAAGCAATGGATCATTGGCGGGGAGGGATCTGGTCATCTACTGTGCTTAGATCAGCACAGTACGGGAGATGGCACCATCGCTGCTTTACAAGTGCTCGCAGCGATGCAAGAAAAACAGAAGTCCTTAAACGATTTATTGAANGGTGTTCAGATCTTTCCGCAAGTGCTGATCAACGTCAAAACCAAGCCTGATTACAACTGGCAGAATGACCTTAATCTCAANACTGCAATCACTAAGGCAGAACAAAGNCTGGTTGGTAAGGGTAGGGTATTAATTCGGGCATCGGGGACGGAGCCGGTGCTACGAGTGATGGTAGAGGCCAACGAGGCAAACCTAGCGCAGCAAACTGCTGAGGCGATTGCAGGGCAAGTCAATACACATTAATTGCCCCAGTCCGTATCGATCTCATTTTGCTTTGGGTCATTATCGCGCCTATTTTTACGATTAACTAAGTATTGCCAGATTAGGCGGTCTTTCTCATGATTATCAATATCATAGTGTTGGAACCGCTCCTCTAATTCCTTTATTTGATCATTGGGGTTGATTGCCATATCAATATCTCCAAAAATTACTTGACCAATGGGTTGTGGTCCCGTTCGGGACCTATGAGAGTTAATAACAAATCAGTACACAATGTATTGTGGCCAACGGTCATGACATCACTATGTCAGTTTTATGTCAGGTAATTAAAGTGTCACATTTACGTCATGGGCTTCTTGTAATTTACTTAGTGCAAAGGAGCTTTCAATGAATCAGAATCAAGATGATCTATCACAATGGTACAAAAGAGCCCAAGATGAGATTTTGGATGACCTCGATGAGGAATTAGAGCTTGAGCTTGATGATCAGCGCTTGGGGGATGACTCAAGTTCATTAACAGCAATTAATCGTCAGTTTTATTTCAAAGAACTTTTTCGTCTTCAAAAAGAGTTGATTAAGTTACAAGATTGGGTGGTTCATCATAAGTTAAAAGTTGTTGTTTTATTTGAGGGTCGCGACTCTGCTGGAAAGGGCGGCGCTATTAAACGCATTACACAACGATTAAACCCCCGCGTATGCCGAGTAGTTGCCCTATCAGCTCCATCAGAGCGAGAGAAGACCCAGTGGTATTTTCAACGCTATATTGCGCATTTACCAGCTGCTGGCGAAATCGTATTATTCGATCGCAGTTGGTATAACCGAGCAGGTGTGGAGCGAGTGATGGGCTTTTGTAGCGATGATGAGTATCAGGAATTCTTACAAACTGTCCCAGAGTTTGAAAAAATGATTATTCGCTCAGGGGTGATTCTAATCAAGTATTGGTTCTCGATTTCGGATGAGGAGCAGTACAACCGCTTTACACAACGCATCAATGATCCTCTTAAGCAATGGAAATTAAGTCCGATGGATTTAGAGTCTCGCCGACGTTGGGAGCAGTACACCAAAGCAAAAGAAATGATGCTTGAAAAAACACATATTTCTGGAGCCCCTTGGTGGGTCGTTGCAGCGAATGATAAAAAGCGTGCTCGCTTAAACTGTATTCATCATTTACTTGCTCAGATTCCGTATGGGGAGATTGAGCATCCCCACATTACGCTACCTGAACGGGTTCATAACCCAGACTATATTCGCGGTCCTGTCCCCCGCGAAATGTATGTTCCTGAAATTTATTAATCACTAACCAATTGGTACACCATGAACGAATTTGATAATCCCATCGTTAATACTCTTTTTGATCCCCAAAATACCCTCGAAACCAAAACGGACCGACGCTTTTTTCTAA
>JGI25921J50272_10000267_pt1 | contig 16909 bp, 15 predicted proteins | sample LauGreSu1BDMLBSD_2_FD_50272 | JGI IMG/M metagenome (IMG submission 50272) | reverse complement strand
TTTTTGTATTGAGAAAAGAGAAGTGCGGGTGGAGGGACTCGAACCCCCAAGCCTCGCAGCACCAGATCCTAAGTCTGGCGTGTCTACCAATTTCACCACACCCGCATTTTGGGCTGTCTGTTTTACAGACAGTTGTCTCTTTTCAAATTGGGTGGCAAAGGTAGCAGTTTCAGATCAAAAAAAATGATTCAAAACGATTTTAGTAAATTTGATTCGATGGATGCTTTGGAAAAAGATATGGTTCAGCCCAAATATGACCTTACTGAAGAGCAGGAGAAGAAGGAAATTGTGCGCNGGTACAGGGCGTTGCTTCGGGTATTGAAGCCTAAATTGAAGACGGGAGACAAGGAATTGGTCCGTTCTGCCTTTGAAATGGCTGTTGAGGCGCACAAGACCATGAGGCGAAAAAGCGGAGAGCCCTATATCTTTCATCCGCTGGCGGTTGCGATGATCTGTGTGGAAGAGATTGGTCTGGGTGTGCGTTCCACCATTTGNGCCTTGTTNCATGATACNGTAGAGGACACAGATATCACCCTTGAAGACATCCAGCGCGAGTTCGGCAGTGAAATAACCAAAATCATTGATGGACTTACCAAGATTGCCACCGTGGTGGATAAAAACACCACCCAGCAGGCAGAGAATTTCCGAAAAATCCTCCTTACCCTCACGGACGACCCGCGGGTCATCCTGATCAAGTTGGCAGACAGGATGCACAACATGCGCACCCTGGACAGCATGAAGCGCGACAAGCAGCTCAAGGTCTCTTCTGAAACAGTATATGTTTACGCGCCACTGGCGCACAGGATGGGACTTTACATCATCAAGACCGAGATGGAAGACCTGGCCATGAAATACTTAGAGCCAGACATCTACCGGACCATTGCACGCAAGCTGGCCGATACAAAGAGAGAAAGATCCAGGTACATCAATGAATTTATCAAGCCTGTAAGGGAGCGGCTGGACAAGGCAGGATTTGAATATGAAATTTACGGTCGTCCCAAATCCATCAACTCCATCTGGAACAAGATGAAGAAGAAGAATGTGGAGTTTGAGGAAGTNTATGATCTTTTCGCCATCCGCGTCATTGTNGATACNCCTTCTGAGATGGAAAAAGAGGCCTGCTGGAAGGTGTACTCATTTGTTACTGACATGTACAATCCAGCGCCAGAGCGGCTCCGCGATTGGTTGAGCAATCCCAAGTCAAATGGATATGAAGCCTTGCATACCACCGTGATGGGGCCACAGGGGAAGTGGGTGGAAGTGCAGATCCGTTCCAAGCGGATGAATGAGATTGCAGAAAAAGGATTGGCAGCCCACTGGAAATACAAAGAAGGAGGTGGTGAAGAAGACCGATTTGACATCTGGTTTTCACAGATCAAGGAAGTCCTGGGAAGNGAAGACATCAGTTCGATTGATTTTCTCCATGATTTCAAAACCTCTTTTCTTTCTGAAGAGATTTACGTGTACACCCCCAAGGGAGATGTCAAGATGCTTCCTGTAGGGTCTACTGCACTTGATTTTGCTTTTTCTATTCACTCCGCCATTGGTTCCAAGTGNATTGGTGCCAAAGTGAACCACAAGCTGGTTCCCATCAGCCANAAGTTGCGCAGTGGCGACCAGCTTGAGGTGATTACCTCTAACAAACAAAAGCCCACTGAAGACTGGCTTTCGATGGTTGTAACGGCCAAGGCCAGGAACAGGATCAAGGATGCGCTTAAGGAAGAGAAAAGAAAGGTTGCTGAAGACGGAAAATATTTTGCAGAAAAAAAATTGTTGGCCATCGGCGCTACCATGACCCATCACAATCTCGAGGAGCTGGCTGCGTTTTATAAACTTCCCTCAGCACTTGATCTTTTTTACCAGATTGCNATCAAGAAAATCAACCTCAAAGAGCTCAGTGAGTTCATGGTGAGAGGAGACAAGCTGGAACTGATTCGCATCAAAAAACCTGAGTCAGAAAAAGCAGAACAGCTTCCTCCAAAACATGAGGTCAAGAAAGATACTGAACTGATTATTTTTGGAGAAAGCAGTGACAGGATTGTGTANACGCTTGCCAATTGCTGTAAACCCATCCCTGGAGACGATGTGTTTGGTTTTGTTTCTACAGGGAAAGGGCTGATCATTCACNGGATCAATTGCCCCAATGCCACCAGGCTCCTGTCCAGCTTTGGACACAGGATTGTAAAGACCAAATGGGCCAAGAACAAGGAGATATCCTTCCTTACAGGTCTCAAGATTACNGGTTTGGACGACGTAGGTGTTATCCACAAGATTACCAACCTGATTTCGGGTGAATTGCGCATCAACATCAGTGCCATCACCGTGGAAGCCAAGGAAGGCATCTTTGAGGGCAATATCAAGCTCTATGTGCACGACAAGGATGAGTTGGACATGCTTTTTGCCAAGCTGANGGAACTGCCAGGAATACAGTCTGTACAGCGTTACGACGTTGATGTTTAAATGAGGATATTTATTTTTCCGCCTTTTGCTTCATTCTACTAAATTTGCCACTTAACAGCTAAACAATTTTATGGTTGATGTACTACTAGGCCTGCAATGGGGCGACGAAGGAAAAGGGAAGATTGTAGATTATTTTGCACCAAAGTATGACATCATCGCCAGGTTTCAGGGCGGTCCCAACGCTGGTCATACCTTGTATGTCAATGGTCAAAAAGTGGTGTTGCACCAAATTCCTTCTGGCATTTTTCACGAAAACACCACCAACCTCATCGGTAATGGGGTTGTGCTGGATGCTGTTACCCTCAAAAAAGAATACGACAAGGTAGCTGCATTTGGAATTGATGGTAGAAAGCATCTCTATGTTGCAGAAAGAACGCATTTGATCCTTCCCTCACACAGGGCCCTGGACAAGGCTTCAGAGCTTTCAAAAGGAAATGAGAAGATTGGATCTACCCTGAAGGGTATCGGTCCTGCCTACATGGACAAAACCGGCAGGAACGGGTTGAGGGTAGGTGATTTGTTGGACAAGAATTTTACAACGCAGTACATCAAGCTCCGCATGAAGCACCAGCGTTTGCTGGATTCTTTTGGCTTCAATGAAGACATCAGCGAGTGGGAAGAGGAATTTTTTGAGGCCATCGAATTCATGCGCAGCCTGAAAATTGTCAATGGTGAATATTTCATCAATGAAAAAATCAGGGAAGGGAAAAAAGTATTGGCAGAAGGTGCTCAGGGCAGCATGCTGGATGTTGATTTTGGAACATTCCCATTCGTTACTTCTTCAAGCACCATCTCTGCAGGTGTTTGCACAGGATTGGGCATTGCGCCACAGAAAATCAAAGAAGTCATTGGAGTAACCAAAGCCTATTGCACCAGGGTTGGTAGTGGGCCATTCCCAACAGAATTGCACGAAGAAACTGGAGAGCGCCTGAGGAAAATAGGAAGTGAATTTGGTGCCACCACCGGAAGGCCCCGCAGGTGTGGATGGATTGACCTGGTTGCTTTGAATTTTGCATGCATGGTCAATGGTGTGACACAGATTGTCATGACCAAGGCGGATGTGCTTGATGCCTTTGAGGAGCTCTCTGTGTGTACCAGTTACGGCATTGATGGAAAGCAAGAAAAAGCGGTTCCTTACCAGATGTCAAAAATGCCTATTGAACCTCATTATGAGCAGTTTGCAGGATGGCAAACTGATATCACAAAGATCAGGGATAACGCAAGCCTACCCCAAGCAATGAAAAATTATATTGAATTCATCAATGGATATTTGGGTGTTGATGTCAGCTATATTTCCAATGGCCCAGAGAGAGACCAGATTATCAAAGCATAGTAATCGGCATTAAAAGAAAAAATATTTTCAAAATATTTGGTCAAGTAAAAAAGTCTCAGAAATTTTACAGCGTAAATCGCATGTTGCTATGGCAAAGTCAATAAAAGAAAAAAAGGTTACCGCTACACCTTCAGGAAGTGAGGCTTCTTCAAAAGCTGCAAAATCAGCACCCAAGTCGAAGAAGAAAGAGGAAGATGATGATGATTTTGATCAGGACGATGAATTGCCTGCAAAAAAATCAGGAAGGTCTTCTGATGACGACGATGATGCAGATGTTGATGTTGAAGATGATTGGGAAAAGTCAGAAGAGGATGACAGCTGGGATCCAGACTTTCAGGAGTTTGATATCCCCAAATCAAAGTCATCCAAATCAGGCGGTAAAAAAGCTTCTGACGATGAAGACTTTTCCATCGACGATGAATTCAAGGACCTGGGCTATTTTGATGATGGCGCAGGTGGCGGTGGCGGATTCGACGATGATGATGATTTCTAAATTACCCCCTCTTTTTTACGGGCTTTATATTCTTCGCTGGGGCAGGTAAATTGACAGGTTCAGGGAAACCGCCTCCAGCACCTAAATTTTGTTGCATGATCAACAAAATGGATTCTTGTGCAATCTGGTTACGCTTTTGATTGAATAAGTTGATTTTTTCTTTGGGCAGCCTGATGGGATAGTTTTCGGTTGCTACTTTTTTATCAAAATCCGGGTTCCATTTGTTGAACTGGATCAGGTCAATGGCCAGATTCTTGGTGATGACTTGACTTGCATACCTGCCAGTAATGCTNATGGTATCTGTTGTGGAAAGTTCTTCTGCTGNGAGTACCGGCAACTTTTCATCCACTTTTTTCATCCCCGTTGTTTCACTGCCATTGCGCTCAAAAATATAATGGGTGGCAATGAATTTCTTTACATGGTTCCTGGACTCTGCAGGCAAATGTTGTTGGATCATCCAAAAATCTCTTGACTTCTTTGATGCGATGATGCTTTCTACTCTTGCTGGTCCTCCATTGTAGGCAGCTACCACCAACAACCAATCGCCCAGCTGTTCATAGAGCCGGCTCAGAAATTTTGCTGCGGCATGGGTACTTTTATAAAGATCCGTTCTGTCATCTCTTGTGGCGGTTACAATCAGTCCCAGGTCTTTTGCGGTACCAGGCATGAATTGCCAGGGACCAACCGCTCCCGCAACCGACAAGGCTGTACTCTTGAGGTCTGATTCAATGACAGCGAGGTATTTGAGTGATGAGGGGAGATGGTATCGGTTGAGAACAGATTCAATCATGACAAAATAGGGTTGCCCCCATACTTTCATGTTGGTCAAACGGGTTTCATGAATTTCGAGGTAATCCTTTACAAATCCTACTGCGCGCGGGTTCAGTTCATCCCACTGAATTTTGGGGAGCTTACTGGTATCTTTTTGGTGTATGGTTGTGCCATGGCTCGAAATGAACAGGAAGATGGCCAATAGGCATGCTATGGAAGATTTGACAAAAGCCATGGTTAAGCTTTCAAGGCCCTGGAGGAAAAATCCAGGAGTTTATTTTCCTCTAACCTGTCGGACATCACCTGCACGCCAAAAGGCATGCCGTTGCTGTGTTTGAAGAGGGGGAGGGATATGCCAGCAATCCCTGCAAGATTGGCATAGACCGTATAAAGATCTCCCAGAAACATTTCCACGGCGTCATTGCTTTTTTCTCCAAAACGGAAAGCAGTTGAAGGGGTGGTTGGCATCAGGATAAGGTCATATTTCGCAAACACTGCACTGGTTTTGTCTACAATTAGTCGGCGTACCTGTTGTGCCTTTGCATAATAAGCATCATAGTAACCTGTGCTGAGTACAAAAGTACCGAGCATGATCCTGCGTTTTACTTCTTTCCCGAAGCCTTCTGACCTGGTTTTTTTATAGAGTTCATTCAGGTTATCGGTTTGGCTGCTTGTTCTGTAACCAAATTTGATTCCATCGTAGCGTGAGAGATTAGAAGAGGCTTCTGCAGTAGTCAACACATAGTAGGCAGGAACAACATGGTCAAGGTAATTGAAGTCAACAGGTTCAATGGTATGGCCTGCTTGCTTGAGTTTTTCCATCCAGTCGACGATGCTTTTCCTGATCTCAGGATCCAGGGATGGATGTTCTAGGCTTTGTGGGAAATAGGCCAGGCGGTACTTGCGGTCTGTGTCTAGCTCTGCAGCATAGTCTGGAACAGGGGCATCGCTGCAGGTGCTGTCAAATTCATCCTGTCCAGCAATCACGGAAAGCACAATGGAAAGGTCTTCTATGTTTTTGGAGAAAATGCCAATCTGGTCAAAGGAAGATGCATAGGCCAAAAGGCCGTAACGGGAAATTCTTCCATAGCCTGGTTTCATGCCCACAATGCCGCAAAAATCGGCAGGTTGTCTTACAGAACCACCTGTATCAGAGCCAAGGCTTACCATGCACATGTCGGCTTGCACGGCAACTGCTGATCCGCCGGAAGAGCCTCCCGGGACACGACTTTCATCTGCTGCATTCAATACCTTTCCATGAACAGAATTTTCATTGGAAGAGCCCATGGCAAATTCATCGCAGTTCAGGTTGCCTATGATGATTGCATCTTNATCNAACAAGCGTTGAATGGCAGTTGCATTGTAAATGGCTGTATAGCCTTTCAAGATGCCTGAAGCAGCACCTACATGATGGTTTTCGTAACAGAGGACATCCTTTATTCCGATTACAACGCCGTAGAGTTTACCCCATGAACTGGGATCATTCTTTTTTTTGTCAAGGGTTTTGGCCCTTTCCAATGCCTCTTCCTCAAATACTTCAATGAAGGCATTCAGGTGATGTTTGCTTGCAATTTGGGCAAGGTAGGAGGAGGTGATGTCTGCACAGCTGAGTTCGCCGCACGACAATTTCCCTCGGAGATCCGATATAGAATGGTGAACGTACAATCTTGGTAACTAAGAATTAGTTGGCTTGCTTGTCTTTTTCTTGCATGCCGTCTTCAATCTCTTTCTTTACGTTGGATTTTGCATCGTTGAACTCACGGATGCCTTTTCCAAGCCCACGCATGAATTCAGGGATTTTGCGGCCTCCGAAAAGGATCAAAACAGCAAGTATGATGAAGATCCACTCAGACCCACCTGGCATTGCCAACAAAAATGCGCTATTGGATAACATAGTTTTAAATTTTGATAGAAGACAAATCTACTATTTTTTTCATGGCTTTAGGAAGCCAGGGCATAAAAAAATCCCGCACTAGGCGGGATTAACAAAAAATTGTACGAAGGAGTTATTTGACTCTTTTTTCTTTGATCCTTGCTCTCTTTCCGCTCCTTTCCCTGAGGAAGTATAGCTTGGCACGGCGAACCTTACCAGTTTTGTTCAAAGTAACTGATTCAATGTTTGGAGAAGCAACAGGGAATGTTCTCTCTACACCAACACCGTCAGACATTTTCCTTACGGTAAATGTAGCTGTTCCAGCAGTACCCTGGCGCTTGATAACATCACCTTTGAAGCTCTGGATCCTTTCTTTGTTTCCTTCAATGATCTTATAGTTAACGGTAACATTGTCACCGGCCTTGAACTTAGGGAAATTGTTGACCGGAGTCAACTGCTCGTGTACAAATGCGATAGCTTGATTCATAACCTAAAAATTTGGAGTGCAAAAGTATAATTATTCCTATTTATTACAAAATCTATTTATTATCTGGCAACGTTCACAGCCCTCTTTTCACGAATCACCGTTACTTTGATTTGACCTGGGTAGGTCATTTCTGTTTGGATCTTCTGTGCCATGTCAAAACTGAGCTTGTCGCTATCGCCATCTGTAACCTTGTCGTCCTCAACAATAACCCTCAGTTCCCTTCCTGCCTGGATGGCGTAGGCTTTCTCTACACCCTGGTAGGTCATGGCCAGGTTCTCTAGGTCTTTGATCCGCTGGATGTATTGTTGCATGATCTCCCTTCTTGCNCCTGGTCTTGCTCCACTGATGGCGTCGCAGGCCTGGATAATGGGGGAGATGACATACTGCATTTCAGTTTCATCGTGGTGGGCAGCAATGGCATTGACAACGGCAGGATTTTCACCGTATTTTTCAGCCAATTTACCACCCAGCAATGCGTGGCTCAATTCTGTTTCCTCATCAGGAACTTTTCCGATATCGTGCAAAAGACCGGCTCTTTTGGCCAGTTTGGAGTTCATGCCCAATTCTGCTGCCATGATGCCGCAAAGGTTGGCCACTTCACGGCTGTGCATCAACAGGTTCTGGCCGTAAGAAGATCTGAACCTCATTTTACCTACCACACGAACCAGTTCCTTGTGTAGACCATGGATGCCCAATTCAATGATGGTTCTTTCTCCAATTTCCATTACCTGCTCTTCCAGTTGCCTGCGGGTTTTTTCAACCACTTCTTCAATCCTGGCAGGGTGGATTCTTCCGTCGCTGACAAGGCGTTGCAGTGCAAGCCTGGCGATTTCCCTTCTCAAGGGATCAAAAGAAGACAGTACAATGGCTTCTGGCGTATCGTCCACCACCAGATCAACCCCGGTAGCAGCTTCAATGGCACGGATGTTGCGGCCCTCACGCCCGATAATTTGTCCTTTTATTTCGTCACTTTCCAGTTGGAAAACGGTAACGGTATTTTCAATGGTTTGCTCTGCAGCAGTACGCTGGATGCTCTGGATGATGATTTTCCTGGCTTCCTTGTTGGCCTTCTGGCGTGCATCTTCAATGATTTCCTGTTGCAGGGAAAGGGCTCTGGTTTGGGCCTCTTGCTTCAGGCTTTCAATCAACTGGGCTTTGGCGTCTTCTGCACTAAGACCAGCAATTTTTTCCAGTTTGCGGATATGCTCTTCCTGGTGCTTTTCGAGTTCGGTCCTCTTTTGGTTGACGATTTCGATCTGCCTGTTGAGGTGTTCCTTGATCGTGTCGTTTTCCTTTACCTGCTTCTCAACTGCTTCAACCTTCTGGTTGATGGTTTGCTCTTTTTGCTTGATCCTGTTTTCCGCATCATTGATTTTCTTGTTCTTCTCTAGCGAGTCCCTTTCGTGGTCTGCCTTGAGTTGGACAAAACGCTCTTTTGCTTCTAGGAGTTTTTCCTTTTTGAGGTTTTCAGACTTGAATTCTGCGTCTGAAAGGATTTGTGCTGCTTGTTTTTTGGCTTCTTCGACCCTGGCCTGGGTATCTTTTGCGAAAATTACTTTACCCAGTCCAAGACCAGCCAATGCGGCTACAATCCCTGTGATGATGGGTATGATGAGTGACGATTCCATGAATAATTGTTTTTTTCTGTTTCATAATCAATCCCTTCGAAAATATTTCATACGGGGGCAATACTGGCGAAGTTAGCAAAAAAAGGGGATAAAACTGCGTTAAAAAGGGGCCTCAATCCATCAATCCTTTCTCAATCGATGCCTCAATGCGGGATAAAAATGCTTCAGTATCGTGATCTGCGGCTACCTGTGCATTGGAGGGTTGCTCCTCTGTAACAAAGGATAGCAGCGACATGGCCAGGTAGTCTTGCATGTCTTTGCCTGGGTATTGGCTCTTGAACTGGTTGAGTTGATCGTTCATTTTTTTGGCCATTGTCCTCACGGTCTGCTCATCTTCTGCCTTTATCTTCAGCCGGTATGTCCGGTCGCCTACCGGAAGATTTATTGTTATCAAATCTTGCATATTTGTAATTTTTTATGTATATTTATTCACAAGTTGTTAACTGGAGGTGGTTGCTAAGTGTTTTTTATCCAATGAGATTCCAAAAAAAACATTTGATATGCTTGCAAAGCCCAAAACTCCGATTTTCATTGACAACCTCACCATTGAGGTAGAAGAAGCCAATCATCAACCCTTTCATGTTTCTCTAAAAAGTGAAGATGGCAAAATTTGCTGTAAAACGGAAAAAAACATCGATTCCGGGAAAAGTTCTGTTCACTGGGAAGGGCTGAATGACTTGCCTTATGGCATTTATACACTGCAGTGTTCACAGGGTGGAGAAATGGTCGAAATGAGAATGGTGAAAAGGATCTAGTTTTGGTCTCCCAATAAAGCAATACAACGGTCTATCTCTTTGATGTAGTCATTGATCTTTTTTTCCAAAACCAATTTTGAGGCTTTTGCATCACCCGACTCTCCATTCCTCAGCAGGTTCATTTGCAATTCCATTTGTTCGTTTTTGGTCTTCAGCTCATCCCATTGCAGTTTCCTGTCTTCGAGTTCCTTGCGCATTTTTTCATTTTCACGCTTGTAGTCACGAAGTTTTGATGTGAGGAGACCTAATTTTTCCTCTATTCTGCTGAATGTTTCTTTGTGTTCTGGCATGGTTATTTTCTGATCTCTGCGAGCAGATTTTTTTCAATATTGCTGGTTATCTTGGCCATCATCTTGTCAATTTCCTCATCTTTCATGGTCTTGCTGTCGTCAAGAAAGGTGAAATTCATGGCCAAGGACTGCTTGTCCTTTCCAAGTTTCTCACTTTTGAAGACATCGAACAACCTGTAGTTCCTGAGTTGTGGAATGGACAGGGCGTTCAATAATTTTTCAATATCACCATAAGTTACGTTTTTATCCGCAACAAAAGACAGGTCGCGCTGAACGGCAGGGAACTTCGATATCTCTTTGTACCGGATGGTATTTTTATCTCCGGCCTTCAGCCAGTTGTTCCAATGGATGTCTGCAAACCAAACAGGCACGCGGATATCAAACTTTTTCAACATCTCAGCAGAAGGCTTGCCAATGGTCAACAATTTCAGTTTGCCAGCATATCCGGTAAGGGCATATTCATACCTGTCGGAAGCTTCAATGTCAAATTTGATTTTTTCTATTCCGGACTGAACCTGCAAGGATTTGATGACCCCTTTGAGGTAGAAAAGATCAGCATCTTCGGCTGTCTTGTTCCAGGAATCCTCATTGATTTTTCCTGCAGTGAACAAGGCTAGGTGATCGTCTTCGAAATAAGCAGTTTCACTTTTTGAATAGGTTTTGCCAAATTCAAAAAGCCTGATGTTTTCGTTCCTGTGGTTCAAGTTTCTGGCCAGGGTCTGAAGACCTGTTTCCAGCATGGTCAACCGGAGGGTATCCAACTCAGAACTGAGGTTGTTCAACATTTTAACCGCACGGCCCATTTCCTCTTCCGAGTAGTTGGCGCTGTGGGTGATGGAATTGTTGAGCATTTCATTGAAGCCAATGCCCGCAAGGATTCCGGAAAGTTTCTCCCTCAAAGGATAGTCCCTGTTTCCGCTGGAAACCGATGGTGAAATGCGGATGCTGGTGGGAATCTCAATGTTATCAAACCCATCGATGCGCATGATTTCTTCAATCAGGTCTGCGGGGATGCTGACATCGGTTTTGTGTGTTGGCGTGTTGACTGTGATGGAGGCTTCATTTTCTTCCAACAAACCAAATCCCATTCCCAGGAGAATGTTCTTAATGGTTTGTTTGTCGTAGGCCTTTCCACTCATTTTTTGGACATAGGCATGTTCCAGTTTGATGACTGGCTTGCTGTTGGGGGTTGGGTAGACATCAACAGGATCAGCAGTTATTTTTCCTCCTGCAAAATCGCAGATCAACAATGATGCTTTTTTCAACACCTCCAGGGTTTGGCCGATGTCTACACTTTTTTCAAAATGCATGGCTGCGTCCGTCCTGAGTTGGTGCTTGAAAGAACTTTTCCTGATGGAAACCGGGTGGAACCAGGCACTTTCAAGAAATATGTTTTTGGTTGTATCTGTTACACCGCTGCCTTTGCCACCGAAAACACCACCCATGCACATGGGGTTGCTATCGTTGTCGCAGATCATCAGGTCTCCGGCCTCCAATTTCCTTTCTTTATCATCCAGCCCAATGAATGGTGTTCCTGCAGGAAGGTTTTTGATCCTGACCTTTCCGCCTTTGATCTGGTCTGCATCAAAAGCATGAAGAGGTTGACCAGTATCATGCAGGATATAGTTGGTGATGTCTACAATGTTGTTGATGGACCTTTGCCCGATGGCCTTCAAGCGCTGCTGCATCCATTTGGGTGCTGCTCCTACCTGAACATCATTGATAAGGATGCCAGTATAGCGTGGGCAATCAGCTGTATTTTCTATGATAACTTCGATAGGACAAGACATTCCTGTAGAAGGAATCTCATTTTTCAATGTAATGATGGGCTGGATTGAAGTTCCTTCATGGTGGTTCAGCCAGCTGCAAACATCCCTTGCAACACCAAGATGGCTCATGGCATCGCTGCGGTTGGGTGTAAGGCCGATATCAATGATATGGTCTTCATATGGTTCAAAAAGGCTGGCAACTGGAATGCCAACAGGTGTTGAGGCATCCAATATCTTGATGCCACTGTGGTCAGCACCAAGCCCGATCTCATCGTCTGCACAGATCATGCCATGGCTTTCAATGCTGCGGATTTTTGCCGCTTTCATGGTGATGGGATCTCCTGTTGTAGGATAAATGGTTGTGCCAATTGGCGCAACGATGACCTTTTGCCCTGCGGCAACGTTGGGCGCACCACAAACGATTTGCAGGGGTTGTTCACCTCCAATGTTCACTGTGGTGATTGAAAGCCTGTCTGCATTGGGATGTTTATCTACCGTGAGCACTTCTCCGGTGATCAGTCCTGCCAGGTTTCCCTTGATCTCCTGGTATTCCTCGTATCCTTCCACTTCAAGCCCAATGGAGTTCAGTATCAGGGAAAGCTTATCATGGGCGATGGGAGTTGCAAAGTAGTCCATCAGCCATTTGTATGAAATCGTCATAGCCGCAAATATACAGCATGATGGGGATAAGGGATGGGGGGAAGGGATAAGTGGATGGATTTTTATAATACTGCCCACAACCCCCAATGTGAACAAACCCAATCCCCCTGTCAATAAACCCCCTTTTGCTGTGGATACTCCTGTGGATAGCCTGTTCCCAATTAATGTTTTTTTAAAATGCAGATTGCTTCAGGCAACCTTGGTATATTCGCTCTCCAGACCCTTCGGGTAATGGAAATGTGATTGAAAACGATTTGAACAGCAAGTAAATGGACCAAACTAACATCAACCGGGACAGGAGAAACAAGCGGAAAACCGCGCCAGAGTTCAATGCCATGGCCTACGGCAAAGTGCCGCCACAATCCCGTGAATTGGAAGAAGCCGTATTGGGTGCTGTCATGCTGGAACGTGCTGCATTTGATATTGTCATCAATGTGTTGAAGCCCGAGTGTTTTTATGTTGAGTCTCACCAAACCGTCTTCAGGGCCATTGTCCGTTTGAACGCAGACAACAAGCCCATTGACCTGTTGACGGTGGTAGAAGAGCTGAAATCAATGGAGATGCTTGATGCTGTTGGAGGCCCTTATTTTATTTCAAAATTGACCAATGCAGTTGTATCTGCTGCTAATATTGAGGCCCATGCCCGTATCGTGCAGGAAAAATTCATCCAAAGGGAATTGATCCGCATCAGCACAGAAATCATCACAGATGCTTATGATGATTCAACGGATGTATTTGACCTGTTGGACAGTGCAGAACAAAAACTGTTTTCCATTGCCAATGATCAGCTGAAAAAAGAATTTGATACGCTGGGCAAAAGTGTGATGGATACCCTGAACAAGATTGATGAGATGAGGGCCAGGAATGAGGACATCACAGGTGTTCCAACCGGGTTNCCAACCCTCGACAAAACTACTTATGGCTGGCAGCGTTCTGATTTGATNATCCTTGCCGCTCGTCCATCGGTTGGTAAAACTGCTTTTGCCCTGAACCTGGCCAGGAATGCTGCCATGCATCCTACCAAACCCACTGCTGTTGCCTTCTTCAGTTTGGAGATGAGTACCAGTCAGCTCGTTCAAAGGATCCTTTCTGCAGAAAGCGAGATTTGGCTGGAAAAAATATCAAGGGGCCGGATGGAAGACCATGAAATGCAGCAGCTCTATAAAAAAGGCATTGAGCCTTTGACCAAAGCCAAGATTTTTGTGGATGACTCTGCTGCACTCAACATTTTTGAGCTTCGTGCCAAATGCCGGAGGTTGAAAAGTTTGCATGATGTGGGCTTGATCATCATCGACTATTTGCAGTTGATGAGTGGCTCAAGCGACAACAGGAATTCCAACCGTGAGCAGGAAATCAGTACCATCTCAAGGAACCTAAAGCAGTTGGCCAAAGAACTCCAGGTGCCCATCATCGCCCTCAGCCAGTTGAGTCGTGAGGTTGAAAAAAGAAAAGACGGACAAAAGGTGCCGCAGCTTTCTGATCTGCGTGAATCAGGAGCCATCGAACAGGATGCAGACATGGTAATGTTCCTGTATCGCCCTGATTATTACGATATCACCACCAATGACATGGGTGAAGACACCAAGGGCGATACCTACGTGAAGATTGCAAAGCACCGTAACGGTTCTTTGGAAAACATCAAACTCAAAGCCAAATTGTATATCCAGAAATTTGAGGAGCATGAAAGCCTGGATCCATTCGGAAGGCCTGCTGATGGCGGAGGTGGTGGAAGCTGGAGGCCTGTCAATGAAGATGGCGGCGGTGCCAAGCTCTACATACAAAAAGGAAGCAGGATGAACGATGGTCAGGATGATATGGAGGACACGCCATTTTAGCACATGGTAACAATGGAATAAAATGAATGCTTTACCCCTTTTTCATTTTCCTGACCTGCAAGTTTCTCATGGAAATATTCACCTCACCGATGAAATTCGAAAGCATGCTTTCACTGTCCTGCGCATGCAAGCCGGTGAACAATTGATGTTGACGGATGGCAAAGGTTTTTCTGCAATTGCCGATATCATGCAAGCAGACAAAAAGCAGCTGATTGTTGCATTGGGAGAAAAGATCGCGCATCCTGCGCCGCAGAAAAAAATGATCCTTGGCATTTCATTGTTAAAGAATACAGCACGGTTTGAATGGATGCTGGAAAAGGTTACCGAAATTGGCATCACTGAGATCATTCCATTGCTGGCAGAACGAACAGAGCGACAGCATTTCAGACAAGAGCGTTTTCAGCAAATCCTTGTCAGTGCTTGTTTGCAGTCTGGGCAATTTCATTTCCCTGTCTTGCATGAACCAGTGAAATTGGCAACACTTTATTTGATGAATCTTCCTTCCAACAAATTCATGGCACATTGCATGGAAGGTGAAAAGCCTCAACTGAAAGGGCAATCCTCAGACAGCATCCTATTGATTGGTCCCGAAGGTGATTTTACCGCGGAGGAGCTTGCACTTGCAATGCACAATAATTTTAAACCTGTAGGTTTGGGTGAATCCCGATTGAGAACTGAAACAGCAGGGATTGTTGGTGCAGTAATGTTGAGGGGCTAAATTATTTTTCTGCTTTGATCGTAGGCTCGTGCAATTCAACAGGCTTGGTTTTTTTCCTCATCCTCATGTTCAACATTTCAACTCCAAAAGAGAATGCCATTGCGAAGTAGATGTATCCTTTTTCGATATGGCTACCGTGTATGGGTTGCAATCCTTCGAAGAAAAGGCTGAATCCAACAATGAGCAAAAAAGAAAGNGCCAGCATCTTCAAGGTTGGGTGCTTGTGAATAAAACTGGAGATTTTTTCAGAGAAGAAAAACATGATGATCATGGCGATGATCACGGCTATAATCATGACTTCTACGTGCTTTGCCATGCCCACTGCAGTGATGATGCTGTCAAAAGAAAAAATCATGTCAATCAGGATGATCTGTGAAACAATGCTGAAAAAAGAGGCTTGGCCTTTCTTTCCATTGGCACTGAATTCATCTTCACCTTCCAATTTTCCATGTATCTCTTTAACCGTTTTGTACAGCAGGAACAATCCACCTCCAAAAAGAATCATGTTCCTTAGGTTGAATCCATAATGCTGGCCGTTCAGGTCTAGTCCAAACAATTCCTTGTTGCCATTGGTGACCAGCCATCCCAGGGCCAGCAGCAACAAGATTCTTACGCTGATACCCAGGATCATCCACAACCTGCGTGCAGCAAGCTTTTGCTCGGTTTTCAAGCGCCCCATCAAAATGGAAACAAAAATCACATTGTCAATGCCCAATACAATCTCAAGCAAGGCAAGCGTAACAAGGCTTATCAGTGAGTCAGCTGTCAGCAAATTGGTCATCTGTTTATTTTAATGCTTTACAAATCTTTTTTACGATACCCGGTCCCTCATAAATGAAGCCGGTCCATACCTGCACCAGTGCAGCGCCGTGATTGAGCTTGTCTTGTGCATCAGTGCCTGTGAAAATACCGCCGCTGGCAATCACCGGAACTTTTCCATTGGTGAGTGTCACGATTTTTTTCAGAATTTCATCGGAGGCTGATTTCAGGGGTTTTCCACTCAATCCACCCATGCCCATTTTTTCAGCGAGGGACTTGGATACATTAGACAGTTTTTCTCTTGAAATGGTTGTATTGCTGGAAACAATTCCGTCCAGTTTTATTTCTTCTGCCAATTCGGCGATGTCTTGCAATTGACCGTCTGTGAGATCTGGTGCTATTTTAAGCAGGATCGGTTTTTGAACTGGCCTTTGTTTGTTGTTGTGTTGAAGGGTTCCCAGAATTTTCAATAGCGAGTCCTTGTCTTGTAGGGCCCTTAGACCCGGTGTATTCGGCGAACTCACGTTGACAACAAAATAGTCCACCACATCAAACAATTCATTGAAGCAGATTTCATAGTCTTTCCAGGCATCCTCATTCGGCGTCACTTTGTTCTTGCCAATGTTTCCGCCAATGATCATCCTTCCCCTCATCTCTCTTCCTTTTTCCCTCATGCCCCACTGCTCCAACCGCTCTTTGATCACCTTCACCCCGTCGTTGTTGAATCCCATCCGGTTGATCAGTGCCTTGTCTGCTGGTAGCCGGAACAGTCGTGGTTTTTCGTTGCCTTCCTGGGGAAGGGGAGTGACGGTTCCAATCTCAACAAAGCCAAAACCCAGGGCTTCCAGCTCTCGGAGGTAAGCGGCATTTTTGTCAAAGCCAGCACCCAATCCGATGGGGTTTTTGAAATTCAGCCCGAAAAACTGGCGTTCGAGGGAACGGCCTTTTGGTGAAAATGCCTTGCTGATGGTCCATTTGATGGGTCCAAAAGAGCAGAGCAGCTTGAGCGCATTCATGGAAAGGTAATGGGCCCGCTCAGCGTCCAACAAAAACAAGGTATTTCTTATCACACTGTACA
>JGI25921J50272_10000265_pt1 | contig 17030 bp, 17 predicted proteins | sample LauGreSu1BDMLBSD_2_FD_50272 | JGI IMG/M metagenome (IMG submission 50272) | reverse complement strand
TTGGCAGACGCGCTAGCTTGAGGTGTTAGTTCCCGTAAGGGATTAGGGGTTCAAGTCCCCTCTCGGACACATTCGTTAGGATGAGCACATGAACATTGATGAGGCTGTCTCACTCATCAGAGCAATCCCTGATTATCCAAAGCCAGGAATTCTCTTCCAAGACATCACCCCACTTCTGGGTAACGGAGAAGCCTTCACGGCAGTAACAGATCACTTCGCCCAATTTGCTAGAGCTTCAACATCTATTGCAGGCATTGAAGCTCGCGGATTCATCTTCGCCTCTGCATTAGCCAACTCAATGAAAACTGGATTCGTGCCAATTAGAAAAGCAGGAAAACTTCCACACGCNGTTTTNTCACAGAGCTATGGTCTTGAATATGGTACGGATATATTGGAAATTCATGTNGATGCAATTCCATTTGCTGGCCAAGTTCTACTCATTGATGATGTCTTGGCTACTGGTGGAACACTNGATGCAGCCATTCAACTTGTTAATCGAGCCGGCGGAAGCGTTTATCAAATTCTAGCTCTACTAGAAATCCAAGCCCTTGAAGGTCGAGCTCGACTAGCAGCGAAGTATCCACAGATTCCAGTTCACTCACTGGTAGTTTCATAACTGTGCGCATCACCCAGATTCAAGGCCTGCGCGCCGTTGCAGCAATATTGGTAACTGTTTTTCATGCACGTCTTGTTCCAGGTGGATTCATCGGCGTAGATATCTTTTATGTTATTTCTGGCTACCTCATCACAGGTTTGATACTTCGAGAGATAGAAAAGACGGGCACATTAGATCTTAGGAGTTTCTACCAGCGCCGCATTAAGCGTCTTCTCCCAACCTCGGTTTTCGTTCTGTTCGTAACAGCGATTTTTGCCTGGATTCTCTTTCCTCCTATCACTCGTGATGCACTCGGTAGAGATCTCTTTGCTGCGGCTGCATATATCTCCAACTATCTTTTCGCCTGGTGGCAAAATGACTATCAGAATCTCAATGCCACACCTTCACCGTTTATCCATTATTGGTCTCTGGCAGTTGAAGAACAGTTTTATATTGTTTGGCCACTTTTCATCCTCTTTCTTGCCCGTTATGGAAAAAAAATAGTCCTTGCTGGAATTGCAATCACAACTCTGCTCTCACTCCTCTTTTCCATTTATCTCACTCAGGTTGCACCAATCTGGGCGTTTTACTCATTACCAACTCGTGCTTGGGAGTTGGGTTTCGGAGCGCTACTTCTCTTCTTACCGGAAACGAAGAAGAAGATTCGCATCCTTCCGTGGCTTGGATTTTTTGGAATTGCACTCTCTTCATTCAACTTCAATGAGAACACGGCTTTTCCTGGCAAGAACGCTTTGGTGCCAGTTCTGGCAACTGTTTTTCTTATGGCTTCAATCAAATATTGGCCTCCACTTTTCAACGATTTAGCTAATTCCAGGTTGAGCCAATGGTTAGGCGCAATCTCCTATCCGCTCTATCTCTGGCATTGGCCTGCGTTAGTACTTCCTAGCAGCGCTATGGGACGGCCATTGCGCTTCTATGAACGATTCTTATGCATTCTTTTAACTATCGTCCTGGCTCACTACACCAGCAAATATATAGAAGAGCCTCTACGTCATAAGAACTTTGCTCCAAGGACGATCTACAAAGGGGCTGCAATTACAACAGCTGCATCACTTGTGGCTGGTGTGCTTATTTCATTTACTTCCTCATCCATCATTACTACCAAGGGTGAGGTTTCCTACCAATTTGATTTAGTTCAAGTGATGGAGAAACCAGATGTATATGGAGATGGCTGTCATGTGAACTACGGTGAAACNAAGTCNGGATATTGCACATACGGTGACAAAGAATCTTCAAACACGATCGTGCTCTATGGGGATTCACACGCAGCTCAATGGTTTCCAGTATTGGAAAAAATGGCCAAAGAACGTGGTTTTAAACTGGTCTCTCTCACCAAGTCTGCTTGCCCTGCAGTTGATGCCAAGCGCCCAGATCAAGGCGCATTCAAAATGGTTCATTGCACAAAGTGGCGTGAGAACTCCATCAAAAGAATCGCAGAGATACAGCCTTTAGCAGTCATCACAAGTAGCTTCCAATACTTCACACCTGCTAACAGTTCAATTTCTCGGGCGCAGTGGTGGAACGATGGACAGAGAAAACTACTCAAGGGCTTAAGGGGTTCGACTAATAACCTGATCTACATCAGTGACACTCCCCGACCACTTCGAGATATACCCAACTGCTTAGCTTCGCGCGATTCCAAAGTCTGCGACTCAACGGAGCGATCCAAGGTCTCTGTCATCCCAGGTTTTGATGTCATCAATCCGAACCCATGGTTGTGTTCGTCATACTGCCCCGCAATAGTTGAAGGCACCGTCGCTTATCGCGATGCATCTCACATTTCGGTCGATATGGCATTAAAACTTTTACCTAAACTTGAAGCAGCCCTGATTGCAAAGGGGCTCTTTGCCTAACTCTGTGGCAAGATGCATTCCATGGCTGAGCTGACCTATTACTGCGGAACAATGGACAGTGGAAAATCCACCCTTGCATTACAGACNGCNCACAATCATCAGAGTCGCGGTCGAACTGGTCTGATTTTCACTAATAAGGATCGCGCAGGCAGCGGCATTATCTCCTCACGTTTGGGTCTTTCTTCTCCCGCAATTGAAGTAATCCCTGCNNTAGATATCCACAAATTTGTTGTTGATGCACTATCTGCAGGAGATCGTATTGATTACATCATCTGTGATGAGGCTCAATTTTATGAACCAGTTCAAATCGAGCAACTTGCACGCATTGTCGATGGTCTTGGCATAGATGTTTATGCTTTTGGAATCTTGAGCGATTTTCGCACCATGCTCTTTCCTGGATCTGCACGTTTGGTTGAGCTTGCAGATCGCGTTAATACATTGCAGGTTGAGGCGTTGTGTTGGTGTGGCTCGCGAGCAACCCACAATGCTCGAACTGTTGGCGGCGTAATGGTTGTCGAAGGCGAGCAAGTTGTAGTTGGAGATGTTTCACCAGGTAGTGAAGTTGGGTATGAAGTTTTATGTCGCCGGCACCACATGCGACAAGTTACAGCGCGCGCATCTCGCGCAGGTCATGTATCTTCGCAGCCTCTACCTTTTAATCAATAATTCCTTCAAGGAGTAATCATGAAAGCACGCGGACTAGCAGCGCTAACACCTAAAGCAGCTCTCACACCATATGAGTTTGAGCGCCGTGAGTTGGGTGCCCATGATGTAGCTCTAGACATCGCCTATGCAGGCATTTGCCACTCAGATATCCACCAGGTCCGGGAAGAATGGGGCCCTGCAATATTTCCGATGGTCCCCGGCCATGAAATTGCAGGAACAGTAAGTGCCATTGGTAGCGCAGTAACCAAGTTTAAAGTTGGAGATCCAATTGGAGTTGGTGTTTTCATCGATTCTTGCCGCAAGTGTGCAAGTTGTTTAGCAGGACTGCAACAGTATTGCGAAGAAGGAATGACTGGAACTTATAACACTATGGAGCGTGACGGTAAGACAGTTGCACTGGGTGGGTATTCAAATCTCTTTGTTATAAATGAGGATTATGCAGTTCATATTCCAAGCAATCTTTCTCTCGACGGTGTCGCCCCCTTGCTTTGTGCTGGAATCACTTTGTATTCCCCACTGCGCAAATGGAACACCGGTGCAGGCAGCAAAGTAGCTGTTATGGGTCTGGGCGGTCTTGGACACATGGGCGTTAAATTCGCTGTTGCGATGGGTGCTGAAGTTACTGTTCTCTCGCATTCACCTTCAAAGAAGGCTGATGCGTTAGCGATGGGTGCAAAGCACTTCATCGACACAAGTGCCCCCGGAGCACTCAAGCCCCTCTATAAATCTTTTGATCTAGTTCTCAACACCGTAAGTGCCTTTTTAGATATTAATGAGTACCTAGATCTTCTAAAACTCGATGCAACTCTGGTTGTCATTGGGCTGCCAGGAAAGCCCTACGAGGTTAGTGCCGGCTCCTTGCTCAACGGCCGCAGGCGAATTGCTGGCTCAATGATAGGTGGCATTCCAGAGATGCAAGAGATGCTGGATTTTTGCGGAAAGCATTCAATTCTCAGTGATATCGAAGTTATTGACGCCTCTTATGCAGATAAAGCGTATGAGCGCACGATTGCTAGCGATGTGAAATACCGCTTTGTTATTGACGCATCAACTTTCTAAATAAAAGAATGCACCAGCATTGCTAGCAGCGGTGCTATGGCCAGCGCCGGTAACAGGTTACCGACTGCTACTTGCTTGATGTTGAGAAGTCGCAGACCAATACCTATGAGCAACACGCCGCCAACAATTGTCATTGCATCAACTTGGTATCCCGAAAGGATTTCCCCAAGAGCCAAACCGATAACTGTCCAGAATCCCTGATACAAAGCAACAGGGATTGCCGCCACCGCTACTCCCCAACCAAGAGATGATGCAAAGGCCATCGCAGCAAAGAAGTCCAGTGTGCTTTTGAGCAAGAGTTGATCAATCCCGCTAGACATTCCATCACTAATGCTTCCAAGAATAGCCAGTGGACCAATTGCGAAGAGAAGAGATGCAGTAACAAAGCCCTCAACGAAGGGACTCTCTTTGGAGGCTTTGAACTTCCTGCGCAAGTTCTCCGCTAAATGATCTAATCGATCCTCTAAACCAAGTGCAGAACCTATTAACCCACCAAAGATGAGTGAACCCAGAACAACGAGCAATGGCCAACCTGTTGGAAGTGATTCGACATAGCGCGCAGACCACAGTGGAATGAGCGCTGAAGCTGCACCTAGAAGTGTTGCAAGACCTAGGACATCGGTGAGGAGGGTTCTTGTTTTGATATTAAGTCGATGTCCTACAAATATTCCAAGACCTGCTCCACCGATGATTGCGACAACATTGATGAGCGTGCCGATTCCTGGAAACATTGTTGAAGAATAGCCTGATGCGCCGCAACTGGTTGTACTAGACTCCCCCAATGTCATCAAATGCATTCATGGAGTTTCTTCGCCCTCACCGCACTGTTCCTATTACTCCATGGACTGCGCAGTCAAAATGGGATCTAGGCGTTAGTCGTGTATTAATCCTCTGGGTTGGTCTTTTCATCTTCGGTCTTGGTGATGCATTCGTTATTCAAAGCAATATCGGAAATGGTCCTTGGTCGGTGTTAGCTCAGGGAATTTCCAAGAATTTAGATATCACTATGGGCTGGTCGACTTTTGGAATTAGTACACTTGTTCTGCTGGCTTGGATCCCTCTTAGAGAAAGACCAGGCTTTGGAACAATCTCCAACATAGTCATCATTGCCCTGGCAATCGAAATTGGCGTTACATATATTCCACTCCAGGAAAATTACTTCATTGGAATTCTCTACACATTGCTAGGAATTGCAATGGTTGGAGCAGCTTCGGCCATCTACATCACATGCGGCCTAGGCCCTGGTCCACGAGATGGCCTTATGACTGGAATCCACTTCAAGACTGGGATCCGAGTGGGTCGTGTGCGATTGGCCATTGAAAGTACGGTCTTTGCCCTTGGATGGCTGCTCGGCGGCACCGTTGGGCTCGGAACACTCCTCTTTGCAGGCTTAATCGGGCAATCAATTGCCGTTGCCCTGGGTGTTGTTTCCCGACTTACGAGCAAGTAACTACTACCCTCAAACTATTCCCTCGGCGTGCGTTGGCCGTTTACTTCGCACGGGGTCGCAAACACCCCCGTTAACAAAATTAGAAAGGCGTTACTAATGCTGGATTCCTATTTTAAAATCTCAGAACGCGGCTCATCTGTAGCCCAGGAGGTTCGAGGCGGACTCGTAACTTTCTTCACGATGGCATACATCGTGGCTCTCAACCCAATCATCTTGGCCTACTCACCGGATGCAAACGGACAGTTCCTCTTTGGAGGTGCTGCTCCAGCTCCNGCCATGGTTGCAGCCACAACAGCACTAGTTGCTGGTGTGCTAACAATTCTTATGGGTTCGATTGCTAACTATCCATTAGCACTTGCTACAGGTTTAGGTCTTAACACTTTCGTAGCTGTTGGTATCGCATCAAGGATGACATGGGCTGCAGCAATGGGTCTTGTTGTTCTTGAAGGCTTGATCATNTTGGTACTAGTACTAACCGGATTCCGTGTTGCAGTATTCAAGGCGGTTCCACCACAGATCAAGATTGCTATCTCAGTTGGTATCGGCCTCTTCATCGCACTTATTGGTCTCGTAGATGCAGGCTTCGTTCGNCGTACAGCCAGCGGACCGGTTCCAGTTGGTCTTGGAGTTAATGGCAACCTTGTTGGTTGGCCTACAGTTGTTTTCGTTTTCGGAACACTTCTAATCATTGGACTTATGGTTCGCAAGGTTAAGGGCGCAATTCTTATCGGAATCTCTGGCGCAACCATCTTGGCCATTGTTCTTCAGAAGATGTACAACATCGCTCCAGGGTTCACTGCAGGAAATCCACCAACTATCGTTGACGGCGGCTGGGGACTCAATATTCCAGCAGTACCTAAGGAGATTGTTGCAGTACCAGAGTTTGATTTCACTGGGCAATTTGATTTATTNGGTGCCTTCAGNGTTGACAATGTTTCATTGATCGCTGCAATCCTGCTTCTGTTCACTCTATTGCTCTCTGACTTCTTCGACACGGTTGGAACAGTCACAGCAATCGGNCATGAAGCTGGTCTTGCCGACAAAGATGGCAACGTTGATAACATCCAGAAGATTCTTTTGGTTGACTCAGTAGCAGCTGCAGCAGGTGGAGCAGCCGGTATTTCCTCAAATACTAGCTATATTGAATCTGCAGCTGGTGTGGGTGAAGGTGCTCGTACTGGTCTTGCTTCAATCGTGACTGGTATTGCATTCCTACTTACAACCTTCTTAGCACCACTTGTTGCAATCATTCCTTATGAGGCTGCAACTCCTGCTCTGATAATCGTCGGTTTCCTCATGATGTCTCAGATTAAGAACATCGAATGGGATGATCTAGGAATTGGAATCCCGGCGTTCCTAACAATTATCTTGATGCCATTTACTTACAACATCTCTGTAGGTATCGGTGCAGGATTTGTTACTCACGTAGTAATCCGAGTAGTTCAAGGACGTGGCAAGGAACTTCATCCNTTGCTACTTCTTGTTTCAGGATTATTCATGGTTTATTTCCTATCCTCACCAATTAACGCTTGGATCGGCTAAACCAGCAGTAAGTNTGCCACTAAGGCCCCGTAGAAAAATCTGCGGGGCTTTAGTTTTTCTACCAAACAATTTCTTTCTTACCACTCTGACGAAGTAGTTCGTTGGTCTTTGAAAAAGGAGCTGACCCAAAGAATCCTCTGTATGCCGATAACGGACTTGGATGCGCCGAAGAAATTGAGAGTTTGGGATCAAAGTATTTGGCAAACTGCTGCGCCTTTAATCCCCAAAATATTCCGATAGCTCCAGATTCACCAACTATTTTAGCCGTGGCCTCCGTGAACTCTTGCCAACCATAATTCTCATGGGCAAGAGATTGAGTCGGACGGGTCGTAAGTATCTGATTAAGTAACAAAACACCCTGTTCAGCCCAGCGATGGAGATCACCATTCGCAGCTGGCTTCACTCCGCAATCATTCTCAAGCTCTCTAAAGATATTTCTCAAAGACGCAGGAAGAGGTTGCGTGTGTGCTGAGACTGAAAAAGCTAAACCGTGCGCATAGCCAGGTGTGGGGTATGGATCTTGTCCAAATATCGCGACCTTAACTTCATTCGGTGGAAGTTCATAGGCGGCAAAGATGTTTTCATAGGCCGGNGTAANATCGCTTTTATCAATAAGTGANTCTATTCTCGCTACTAATGGTTTGAAATCGGCTAAACGCTTTTGCCACTCTGGATGAAGCTGGTCAAAAATCCCCATAATTTATTGATATGAACGGGCGAAGAATCGCCCCGCGTCTTGAGTTACTGAGATTTTNTCGTTAAAGATTGCAGAGATATGTTCTGAGGTGATTACCGCCTCCACTGGACCAGAGACGGCTATCTGACCATCCTTGAGCAGCAAAGCATGTGTGGTTCCCATAGGAATCTCTTCAATATGATGAGTNACCAATATGGTTGCTGGCGCAGTTGGGTCTGCTGCAAAATTGGCAAAGCGCCGAAGCAAATCTTCTCGCCCTCCAACATCTAACCCCCCAGCCGGTTCATCTAGAAGTAGAAGTTCAGGATCGGCCATCAGAGCCCTGGCAATTTGAGTCCGCTTTTTTTCACCTTCACTGAGTGATCCATATAGACGATCGCCCAACTCACGGACACCAAATGTTGTTAGCAAAGCTATAGCTCTAGATTCATCCCATAGATCGTAATCTTCATTCCAGCGACCTAAGATTGCATAGGCAGCGGTTAGGACAACATCTTTTACCTTCTCATCACCTGGAATATCTTCGGCAATAGGTGCTCCGCAGATTCCTATACGAGTGCGCAATTCAAAAAGATCCACACGACCCATTTGCTTTCCCAAAACGCTTACGGTTCCGTGTGTTGGGAAAATCTTGGTAGCAAGAATCTGCAATAAAGTTGATTTACCAGCACCATTAGGTCCCAATATGACCCAACGCTCCCCCTGCGTGATTTGGAAATTCAAAGGTCCCAAAATGAGCTTTTCACCACGACGTACCGAAACATCGCTTAATTCAAGAACCGGTGAAGTGGTCATAGAGCAAGAAGATACTGGTTAGAGAGCATCAATGGACCAATTAATGGCGATTACGCGATGTGATTTTAAGATAATCTTGGCCTCATCATGAGTACTAGCGCAGATACAGAGCAATACACCGGTCTCATCCTTCTAAGTGGCGTAGACAAGCCTGGTATTACCGCATCCCTCTTTGAGGTCCTTTCACCCTTTTCCATAACTATTGTGGATATCGAACAAGTGGTTATCAAAGAGCGACTCATTCTCACAGTATTGATCACCCTTAATCCGGCTCATGAAGATGCTATAGCTGCTGATTTAGAAGCCTGCGCAGCGAGTTTGGATGTGGACATAGCCTCTCTCTTCTCATATGCAGATAAATCAACGTTGAATATCAAATCAGACCTTGTGCGTGTTTCACTTTCCTCCGTGAAGATTCTTCCCAAAGCCATTCAAGATCTTGCAGAGGTGATTCATCAGAACGGTGCCAATATTGAAAGTGTTACTCGTCTAGCTTCAATTCCTGTAACGACAATTGAGTTTGTAATCTCTGGTGCTAAGAAAGAGGCTCTCAACCAAGCTCTCTCCCCGATTGCAACAAGCATTGGCGCAGAGATAACTCTTCAATAAGCTTTTATAGACGACAAGCGTGGATGTCAGTGACTAGGATTCCACGAGCGCCAAGTGCCCAGAGTTCATCCATGACGTCATTAGTTTCCTTGCGCTTAACCATGGCACGAACTGCAACCCAATCAGCATTTTGTAGTGGAGAAATGGTTGGCGACTCTAAGCCAGGGGTAATAGCGCAAGCTTTATCAACTAAAGTTTTCGGAATGTCATAGTCCAAAAGCACATACATCCGTGCAGTGACAACACCTTGCAGACGTCGAATCAAAATCTCTAACTCTGCTGGGATAGCGGTATCTTTTCTGGATATAACAACAGCCTCACTCGTAAGAATGGCATCACCAAATATCTTTAACCCCGCCTGACGCAGGGTGTTACCCGTGCTCACCACGTCTGCAATCAAATCTGCAACGCCTAAGCGAACACTGCTTTCAACTGCGCCATCTAATCTAACGACATCTGCTTTGATATTTAACTGGGCCAAGTGGTGATTGACCAGACCTGGATATGCCGTTGCAACGCGTTTGCCTGCGATATCAGAGATCTTCCATTCGCGATCTGCTGGGCCTGCGAACCTAAATGTTGATGCACCGAAATTAAGCGAGAGACGTTCCTCGGCACTTGCCGCTGAATCAATCAAGAGATCACGACCGGTGATACCAGCTTCTAACTCTCCTGAGCCGACGTAGATTGCAATATCACGGGGACGAAGGTAGTAAAACTCAACGCTGTTATCGCTATCAATAAGAACTAAATCGCGACTATCAGTGCGCTGGCGATATCCAGCCTCTTTTAGAATCGCAATAGATTCTTCGGCAAGTGAGCCTTTATTAGGGACGGCGATGCGCAACATGTGTGAACTCGATTCGCTTAAAGGTAGGTATAGACATCATCAAGAGTCAGGCCACGCGCTAACATCAAAGTTTGCACGTGATAAATCAGCTGACTAATCTCTTCGGCTAAGGCTTGATCGCTCTCATGCTCAGCAGCCAACCACACTTCCCCTGCTTCTTCCAAAATCTTCTTACCTATTGCGTGAACTCCAGCATCTAATGCTGCAACAGTTCCTGAACCATCAGGGCGTTGCAGGGCTTTCTCACTTAACTCAGCCCATAAAGTTTCAAAGGTTTTCATGGCCTTAGTTTACTAGAGAGCCTTGTGCCAGCGTTGCCAATTTTTCTCCTACTAATAGTGCTTACGAAATAGCCTTCTGCGCAAGTGAACGTAAGGCATTGACCATGTGTGCTGGGTCATTTGAATTAAAGACCGCGCTTCCTGCGACAAAGGTGTCAGCTCCAGCCTCGACTGCAATTTCGATAGTTTCAAGCGATATTCCACCATCGACTTGCAGCCATATTGGGCGATCACCAATGACTCGGCGAACTGCTCGGACTTTCTCCATCATTTGACTCATAAACTTCTGACCACCAAAACCGGGTTCAACGGTCATTATTAGAAACATATCTACAAGATCGCTGAATTGTTCGTACTCATCTATCGCAGTATTTGGCTTAATTGCTAGACCAGAGCGAGCTCCTTCACTTCGGATAGCACTCAGAGTCTGAGCAATATTCTCACTGGCTTCAGCATGAATAGTCACACTTGCACAACCTATTTGGGCATAACGAGGGCCGATTTCGTCAACATTAGAAACCATAAGGTGGGCATCGACCCCAATAGGACAACCTTTTATGATTGCGCTGGCGTTTTCAAAATCAAAAGTGAAGTTAGGTACGAAAATATTGTCCATCACATCTAGATGTATAAGATCTGAGACATCTGCGATCTTTGCGATCTCTTGGTCTAGATGATCAAAATCAGCGTTGAGAATGCTTGGCGTAATCCGAATCTCACGAGTCATATCTCTAGCCTAACTGCCATGGTGCTACTTCTTTCGTAGCAAAGCTAGAAACATCGCATCCGTGCCGTGCTTATGGGTCCAGAGAGACATTGATTTGCCACGAACGGCATCCTGCAAGTTAGCTGGTAGAAACTCGCCGATATCTAACTGCTCTAACTCTGGATACTTCTTCAAAATATCTAAAACCTGCACAGTTGTTTCGGCCAAGTGAGGTGAACATGTTGCATAGCCCAAGATCGCCCCAGGATTTAAAGCAGCTACAGCTGCATCTATCAGTTCTCTCTGCAACGAGGTGAGTTCACGAAGATCACTCAGAGTTCTTCGCCATCTGACTTCAGGGCGACGGCGTAAAGCTCCCAAACCCGTGCAGGGAGCATCAATAATCACGGCATCAAATCTTTGATCGTGAGAAGCGATATCACGTCCATCACCACACCAAACAGTTGCACCATGCACAACTTTCCTCACTAGTTCTGCGCGAGGCTCTGAAACTTCATTTGCAGTGAACTCGATTCCTCGCTCTTTAGCAATACTCGAAAGAAGTGCCGCTTTTCCTCCAGGTCCAGCACACAAATCAAGCCACGACTTACCAGTAGCTGCTGCGGCAAAAATAGTGGCAACTAATTGCGAACCTTCATCCTGCACTCCAGCCAAGCGATGCTTGATCAAATCTAGATTTCCTGGATTACCCTTGAGACGAGCGCCGAGCTGGGAGTAAATCGTAGGTTCTGCCCCAAGTGCCACTAACTCTTCTTGAGTCGAATAGCCAGGCCAGGAAACTAACGTTGGAAGTGCAGGGACATTATTTGTTGCTAGCTCTGCCTCAACTGCCTGCCAATCTTTCAATAAATCAAAGTATGCAGAAATGATCCAGTGTGGATGTGAGTACTGGATAGATAAACGTTCCACTGTGTCAGTGATCTGCTCAAGAGGTGCAAACCATTCTTCATAACTCTTTCGAGTCACCGAGCGAAGGAGTGCATTAACAAAACTGGCTTTTGACTCCCCAAGACGCTTGCGTGCTACTTCAACTGTTGCAGAGACTGCAGCGTGATCTGGAATACGAAGCTCATGAATCTGATGAACACCCATGCGTGCAACATCCACAATCCCTGAATCTACTTCAGTCCAAGGTCGATCTGATATCTGGGCCAGTATCCAGTCGTGCTTACCTTGCATGCGCAATGTTCCATACACAAGTTCGGTAACTAGGTTGCGATCTCGATCTTCCAATGATGAAGCGTTAAGAGCTGCCGGAAGCAAGAGATTTGAATAACCCTCATTGCGATTAACCTCGGTGATGAGATCAAATGCCAACAGACGAACTGCATCTGGCTTAGGAGCCTTGAATGTGTTGCGTCTAGCCTCAACCACAGCGTTCTGCGTCCTCAAAGCGAGCTCCGCGCGACCAATCTAACGCTGACATCTCTTTCTTACCTGCCGGAGTTACATTCTCCAAAACAATCGCTTTATCAAGAGTTCCAATAACACAATCGCTCCCAACAATTCGCAGCTCGCCCGGCTGCAAATCTGGCACTATATCTGACACTCTTGCCGAAGAAATTTTGAGTGGCTGCCCACGAAACATTGTCCATGCTTGAGGTTGTGGATAAAAAGCCCGAATTTTATTGAACAAAGAATGCGCCGGTGAACTCCAATTTAACTGAGCTTCATCACGAGTTATCTTTGCAGCAAGGCTCGACTCACCAGTTTGTGGAGTAGGTGTAGTACCTTTTTCAATTTCAGCCAAAGCTTGTTTGAGTGCATCAACTCCAACATGTGAGAGCTTGTCCAACAATTCAAAGCTGCGCATTGCGGGCTCGATGGGTGTTGTGATTGACGTGTAGATAGGGCCGGTATCCATTCCAGGATCAAGTGCAAATACAGTAACTCCACTTTGTGTTTCACCAGCTTCAATAGCTCTTTGAACTGGCGCTGCTCCTCGATACTTGGGCAAAAGTGAGAAATGTAGATTGATGCAACCAAACTTTGGTATGGATATGGTCGCAGAAGGCAGGATTCGTCCGTAACCGATAGTGATTAGTAAATCTACATCGGCAATCGCCGCATCAATTTCTTCAACATTTGTTGGTCTCACCAAATCGATTGAGTTGGCTATAGCCCATTGACTAACTGGAGATNCATGCAATCCCTGTCCACGTCCTGAGGGCTTATCAGGTTGGCTAATTACTCTTACTAAATCATGCTCGCTTGTTTGTAACCAATGAAGAGTTGGCAGAGCAACTTCGGGCGTAGCGGCTACCGCTAGACGCATTAAGTGTTCCGTCCGAAAACAGAATGCGGTGATGTCTTAATAGTTGGTGTGTTTCCAGATTCGCTCTGCGCATTGAACCATTCGGATTCGCGAATCTCTCGCATGGCTAGCTTGCGATCCTCCGGTGATAAGCGATCAATGAAGAGAATTCCATCGAGATGATCGGTTTCATGCTGCAGCGCTCGTGCTAGAAATTCAGTCCCCTCGATGACAACTGGTTCTCCAAACATATTAAAGCCTCTGGCAACTGCGTTCATAGCTCTCTTAGCGTCATAACGAAGCTCAGGAAATGACAGGCAACCCTCTTCTCCATCTTGGATTTCATCGCCAAGAGTTAGCGTTGGATTGATCAAATGACCTAAAACGTCGTCAACATGCCACGTAAAGACTCTCAACGGAACACCAATTTGCGGGGCAGCAAGGCCTGCACCAGGAGCTTCAAGCATTGTGTCAGTCAGATCTGCAACCAGCTTTCGCAGCTCTTTATCAAAGTCGACCACAGGTGATGCCGGAGTTAACAACACCGGATCACCGAATAAACGAATCTCTTGAATCGACATGGGTGAAGTCTATCAAAAAAACTAAAGTGAATACGGATCTATTCGAAGGCTGGAATCACTCTTCTTAGCGATACTTCTGCGTCGCATTAACTCATGTAGAAATGCTGTCAGAGCAGTCCTAGAGTCCGATGAAGAAAGAACCACGATCTTGCTTGATTGGCTATCAATCTTGGTTGGACCTAATACACGAGTATCACTGGCCAAACGCGCATCCGAAATTGCTTTGTTTATTCCACTAACGAGTGGGCTTGCTTGCGCTGTTGGAAGAATCATCACAGCACTATTAACAGATGGTGGAAAAGAAATCTCAGCTCGCTGGGCTAATTCTCGTTTCAAAATTGCAGATGGATTCCAACGAATCAGGCTTGAAACTATCGGGTGAGAATCTTCAATTGCAAGAAGAACTACTCCCCCTTTCTTTACTGATCCTGCTACTTCAAAGAAGAGTTCATTTGCTCGCTCATTTGCTCGTAAATCGTCGTGGCTAAAATAGGAAAGACCTTCCAAAACTACAACTGCGTTGTATCCACCCTTTACTTGCGGTATCGCACCAGGAGTTGCCAGAACTATGGATGGTTTGCTCTCAACGTGGTCCTTAATAACATCGCCAAAGGATAAAACTATGGCGGTATTGGGAAAGGCGCGTGCAATCTCTTCCTGCGCTCTCTCAATTCCTCGAGAGACNACGAACTTCTTATCTCGCGCACAGAAACTGCATTTCCATTCTTTGGTGAGGGTTCCACAGATTCGACAAGCTGGGTCAGCGTTCCTGCTAGTGAGATGAAGCCGACCACCACAGGCGCATAGGGCAACATTTTTGCAATGCGCACAAAGAATCCCATTTGCATAGCCCTTGCGAGGTAACAAGAATAGAACTGGACCTTGTGAGATGTTCGAGCGAATATCTGAAAAGATTCGCCCAGGCAGGAGAGNAGAATCAACTGGTGTGAAAGCCTTAACCGAGACCTTTGCATTTGAATTAAAGTAGGAAATTCTCTTCGTATCTATGAGTGCGGCCACATCTAGTGATGGGACAAATCCACACAGAATCACTCGCGCAGAATCTATTGACTTTCGCATCATGGCTACATCACGCGCATTCCAGGCAGGTGAGCGAACCTCATATAGATCCGGTGAAGATTCCTTAAAAACTATGATGGTAGATCCTGGCGGTAACGGAGCGAACACAGCGCTCCTTGACCCAATAATGATCTGATTTTGTTCCTGCATTGATTGCAAGAAATTCGCATATCTCTCGTTGCGTGAAAGTCCACTATCAATACGTGCAACGGGCGCAGATGAAGCTTGCAGACGGGAGCAGATGGCAATGATGTCACGCTCATCCGGCGCAACAATTAAGACCGATCCCTTGCGAATCGAATCAAGTGCTATGGATGCGACTTGCGCATGTGCTGAGATATGTGGCTCGAAAGCTCGAAAACAAGCATCAGATTGGTTGCTAGATCTAGCACTCTTTAATGCTGTTGGTGCAAACACTTTATCAACTGCTGCAACTCTAGGTGGGATTGCACTCCTAATCACATCCCAAGGATTTGTGGCCCACCTTTGGGCAGTTTGAGCTATCAGTTCCATGGATTTCGGTGTTGCAACTAGATGATGAGAGAGAACTTTCGTAATTGATTTAAGCCCGCTGATAACGCTAGGTGCAACGACACGTTCGATGACTAGGCCCTCTACTTCACGGTTTCCAAACGGAACTTGAACGCGCACACCAGTTTTCACTGCTTCCGAGAATTTCTCCGGGACTTCGTAGTCATAAGGCGTATCTAAATGAAACACGCCTGTATCAACATAGATGCGTGCATAGGGCAATTCTGTTGCGACAGGTCCCTCTGGCGCAGGTGCGAGTTGAGACTTGAGTCTAAACAGCCGTGGCGTTGCCACAGTGATTACTTAATTGCGTTTTGTAGCTCTGAAACGCGATTAGTGCGTTCCCAAGCAAACTCTGGTAGTTCACGGCCAAAGTGACCATAGGCACTAGTGAGTGAATAAATAGGACGAAGCAGATCTAGATCGCGAATAATCGCTGCTGGTCGAAGATCAAAGACAGTAGTGACCGCGCTTTGAATCTTTGCAACCGGGACTGTTTCTGTGCCGAAAGTTTCAACAAAGACCCCCACAGGTTGTGCCTTACCAATTGCATATGCAACCTGTACTTCACAGCGACGAGCTAAGCCAGCTGCAACCACGTTCTTTGCGACCCAACGCATTGCATAAGCCGCAGAGCGATCTACCTTTGATGGATCTTTTCCACTAAATGCGCCTCCGCCGTGACGGGCCATTCCACCGTATGTATCAACGATNATTTTGCGCCCAGTTAGTCCGGCATCTCCCATTGGACCACCGATTACAAANCGTCCTGTTGGGTTAATTAATGTGCGCAAATCTTTGCGAGGTAGATCTANCGTTGCAAGAATTGGGTCGATTACATGCTCAATAATTTCAGGAGTGAGCTTTTTAGCCACATCTACTTCTTCAGCGTGCTGGCTTGAGATAACGACAGTATTGAGTGCAACTGCGCGGTCTCCGTCATATTCAATAGTGACTTGAGTCTTTCCATCAGGGCGAAGATAGGGAAGTAATCCGGATTTGCGAACCTTAGTTAACTGCTGCGCAAGTGCATGAGCCAGCCAAATCGGAAGCGGCATTAACTCTTTTGTGTCATCGCAGGCATAACCAAACATCAAGCCTTGATCTCCGGCGCCTTGTAGGTCTAGAGGATCAACTTGTGAGCCAACGCGATGCTCGTACGCATCATCAACACCCTGTGCAATGTCTTGAGATTGCTGGCCGATTGAGATTGAAACACCGCAGCTATTTCCATCAAAACCCTTATCAGATGAGTCATAGCCAATATTTAAAACAGTATCGCGAACAATGCCCATAACATCGGCGTAACCATCAGTTGTAACTTCACCAGCGACGTGAACCTGTCCAGTAGTGATGAGTGTTTCAACTGCTACACGGGACTTTTTGTCTTGTGAGAGTAATGAGTCCAATACCGCATCAGAGATTGCATCGGCAATCTT
>JGI25921J50272_10000262_pt1 | contig 17113 bp, 14 predicted proteins | sample LauGreSu1BDMLBSD_2_FD_50272 | JGI IMG/M metagenome (IMG submission 50272) | reverse complement strand
GTAGTAATTGCTAAGGTCAACCCAGATTGGTGCAGAGCAAAGCCACCTTTTAGGCCCAAGGCCATTAAAAGGTAAAGGGATAGAAAGCGTGTAATAGGTTGAGGGATCTCTAAATTGGATTTCACCAATCCTGCAAATACACCAAAGATAAAGAAGAGGATGGCTGGGTCAATAATGGTGCTCATGGGTGTATTTTCTCATTTTCTGCAAAGCACTCTAATGCCTAGTCGCCTTCATAATAAGCTTACATATATTAGGGAATACACCAAGTCATTAAATATGCTTAAATATCTATATCGATTTTGGGGAGTAGCCTGCCTAGTAATAGGTCTTGCGCATCGACATACCGGTTTGCTCTCACAGAGCTGCCCGGTGCGCAAGGGGAATGAGTCCTTGGCCAGACCAGTTTTTTTGATGGAAAACTGTGGGCCCTAATTTAATTGCAGTGCATCGTGTGATCCAGCTTGCTCTCATTGCGGCAGTAAGTTGCTTTTCTCATTCATTGTGCGCACAAACGCAAACTCAGACAAAAACAGTTTTTACCTTAGACCAATTGGTACAACTTGCCTTGGAGAGTAATCCCCAGGTGATGGCATCACGCGATCAAACGCGAGCTAGCAGCGGACAACTGAGGAGTGCGAAGGCAATTCCGAATCCCGAGTTTGAGGTCAATACTGGACAACAGCGCGGCACCTCTGGAAGTTTAACTACTGGAAATGTCTCTTCATGGGCGGTGACCCAGCCCTTGGACATGCCCTATACACGTTTCCCACGAGTCAATGCTGCAGAGGCTAGTATGCGAGCAGCTGAGGCTAACCGAGTTGCCTTTGAGGTCGAGACGATTGCCCGTGTTCGACAAGGGTTTTATGAACTAGTACGACGAGAAGCAGAAGCGCGTGCAGCAGATGAAGACATGGACTTAACCAAACAGATTCAGAATCGAATGCAATTACGCTATGACGTTGGTGAGACCGCACGCTTTGAGTTAATCCGTGCGCAAACTGAGTTTTTGAACGCAGAGATTGTGGCCCAAGCCAGTAAGNTGCGAATAGAGCAGGCNCGCAGTCAGCTACGCAAGCTGGTAGGCTTTAATCTACCGGNCAATTTTGAGATTCAAGCTAAAGCAGAAAAACTCCCCCAATTGCCCGAGNTAAAGGTNTTGCTAACCGAGTTGCGCAATCAAAGCCCGGAGCTCAAACGCGCTAAGGCGGAGGTTGAAGCAAGCGAGTCACGCTTAAGCTTTGAGCAAAATTCTCGCTTACCAAGGTTGTCGGTTAAGGCTCAGCAATATAACGATCCTAATTTCACAGACCGCNTATATGGTTTGGTAGTGAGTATCCCAATTTGGGATTTCCGGAGTGGACAAATTACTGAAGCAGAATCCAATGCATCCCGGGCGCGCAACCAACTCAACGCACAAACACAAAACTTAGAAGCTCAGCTCGAGTCGGCCTACAAGTTATATGAGATGACCAGTTTTCAGGTGAAAACCCTTGATGAGAAGGTGGTGCAATTAGCGGCAAGTGCACGTCGTATTGCGGAGACCTCATACCGCTACGGCGAGCGAGGGATGTTGGAATATCTGGATGCGCAACGTACTTTTAGAGCCGCCCGTAATGATTTAATTCGGGCGCGTTTTGAACTGGCATCGATTGTGAATGAGATTGAACGTTTAAGAGCATCCTCAGACTGGGTTGCAATGATTGAAGGTAAAAAATAATGAGTACCAAAGTAAAACTCACCAAGAAAATAGCCGATGGTTTTCATAAGACTCGCACATTGATTCAAGAACAGTTCACGACGGGGCTTCATTCTGTTCGAGATTGGCAAAAACAGGGGTATGGTCAGATTCGGGAGTTGGTTGCAAAGAAGTCGCCAAACGTACTACAGCAATACGACTCCAGTCCTGGCTGGATGAAGACCGGTTTATTTTTCCTGCCTTGGGTCCTGGTAGTTCTATTAACTTTGTATTATTTTGATGCTTTTGATTCCAGGCCCAGACCGGCCTATATACAAGATCCCAGCGTGGTCTACGTCAACGATGATCTCAGCAAGATGGTAAAGAATGGTCAAGTTAGACTGGCACCTTTTATTGAAGAACTCCGGGTTTCTGGGCGCATTGACTTCAATGAGATGTTCTTAGCCCGAATTGGTGCGAACGTAACTGGGCGGGTCTCTGAAATTATTGGAGTACCGGGTCAGCAGGTTGAGCAGGGCGACCTCCTAGCAAAGATTACTTCTACGGAGTTAACCCAGTCACAACTCGCCTATCTGAAGGCGCGAAGTGCTAGTCAACTCGCCGAGCAGGGTGCTAACCGTGCACGTATTTTGTACAAAGAAGATGTGATTGCCTTGGCGGAGTTACAACGTCGAGAGGCAGAATCAAGTAGCGCTAAGGCAGAGTTGCGCGCCGCCAATGACCAACTTCGTGTTCAGGGTATGGACCAAAAGAGTATTGATCGACTGGCAAGGTCAGGCTTGATAGAGTCCATTAATAATGTAGTTGCAACCATCCCCGGACAAATTGTGGAACGNAAAATTAATAAGGGGCAAGTGGTTCAACCTGCCGAAGCNTTGTTTACGATCGCTGATCTCGATACCCTATGGGCAATTGCTGAGGTACCTGAGAGCAACTCTTCTTTATTACAGAAGGGGCAAAAGTCCTCAGTGATTATTCCGGCTTTGCGTAATCGAGTGATTGAGGGCGTCATTGCACACGTCGATGCGATCGTGAACCCACAGACCAGGACGGTTGTGGTTCGTATGGATGTGCCCAATCAAAGTGGGCAAATTCGTCCAGGGATGTTGGCAACCATGTTGATTGATAGCGAACCGATTGAGCGTTTAGTAGTGCCATCGTCCGCCATTATTCGTGAGGATAACCAAGATTACGTCTTTGTCCGTGATGAGGGCGAACGCTACAAAATGGTGGCTGTGAAGGCCGGTCCCGAAGGCAAGGGAATGCGCCCCATTCTGTCTGGTTTAAAGGACGGTGAAGAGATTGCGATTGAGGGCGCTTTTCATCTGAACTCTGAACGCAAACGTCAGCTCAGTGGNGGTTAAGCATACGAGAGAATGCCATGATTGAAAGTGTCGTCCGCTTTGCGCTACAACAGCGCCTCCTGATCCTAGTCCTTGCTGCTGCATTATTCTTTGTCGGTTTGTTTGCGACCAAACGCTTATCGGTCGATGCTTTTCCAGATGTCACTAATATTCAAGTGCAAATTGCAACTGAAGCACCAGGACGATCNCCGGAAGAGGTTGAGCGTTTTGTGACGATACCGATTGAGTTGGGCATGACCGGTTTACCNGGTTTAGTAGANATGCGCTCTCTCAACNGNAATGGTATTTCGATTGTGACCCTCGTCTTTACCGATAAAACTAGCATCTACTTTGCTCGCCAGCTGGTATTGGAACGCCTTATTGAGGTAGCAGCCAAGATGCCCGATGGCATAACGCCTGTTTTGGCACCACCCACCACAGGCCTGGGTGAGGTCTATCAATACACCTTAGAGCATCCTTCTGATGGTAAGCGTGAGTTAAGCGAGGAAGAACTTCAAGATCGTCGCACGATTCAGGATTGGGTAGTACGCCCTATGCTTCGGTCTATCCCGGGTGTTGCTGAGATTAATACTCAAGGTGGATACGCTAAGGAGTATCAGGTCTTAGTGAACCCAGAGCGCTTACGTCACTACGGAATTAGTTTGCAGGATGTCTATATTGCGCTAGCCAGAAATAATGCGAACTCNGGTGGCGGTCAATTGCCGTCCTACGCAGAGCGTTATTTAATTCGGGGAATTGGCCTAATTAATAAGCCTGAAGATATTAGTAAGATTATTCTCAAAGAAGTAAAAGGCACNCCAGTTTTTGTTCGTAATGTGGCAGAGGTCACGATCGGCAGTGAGATACGGCAGGGTGCCATTATTAAAAATGGTGTGACCGAAGGCGTCGCCGGCATTATTCAGATGAACCGTGGTGCTAATGCCCGTGACGTAGTAACTCGNATTAAAGAGAAGGTGCGTGAGATTAATGAACGCAAGCTCTTGCCCGAGGGCCTGCAAATCGTACCGTTTTATGACCGTACGGACCTCGTGAACGCTGCCATGTTCAATGTGGCAAAGGTCTTGGTCGAAGGCGTGCTCCTGGTGATCATTTTGTTATTCCTATTCTTAGGAGACGTGCGTTCATCCATTATTGTGGTGGCAACTCTCATCCTGACACCGTTGCTTACCTTCGTGGTGATGAATCGCTACGGTATCTCTGCGAATTTAATGTCCTTGGGCGGTCTAGCAATTGCGATTGGCATCATGGTGGATGGCTCGGTCGTGGTTGTAGAAAACACCTTTGCTAAATTAGGTGCCCGACTAAAAATGGGTGAGTCCCGCAATCGTATTATTTTGGAAGCCGCTTCGGAGGTTGGCAAACCGGTTCTGTTTGGTATAGGCATCATTATTTTGGTATTCATGCCTTTACTTGCGCTAGAGGGAATGGAGGGCAAAATGTTTGCCCCGATGGCCATCACGATTGCGATCGCATTGACCATTTCTTTAATCCTATCGTTTCTGCTCTCACCGGTTTTGTGTTCGTATATCTTAAAAGGTGGCAGCGAGGATGACACCAAGGTGGTAGCGCATTTGCGTAAGTACTACGACTTTATGTTGAACTGGTGCCTGAACAATCCGCGTTTAGTGGTCAAGCGTGCTTTGATTGCACTAGCAGTCAGTGTTGTGGTCTTTGTGCTTCTGGGTAAGTCTTTTATTCCTGTGATGCAAGAGGGATCGATTACTCCAGTGATTGTGCGCTCGGCCAATATCGCTCTCGATGAGTCGATTAAATTAGAGTACGAGGCTCTAAAACGGATCATGACCATCCCTGGAGTAGAAGCGGTGGTCTCGCGCTTGGGACGTGGCGAGTCGCCTGCAGACCCCGGTCAGCCTTTTGAGTCCGACCCGATTGTGACTCTCAAGCCCTTAGGAGATCGGGATCTTAGCCAAGAAGAGATTGCTAATCAAATTCGGGAGAAGCTAAAAACACTTCCCGGGATAGAGTTGGCGATCTCACAACCGATTGCAGCAAGGGTTGATGAGATGGTCTCTGGTGTCCGCTCCCAAGTNGCGGTGAAGATTTTTGGTGATGATGTTCNAACACTCATTAAATTGGGTACTCAAATTAGTCAAATCCTGGGCAAGATGAAGGGCAGTACTGACCTTCGGATTGAGCANGCATCCGGCCAAAACTATCTCAATATCAAGATTAATCGAGATGCGATTGCCCGCTATGGNATTAATGTTGCAGACGTCAATGACGTGATCGAAACAGCGATTGGTGGAAAACAAGCATCCACCGTTTATGAGGGCGAGCGCCGCTTCCCATTGGTATTGCGTTATCCGGCACCGTATCGTGATAAGGTCGTTGCGATTGAAAACATCATCTTGCACTCACCCAATGGCGCACAAGTTCTATTAAAAGACTTAGCCAGTGTTGAGCTGATTGACGGTCCTCCACAAATCTCCCGCGAATCCGGAAAGCGTCGCTTAGTGATTGGCGTTAATGTACAGGGACGGGATTTGGGAGGCTTTGTGGATGAAGCGCAGAAAAAAATTGCGCAAGATATGAAATTGCCCGAAGGTTATCGTTTGGTTTGGGGAGGTCAGTTTGAGAACATGGAGCGTGCGATGGCGCGCCTCATGATTATTATTCCGCTAACCATTGCGGCGATCTTCTTTTTACTCTTCATGCTATTCAAGTCGATTCGGTTGGCAAGCTTAATTATTTTGGTTCTCCCTTTTGCTTCGATTGGTGGGATCTTCGGCCTATTTATTAGTGGCGAGTATCTATCGGTACCAGCAGCGGTCGGGTTTATTAATTTGTGGGGTATTGCGGTCTTGAATGGTGTGGTCTTGATCTCCTTTATTAAACAACTGCGGGATGATGGTATGCCATTGCACGAGGCGCTCATCGATGGTTGTGCACATCGTTTTAGACCAGTGATGATGACTGCTGCTGTAGCGATGCTGGCTTTGATCCCCATGCTCTTCTCGGGCGGGCCCGGTTCAGAGGTAACCCGACCCCTTGCAATTGTGGTGATTTCAGGTTTAATTACCTCTACGGGCTTAACCTTGCTGGTCTTGCCTGTCTTGTATGGTCGGTTTGAAGAAAAAGAGGTTGAAGCGTGATTGAGATTAAAGCTGTAATTCGTCCTAGTAAGTTACCGATTGTGCGAAGTGCGCTGATGGATACCCCTGGTTTTCCGGGGATGACCGTGACGAAGGTAGAGGGATGCAGCGCNCCATCACGGGTTGAAAAGGCTAGNATTAAGGATGAGCTGACCGATTACACCGCCAAGGTACGTATTGAAATTGTTTGCAATGAAGATGTTGCAGATGCCATCATGGATCGCTTGGTCACTGCCTGTCAGACAGGTCAAGTGGGTGACGGGATTGTCTGGCGCGTGAATGTGGATAAGGCGTTCTTTATTGCTAAAAACTACCCCGATCCTTTAAAGCCATAGCGACTATGGAATGGGGCGTTGATCAATTGCCTGGCCCTGTTTGTTCACCTTCACCAAGAGCATTTGTCCTGAGCCGACCGAGACACCAGTCAAGGCGCGGATATTAACCTGATGACTAACCAAGATCAACGGGGCCTTATTGCTGCTTGATAATTGTTTTTGTATAAAAGCCTCAAGCTCTCTTGTTTGTTTATCCCCCCGACTCATTTCTTCGAAGAAAGATCCTAACGAAGACTCTGGAACAGCCTTCCCTTTATTAAGGAGGGTAGCCGTATCCATACAGCGACACCAAGGACTACTAAAGACCCGGGCTTCTTTAATTCCTTGGGCTGCAAGCCACTGACCAATCTCTGATGCTTGTTTGCGCCCGTAATCACCGAGATTACGTTGGCTAGAGCAATCATTGAGACGATAACCTTGCGGGTCACTAAATCCTGGGGCATCAGCATGACGCATGATGATGAGGCTAGAGCCAGAACGCAGATCCTCCACCAAGTTTGCATTAGCCGTTCCAGAAATAAATAGCGTCAGGATAAAAAGTAAGCGAAGCATTATTCGGAGATTACTTTGCCAGGGTTTAGGATGTTGTTAGGATCGAGAGCATGTTTCAGACTACGCATCAGTTGAAGGGCAACAGAGCCTCGATGAGCCTCTAAATCAGGAAGTTTGAGCTGGCCAATACCATGTTCAGCAGAGATAGAGCCATGGTGTTTCTCAACTTGCGTATAGACCACATCATGAATTACTTGCTCATGACTGCTGTTAAATTCTTTGGGGTTTGTTCCAACGGGGGGAGCAACGTTGTAATGCAAATTACCATCCCCAAGATGTCCGAAGTTAATAAGGCGCACGCCACTGAAGCGTTGTCGCAAGATACCATCGGTTTCCTCAATAAAAGCATGCAGGGAAGAGATTGGTAAAGAGATATCGTGCTTGAGATTAGCGCCTTCTTGTGCTTGGGCCATCGTAATATGCTCGCGCATGGTCCAAAATGATTGAGCCTGAGAGAGGTTGCTAGCAATCACAGCATCAGTCGCTAGACCGCTCTCAAAGGCACTTTCTAGAACACTCTCCATTAGATTGCGAGCGTGCTCTTCACTTTCGTGATCGGATAACTCGACCAAAACGGTATACGCTGGATCGTTGGACAGAGGGTTCTTCATCTGCGGAAAGTGTTTTGCAGTCAGGTCTAAAGAATCTTTAGACATCATCTCAAAGCCGGTGAGTAAAGCAGCCGTACGTTTCTGAAAGAGGTTGAGGAGCTGGATGGTCGATGGAATATCAGGCACTGCTACCAATGCTGTCCACTGTGCTGTTGGAAGCGGATATAGCTTAAACACCGCCGCAGTGATGATGCCCAAGCAACCCTCGGATCCAATATAGAGATCGCGTAAGTCAAAGCCGGTGTTGTCTTTTCGCAAACTGCGAAGACCCTGCATGACCTCGCCCTGTGCAGTGACCACCTCAAGACCTAAACACAGCTCACGCGCATTGCCGTAGCGCAAGACATTGGTGCCACCCGCATTGGTTGCTAAATTACCACCAATCTGACAGCTACCTTGAGCACCTAAGCTCAGAGGAAATAAAAATCCTTGTGCTTTAGCTGCTTCCTGAACAGTTTGCAAAATACAGCCAGCCTCAACCACGATCGTTTGATTGCTCGCATCAATTCCGCGTATGGCCTGCATGCGCTTGAGGTTCATAACTACCTGTTGCCCACTGTCATTGGGAGTAGCAGCGCCACACATACTCGTGTTGCCCCCTTGCGGCACGATAGAGATCTTGGCCTGATTACATGCCTTCACAATCTCAGCCACTTGTGCAGTGGTATTGGGCAAAAGGATGGCAAGAGCCTTGCCTTGGTAACGATTACGCCAATCGCTTAAGTAGGGCGCTTTGTCCTGATCGTCAAGCAGAACATATGCCTGCCCCAGAAGTTTTTGGCAATGTGAAATGAATGCAGAAGGGCTCATGCCATCATTCTATTGCTTGGGGGTAGTGTTTGCTTTGGGATCCGCTTTCGCCTTTGCCTTTGCTTCTGCCTTGATGGGCTTTAAATACAAGAGCAGGCATACAAAGACGATGATCGAGAACACTAGCTCTAGCAGTGCCATCCAAAAGTTCCAACCCGATTCGGAGAGCCGAACCAAAGCCTCCGTGGTGTAAACCAGAATGAGCATCGTACCCCATTGCATAGTGTAGACCTTGGCTCGCCATAGGCCGGGCAAGAGGATGATTAGTGGCAGGGCTTTCAGAATCAGCCAAGAGCCGCCCGGACGCAGCGGAGAGATAAACCATTCCCAAGCGATGCACAAAAGGATAAGGTCTAGCGTCGCAGCACTCGCAATTAATACGTATTTATCCTTATCAAGGATTTTGGAGAGCATATTACCCATCAGTTTGTTGCTCGCAGGCGTAGTGCAATCTCTGCAAGACGCTTTCCTTGCGCAATGGCTAAACGACTTTCTTCTGGACTAATCGGGGCACTACCGTCTGCATGCGCTAGATGTGAAACACCATACGGGGTGCCACCCGTTGTTGTATTCATGAGCTCAGAATTACTATAGGGTAGCCCCAACAAAACCATTCCATGGTGCATCAAGGGGAGCATCATCGAGAGTAGAGTAGTTTCTTGCCCACCATGCAAGCTACCGGTACTGGTAAAGACACACGCCGGTTTACCTTGGAGCGCACCACTCAACCATTGAGCCGAGCTGCCATCTAAAAAGTATTTCAGGGGCGCGGCCATATTGCCAAAGCGAGTGGGTGAGCCCATAGCAAGACCAATACATTCTTCTAGATCAGAGTATTCCGCATAGGGTGCCCCTTCGGTGGGTACTGTGGGTTCTGTAGCCTCACAGACCGCTGAGATGGCTGGCACGGTACGCAAACGAGCGCTGACTCCCGAGACACTCTCAATACCTTCGGCTATTAAGCGCGCTAATTTCTGGGTAGCACCAGAGCGGGAGTAATACAAGACCAAGATTTCTGGGGGGGTCATATGAAACGCTTCCTTTGGAATTCAGTATAGATTCCCATATGATACGGGCATGCAATTAACGTATTCAATCCAGCGTTGGCTTCCTCTCGGTAAAGAGTTGTGGGAGCGTAATCGGCACCTAAAGCTCAATCAAGTATCTGCCAGCTTGGCATTTACCACCATCCTCTCGCTGGTGCCAATCCTTACCATCGGATCCTATTTGGTATCGAACTTACCGGGCGTGGTGGCGTTACGAGCCACTTTTCAGACCTGGGTACTGAAAAACTATTTCCCGGGCGGCATTAATCAGCAGATATCAAACTATCTCAGCCAGTTTTCTACAAAGGCTAAAGAGTTAACTCTGGTTGGATCTGTTGGCTTATTGCTCACGACCATCGTGACCATGATCGTCATTGAGCGTGCCTTTAATGAGATCTGGCAAGTGAAAGAGCGCCGACCATTTCTGAAGAAGATGCTAATTTATCTTGCTGCTACGGTAATGGGACCGCTCTTACTGGGTTTTGGTATATATCTAAGTGGCGTCTTGTTTGCATCAGCGAGTGGCTGGTTCCCAGCACTTTCAGCAGGCTTTAAGTTCATGAGCACGATCGTATCGAGTCTTTTGGCTTTCATTGTTTTTGCTCTGGCCTACCGTGTCTTGCCGTTTACGAAAGTTGAGTGGAGAGACGCATTGACCGGGGCTATGTTTGCAGGCCTCGCCTATGAGCTCACAAAATTTGGCTTTGCCTTTTTTGTCACCCAAGCTGCTTTCTACAAAACGGTATATGGAACCTTTGCGATTGTGCCTCTGATGCTGATCTGGATTTATATCACCTGGTGGGTAACCTTAGCGGGCGCGGTGATCGTGGCCAATATGCCAACTATTCGGCAACGCTTGGTTCAGGAGCATTGATCCGCCTAGTGCCATAATGGAGCTATGTCCGGAAATACCTTAGGCCTTCTGTTCACGGTCACCACTTTTGGTGAGTCTCACGGTCCTGCCATTGGGGCAGTGGTGGATGGGTGCCCGCCCGGTATGACCCTTTCTGAAGCAGATATCCAAGGTGATCTGGATCGTCGCAAGCCTGGTACCTCTCGTCATGTGACCCAACGTAAAGAAGAAGATCGGGTTGAGATCTTATCGGGGGTCTTTGAAGGTAAAACTACTGGTACGCCCATTTGCTTACTGATTCGTAATACCGATCAGCGCAGTCAAGACTATGGCGACATCATGCAGACCTTCCGTCCGGGTCATGCGGATTACACCTATCACCATAAATATGGCTTTCGGGATCCACGCGGAGGCGGTCGTTCATCGGCGCGCCTAACGGCACCGGTTGTTGCAGCAGCAGCGATTGCAAAAAAATGGTTGCGCGAGCAGCATGGCACCGAGATTGTGGCGCATATGAGTCAGCTTGGTGAGATAGCGATCCCGTTTGAAGATGCCAAACAGATTCCGCAAAATCCATTCTTTGCGGCAAACCAAACAATCATTCCTCAACTTGAGGAGTACATGGATCAGTTGCGTAAAGCAGGAGACTCCTGCGGGGCAAAGATTGAGGTGCGCGCCAGTAAAGTACCGATTGGCCTAGGCGAACCACTGTTTGATAAATTGGATGCAGACATCGCCCATGTGATGATGGGGATCAATGCCGTGAAGGGTGTTGAGATCGGCGCTGGTTTTGCGGTAGTTGCCCAAAAGGGAAGTGAGCACGGTGATGAGATGCACCCAGATGGTTTTGCGAGCAATAACTCTGGTGGAACACTCGGGGGTATCAGCACTGGGCAAGATCTACGCGTCTCGATTGCGATTAAACCTACTTCGAGCATCATGAGCCCCAAAGAGACTATTGATATTGATGGCAAATCAAGTGTCATTCAAACTAAAGGTCGTCACGATCCTTGCGTAGGTATCCGTGCGGCACCCATCGCAGAAGCGATGTTGGCCTTAGTATTGATGGATCACGCCTTGCGTCATCGAGCGCAATGTGCCGATGTCAAAGTAAGCTCTAGCGCGATCCCAGCGACCCGCACTCGTTAATTTACTGAGAATGACAGTTTCCTCCCGCTGGGCCTTTGGGGCCTTTTTCTTTTTGTACTTCGCCTACATTGGTTTGATGTCGCCCTATGCCAGCTTGTATTTTGCAGAGCTCGGCTTTGGTGCTATCGAGATCGCAGCCTTAATGTCGATGTTGCAGGTAACTCGAATTTTGGGACCATTTTCATGGGGCTGGCTCTCGGATTACTTATCAAATCGCGTTGGGATCATGCGTTTTTGTGCAGTCCTTGCCTGCATTACCTTTGTAGCAATTTTTTATTTGCAGGAATACATCCCTCTATTAATTTGGATGTTTGTCTTACACACTATTTTGAGCAGTATGGTGCCATTGGGTGAGGCGGCGACCGTACATGCTTTATACAAAGACGAGTCTTTCTATCATCGCTATGGGCGCATACGCTTATGGGGATCAATTGGATTTATCACCATGGTTTTAATTGCTGGAGAGATTTTTCAGTGGCAAGGCATTGTGATTTTTCCTTGGTTGGGAGTGGCAGTTCTTATTCTTCTTGTNATCAATACGTTTTTCTTGCGAGANCCAAAGATTGANCGCCAACCCTTAGTGCGTGGTGAGTTACGTTCGGTCCTTCGCAGGNCCGAAGTGCGCTGGTTCTTGCTATCTGCCTTTGCGATGATCTTCGGACACGCTGCCTTGTATGTGTTTTATTCACTTTATCTTGCAGACCTTGGATACAACAAGTTTGAGATTGGTCTCTTTTGGACTCTNGGTGTATTTGCTGAAGTGGTCTTCTTTTATTTACAGAGTAAGGTGATGGCCCGCTTCTCACCGACAGCCATATTGCAGGTGACCTTTTTATTTGGTGTGATCCGGTTTGTGTTGATTGGTTATTTTGCAAGTACCAGTCTTTTAATCCTGGCACAGCTCATGCATGCAGCCAGCTTTGCAGCGCATCACAGTGCTAGTACTCGATTAATACAGACCTGGTTTGCAGGACCGATGCAGGCACGTGGTCAAGCTTTATTTACCACCATAGCGTATGGATTTGGGGGCACCTTGGGGGGATTATGTGCCGGCTGGATTTGGGATCAACTAGGACCCAATCAGGTTTTTGGGATGGCCGCACTTGCTTGCGCACTCGGCTGGCTAGCGATTTATCAAGTCCAGTCTAGTCCGAGCAAGACTTAATTACATCCCCGAGTAGTTGGGGCCACCACCGCCTTCGGGCGTAATCCAGACAATGTTCTGAGTTGGATCTTTGATATCACAGGTTTTGCAATGCACACAGTTTTGGGCATTGATTTGTAGCTTTGGTCTGCCTTCGAATTCAACATATTCATAAACACCAGCAGGGCAGTAACGTTGCTCGGGACCTGCATACACATCTAAGTTAATGGCGACCGGCACATCCTGATCTTTCAGGGTGAGGTGCGAGGGTTGATTCTCTTCATGATTAGCATTGGAGATGAACACCGAAGAAAGACGATCAAACGTAATCGTGCCATCCGGTTTTGGGTAATCAATCACTTGATGCAGTTTTGCAGGCTCAAGATATTCATAATCAGCCTTGCGTTGATGAATCGTCCATGGCACATTACCGCCCAATAGTTTTTGCTCAACACCGACCATCAGCGTACCCAGATACAAACCCTTTGACATCCACGGTTTGAAGTTGCGGGCTTGCTTTAGTTCTTGGTAAAGCCAGCTGTTCTTAAATGCACTGGGGTAAGCGGTCAGAATATCGTTAGCTCGATTTTCTGAGAGAGCAGATAACACTGCCTCGGCAGCCAGCATGCCGGATTTAATTGCGGCATGACTACCTTTGATTCGTGAGGCATTGAGATATCCTGCATCGCAACCAATGAGAGCGCCACCCGGAAAAACGGTTTGGGGCAAACTATTTAAACCGCCCGCAGTAATTGCACGTGCACCATAAGAAATACGCTTACCACCCTCAAAGGTCGAACGAATCGCAGGATGCAATTTATAACGCTGGAACTCCTCAAAGGGGCTCAAATAGGGATTGCGATAAGANAGACCAANCACCATNCCGACCGCTACCTTGTTTTCNCCAAAGTGATACAAGAANGAGCCGCCATAGGTCTTGCTGTCTAAGGGCCATCCTGCAGTATGAATAACCAAGCCTGGCTGATGTTTGTCAGGAGCAATTTCCCAAAGTTCTTTAATACCAATGCCATAACTTTGGGGATCGGCACTCCGGTCTAATTGGAACTGACTAATGAGTTGTTTGCCAAGATGACCGCGTGATCCCTCAGCAAAGAGGGTGTACTTGGCGCGCAACTCCATACCAAGCTGAAATTGTTCTGTTGGCTCACCATCTTTGCTCACACCTAGATTACCAGTTGCTACACCACAAACAGCGCCTTGCGCGTTATACAAAATCTCTGCGGCGGCAAAGCCTGGGAAGATCTCAACCCCGAGATTTTCTGCTTGCACTCCTAACCAGCGCGTGAAATTGCTTAAGCTAAGGATGTAATTACCTTGATTGCTAAAACAGCGAGGTAAAAGTAGATGGGGAACTGTGAANGAACCAGTCTCTGATAAGAAAGTGAACTGATCCTTGCTAACCGGTGTTTCGAGAGGGGCGCCTAGTTCTTGCCAATTGGGGATGAGCTCATCGAGCGCTCTGGGATCCATGATGGCCCCAGATAAAATATGAGCCCCGACCTCAGAACCTTTCTCGAGGACGCAGACGCTAAGCTCTCGGCCCTCATGCTGTGCTAATTGTTTAGCCCGAATGGCAGCCGATAGACCGGCGGGGCCTCCACCCACAATGACCAGATCGTATTCCATGGCTTCGCGCGGGCCATATTGGGTAAGCAGATCGTGGGAGTTCATGGCTCTAGTTTAGTGCTTTTGATAAACAATTTCGTAATCTAGAGCGGTTATCATTGAGGCTAACGCATCCTATTAAAAGAGAAAGTCTGACGTATGAACAAAATTTTCCCTAGCGCCCGTGCTGCCCTTGAGGATATTCTCAAAGATGGGCAAACCCTGGCCGTTGGTGGTTTCGGCTTATGCGGTATACCAGAGGCTTTGATTGCTGCTGTAAAAGATTTGGGCGCTAAGAATCTCACGGCAATTTCTAATAATGCTGGAGTTGATGATTTTGGCTTAGGCATTCTCTTGGCAACCCGTCAAGTAAAAAAAATGATTTCGTCGTACGTGGGCGAGAACAAAGAGTTCGAGCGTCAATACTTAGCTGGTGAACTGGAGTTGGAGTTCACGCCTCAAGGAACCCTTGCTGAGAAATTACGTGCTGGTGGTGCAGGCATTCCAGCATTCTTTACAAAAACTGGGGTTGGTACGATTGTTGCTGAAGGTAAAGATGTGCGTGAGTTTGATGGTCAGAAATACATCATGGAGCGCTCTTTGGTATCCGATATCTCTTTAGTAAAAGCGTGGAAAGCGGATCGGGCTGGTAATTTGGTATATCGCCTCACTGCGCAGAACTTTAATCCAGTCGTTGCAATGGCAGGCAAGATTACTGTTGCAGAAGTGGAAGAGATTGTCGAAAACGGTGAGTTAATTCCTGACCAAATTCATACGCCGAGCATCTACGTCCATCGCATTGTGCTTAACCCCAATCCTGAGAAACGGATTGAGCAACGCACGATAACGCACGCAGCCTAATAAATACGAATTAATTAGAGGAACGAATCATGCCTTGGAGTAGAGATGAAATGGCAGCCCGAGCTGCTAAAGAGTTGCAAGATGGCTTTTATGTCAATCTCGGTATTGGTATGCCCACCTTAGTGGCCAATCATGTACCCGCTGGTATGGAAGTATGGTTGCAATCTGAAAACGGTTTATTGGGCATTGGTCAATTCCCCACCGAAGCCCAAGTCGATCCTGACATGATTAATGCGGGTAAACAAACAGTAACCACCTTACCTGGCTCGGCGATATTTTCATCCGCCGATTCCTTTGGCATGATCCGCGGTGGCAAGATCAATATTGCCATCCTCGGAGCAATGCAAGTGAGTGAGCATGGTGATCTGGCGAACTGGATGATCCCCGGCAAGATGGTCAAGGGCATGGGTGGCGCGATGGATCTGGTAGCGGGCGTTAAGCATGTCGTGGTCTTAATGGAACACGTTGCCAAGAAAAAAGATGGCAGTGAAGAGATCAAAATTTTGCCCAAATGTACCTTGCCATTAACTGGCTTGGGTGTGATTAATCGCATCATCACCGATCTCGGTGTGCTTGACATAACTCCTAAGGGGCTAAAGTTACTGGAGTTGGCGCCCGGCGTTACCAAAGAAGAGATTGTGGCAAAGACTGGTGCGCCGATTGATCTTAGCGCGGTGCATTGAACGCCGAGCACTTACATGCACATAAACGTGGGGATGCTGAGCATACCCACGCAGTAATAGGACGTGCCCAGCGCTGGCTGTGGATTGCTTTATGTCTAACGCTTGGCTTCTCGGGCGTTGAGTTCCTTGCAGGTTTATGGTCAAGCTCCCTTGCTTTGATCTCCGACGCCGGTCATATGGTGACCGATGCAGCGGCTTTGGGCCTCGCCTTACTCGCACAGTACATTGCCAAACGGCCGCCGTCGGCTAAGCACTCCTTTGGCTTTGGTCGCGCAGAAGCGCTCGCTGCTTTTGTGAACTGCATGGTCATGCTAGGTCTAGTGGCCTGGATCATCATCGAAGCAATTAGTCGGATACAAGATCCCCATCCTGTAGCAGGTTTAACAGTAACCATCGTGGCTTTGATTGGCTTGAGCGTTAACTTACTGGTGGCTTGGGTACTATCGCGAGATAAGAAAAGCGTCAATGCCCGCGCTGCACTCGTCCATGTGATGGGCGATCTCTTGGGATCTATTGCAGCATTGGTATCGGGTGTGGTGATCCAGATGACTGGATGGATGCAAATTGATCCATTACTCTCTATTTTTGTTTCTCTACTTATTCTTAAATCAACTCTATCCATCCTAAAAGAGTCGTATCACTTTCTGATGGAGGGCGTGCCCCTGCATATTGATTATGTAAAGGTTGGTCAAGATCTAACAGCAATCGATGGTGTGGTCACAGTTCATGATCTACACGTGTGGGAAATGAGTCCGGGTCATCCTGCTTTGATTGGTCACGTCGAAGTGAGGCAAATGAAGCAGTGGCCACGCATCCTTGAAAAGATCTCAGCCATGTTGCGTGAGACCCATGGTATTGACCACATCACCTTGCAGCCCGAAGAGGCTGGTAAACAAGAGCTCGATACCATACCGGTCAGTGTTGAGAAGGCTCGTCATACGGCCTTATTAAACAAAGATCATCATGGGCATACTGATTATGTGGAATGCACCAGTCCAGCAGGACAGCATCGTATGGCCTATCACGCATGGGGTGATCCACGTAACCCCAATGTCTTGTATTGCGTTCACGGATTATCGCGACGCGGTAGTGATTTTAGGGTGATGGCCGAGGCCTTGTGCGATCGTTATTACGTGGTGTGCCCGGATATCGTTGGGCGCGGTGACTCCGATTACTTAAGTAATCCCATGTTCTATACGGTACCTCAATACCTCAGTGATATGGTGAGCTTGAGTAGTAAATTAAGTATTGAGCAGGTCAATTGGTT
>JGI25921J50272_10000259_pt1 | contig 17196 bp, 14 predicted proteins | sample LauGreSu1BDMLBSD_2_FD_50272 | JGI IMG/M metagenome (IMG submission 50272) | reverse complement strand
AAAAGTCTTCTTTCTTCTTCCAGGTCTGCTCTCGAACTTAATGACATCTGAGATGGGAATAGATTTTCTTCCAATCCAACTACATAAACATGTGCAAACTCCAGGCCTTTGGCAGAGTGAATAGTCATCAGAGAAACCGTATCTGCATCAGGATCCTTATCATTGTCATCGTTGGTGAGCAAAGCGATGTCCTGCATGAAAACATCCAGTCCTTTTTGCTCAATATCTTCTCTTTCAGAAAATTCTTTGATACCGTTTAACAGTTCTTGAATATTTTCATACCGACTCAATCCCTCTACCGATTTGTCTTCATGAAGTTCTTTTAAAAGCGTGCTGTGTTGAGCAATGTGCAGCGCCGTATCGTAAGCGTTGTTTGATTTCGCCATGACCTGAAAACTTTGAATCAAGGTTGCGAAGTTGGCAACTGCTCCTGCACTTCTGGCGTCTAGGTATTTCGATGCGTCACAAATCACTTCCCATAGCGAAACTTGGTGCTGATCGGCTGCCACAATGATCCGTTCAATGCTGGTGTCGCCTATCCCGCGGCGGGGATAATTGATCACCCGTTTGATTGCTTCTTCATCATTTGGATTGTAAGTCAACCTGAAATACGCAATTAGATCTTTGATCTCCTTTCTCTGGTAAAAAGAAAGTCCGCCATATATTTTATAGGGGATATTAAGTTTCCGAAGCGCCTCCTCCATGGCTCTCGATTGGGCATTGGTTCGGTATAAAATCGCAAAATTCTTATAATGGAGGTCTTTTATGGCTCGTTGTTCGGCAATGCTTTCGGCTACTTGCTTGCCTTCGTCGTTATCGCTGAAAGCACGACTTACTTTGATTTTTTCTCCAACCTCATTTTCAGAGTAAACGGTTTTTTGTAGTTGATTCTTGTTGTTCGAAATGATGCTGTTGGCTACTTCTACGATGTTTTTGGTAGAACGATAATTCTGTTCGAGTTTAAAAACCTGTAAATCGGGATAGTCTTTTTCAAAATTGAGGATATTCTGGATGTTGGCTCCCCTGAAAGCATAAATACTTTGCGCATCGTCACCCACCACACAGATGTTTTCATTGATGGCGGCCAGTCTCTTCACAATTAAATATTGAGAAAAATTGGTATCCTGGTACTCATCTACCATGATGTACTTGAACCTATTTTGGTATTTGTACAAAACATCCGGATGATCTTTCAATAAAATATTGGTTTTGAACAATAGGTCGTCAAAATCCATGGCCCCAGCCTTGAAACATCGCTGGGTATAGGCTTGGTATATCTCACCTATCTTGCCCCTTCCAGAGGAATTGTCTTCGGCTTGTATATGCTCATTTTGGAGATATTCAGCTGCAGAAATTAAATTATTTTTTGCGCTGGAAATGCGGTTGTAAACAAAATTGGCATTGTACAGCTTATCGTCCAGCTGCATTTCTTTCAAGATGGAGCGTATCAGGCTTTTGCTGTCGTCGGTATCGTAGATAGTGAAATTATTGGGATAGCCAATTTTTTCTGCTTCCACTCTTAAAATTTTGGCAAAAATGGAGTGAAAGGTGCCCATCCAGCAGTTTTTTGCTTCCGGACCTACCACATCTAAAATCCGGTCACGCATGCCTCGGGCAGCCTTATTGGTAAAGGTGAGCACTAGGATGTTGAAGGGATCGACGCCGTTTTTGATCAAATGAGCCACCCGGTAGGTAATGACCCTGGTCTTGCCCGAACCGGCCCCAGCCACAATCATTACCGGTCCATTGGTTTGCTCTACTGCTGCTCTTTGAGATGGATTTAACCCACTTAAATACTCCAAAATCTGATCAAATATGTGGGTGCTAAGTTATAAAACAGGCTGCACAATTTGCTTGCATGTGGAAAAGATTAAGCCGGGGGATAGCCACTGAGGTCGGGCATGTCCGGATCATTTAGGCTTTCGTTTAAACGATGGATTTTTTCATCCATTAGTTCAATGCAAGTATGAAGTTTGGTGATCAGATCATGATGCTCAATCATATTTTCCGCTTCCAAAATCATTAAGCCTTTCATGCTTGCAACTGGGCCTCTGATTTCATGCGAAAGATGGGCAGAGTACTCAGAAAGCTTTTTGTTTTTGATCCGAAGATCTTTGGTCCGCTCATCAATGAGTTCTTCGAGGTGTTGGTTAATTCGATTCAGATCGTCTTTTTGTTTCATGATTTCCTGATTCAAAACTTGTAATCTCAAGTTGGTTTTGATTTTCCTTCGGACATTCATTGCTAATACCACAATCACAATAATCGACATGAAGGTGACGATGAGCGTGGAGATGAGGATGATTCTGTTTTGTTTCTGTCGGAGGGTGATCAACTCATTTTCTCTTTTCAGCTCTCTTTGTTTGAACTGCTCTTGTAACAAACTGATTCTGGAAGATTCACTGTCGGCATGATTCAAGCTATCTTTTTTATACAAAATTTGGAGATAGTTCAATGCATTCTTGTAATTTTTCCTTTGGAGTTCAAGCTCATAATGGGTGTATTGGAAATCATAAATCAGTTTGGTGTCATTTACTAATTCCGCAAATTTCAGCCCCCCTTTTAAGCTGATCTCTGCTTTTTTGAATTCTTTTTGTGCAATATAAACCGAGCTGAGCGTAAGTAGAATGCTGGCACTAGCTACATTCAAATCATTTGATTTGGCGCTAATTAACGCTTTTTTCAATACCTGCTCTGCAAGTTTTAATTGAGTGAGTTCGTAGTAAATCTTACCCTTGTTTTGTAAGCAGTGCGTCAACCCAGTTTTGTTGCCGGTTTTCTGGTAAAGCTTTTCTCCCTTTTCATAAAAACTCAAAGCTTGGCTATGTTTCTTTTTTCTCACGAAAATATTACCAATGTTCAGAAAGATATTAGCCATCAAATCGGGCTCGTTCAATTGCTCAGCTATCTTAAGTGAACTGGTAAAATATTCTAATGCTTTATCGTAATCCGCCCCTAGGTAAAGGTTTCCAATATTGTTCAGCACTTTCGCTTCGCCCAGCCTGTTGTGTTTGTTTTTAAACAGTTCAAGCGCCAGCAAGTAATCGGCTACCGATGCTTCTGTCTGACTCAAATAATACTTCGCAATTCCTCTGATTCTATAAGCCTCTGCCTCACCATTGGTGTAGCTTATGCTTTTGGCCATTTTCAAGGCCTGTTCAGCCAATACGAGCGAATGTTGAGGATCGTTCAATCTGCTTTCATAGCCTTCTTTGTTCAGTTTAATTACGGTATTGCTATCCTGCAAGGATTCTAAGGATACTGTGTTTCCAATTGACTGCAATTGGACTTTGTTAAAGGAGTTAAAATGAAATAGTAGTAGGGGTGCTAATAACCAAGTATAGCGAGTCATTGGAGGCTTATTTTTATATATAGAATAAAAATATAATTTATAATTAATTATTCTCATCATAATTGGATTATTTACTGCAAAATTTTAATTAATTTATCTATTAAAAAATTATTACACTGAAAATCAATTAATTATATTTAAAAAATAAAAATAATTTCGATTCGGTTAAAAATATATTTATATTTAAAATATAAATAACTAATTATTAAAAAATTAATTTTAAATAAAAACCGTGTTATGAAAAAACTATTATTCGTATTAACTGCTTTTGTTGTGATCGGTATGATTGCATGCAAAAAAGATGAAAGTATCCAACCAGAAAAAAACAGCCAATCTGTGGTGTCTGATAAAAGAGATCTGGGTACCGGGGATTGAGTGTCTTCGAAAAACAGATAGAAAGGAAGAACTGTCGAAGTTGCTTCCTTTTTTTGTGCCTAAAGCTTTATCATCTGGGTCTAAGCTAAGCCGGTAATTGATATATTTGTGCTAAATTTTCAGACCATGCAAGAGATCAAAAAATATGTAGCCGATCATAAACAACGCTTTTTGGACGAGTTGTTTGAATTGTTGCGATTTCCATCCGTAAGTGCCGATCCTCAGTACAAAGAGGAAGTATTGAAAACAGCTGATTTTGTTGCCCAAAAATTAAAAGACGCGGGTGCCGATAAAGTAGAGGTTTGCCCTACTGCTGGGTACCCGATTGTTTATGGAGAGAAAATCGTAGATCCATCAAAGCCAACCGTTTTGGTGTATGGCCATTATGATGTGCAGCCTGCAGATCCCTTGGAATTGTGGCATACGCCCCCTTTTGAACCAACCATCCGCGATGAGAAAATTTATGCACGTGGGGCTTGTGATGACAAAGGCCAATTTTACATGCATGTCAAAGCTTTTGAATTGATGATGCGAACAAACGGATTACCGTGTAACATCAAATTCATGATTGAAGGTGAAGAAGAAGTAGGTTCGAATAACCTGGGTACATTCGTACAGCAAAATAAAGAGCGTTTGAAATCTGATGTGGTTTTGATCTCCGATACCGCTATGATCAGCATTGAAAACCCTTCTTTGGAGACCGGTTTACGTGGTTTGTCTTACCTGGAAGTAGAGGTGACTGGCCCTAACCGCGATCTGCATTCGGGTGTTTATGGCGGTGCGGTTGCCAACCCGGCTACTATTCTTTGCCAATTAATCGCATCCCTACATGATGAGAATAATCACATCACCATCCCTGGTTTTTATGATGATGTATTAGAATTGAGTCAGACAGAACGCGATGCGCTCAACAGAGCTCCTTTTGATTTAGAGGATTACAAAAAGGATTTGGCCATTGAAGAGATCTGGGGAGAAAAAGGATACAGCACCATCGAACGTACGGGTACTCGTCCAACTTTAGAAGTAAACGGAATTTGGGGCGGCTACATTGGCGAAGGAGCCAAAACGGTATTGCCTTCCAAAGCATCAGCAAAAATTTCCATGCGTTTGGTGCCTAATCAGCAATCTGATAAAATCACCAAATTGTTCAAAGATCATTTTGAGAAAATCGCACCTAAATATGTAAAAGTGAAGGTGACACCTCACCATGGTGGTGAACCGGTGGTGACTCCAACAGACAGCGTGGCTTATCGTGCTGCTCAAAAAGCTATTGCCGAATCATTCGGAAAAGAACCTATTCCAACCCGTGGAGGAGGTAGTATTCCCATTGTAGCCTTATTTGAGAAAGAACTGGGAATTAAAACTGTGCTAATGGGATTTGGTTTAGATAGTGATAACCTGCACTCGCCAAATGAAAAATACGATATCGCTAATTATTACAAAGGCATCGAAACCATTCCTTTGTTCCACAAATATTTTGCCGAACTGATTAAATAGTCCTCAGTTCTGAGTTCGCAGTCTGGAGTTGGGTATGCCTCAACTCCAAACTGACGTCTCCCAACTCCAAACTAAAACAATGCCCAACTCCCTCCAACACGAAACTTCACCTTATTTGTTGCAGCATGCCAACAACCCGGTGAATTGGTACCCTTGGGGCGAGGAGGCCTTAGCCAAAGCCAAAGCAGAAAACAAGTTGATTTTGGTGAGTATTGGTTATTCTGCCTGTCATTGGTGCCATGTGATGGAACATGAAAGTTTTGAGGATGAAGCAGTGGCGGAAATCATGAATCGCTATTTCGTTTCTATCAAAATTGATCGCGAAGAACGACCAGACATCGACCAGATCTACATGTATGCAGTTCAGCTGATGACCGGAAGCGGAGGCTGGCCCTTGAATTGTATTTGTTTGCCCGATCAGCGTCCGATTTATGGAGGCACCTATTTCCGTAAAGAGGATTGGGAAAAATTGCTGCTCAATTTGGCGACATTTTGGGAGCAAAAACCCGCCGAAGCCGAAGATTATGCGGTGAAACTAACCGAGGGCATCCTCGAAAGCGAAAAAATCACTTTTTTAAATCAAGAGACTGATTATTCGCAAGATGATTTGAAAGCGATTTACCAAGCCTGGACCGCTTATTTTGATTGGAAGGAGGGAGGTTATAATCGAGCACCGAAATTTCCTTTGCCCAATAATTGGTCATTTCTTTTGCGCTATGCACACTTGATGAAAGATGAGCAGGCCGATGCCATTACTCATTTCACGCTACAGAAAATGGCTTTCGGAGGAATCTATGATCATATTGGCGGCGGTTTTGCCAGGTATTCTGTTGATGAACGCTGGCACGTGCCTCACTTTGAAAAAATGTTGTACGATAATGCGCAATTAGTGAGTCTTTACACAGAAGCCTATCAACATGAAGCGCAAGATTTGTATAAACAGGTGGTCGACGAAACCTTGACCTGGGTGCAAAGGGAGATGACAAGTGAAAATGGAGGTTTCTATTCGGCTTTGGATGCCGATAGTGAAGGAGTGGAGGGTAAGTTTTATACATTTACTAAAGAAGAAATCGACCACTTACTTGGAGCCGATGCAGCTATTTTTAACAGCTATTATAACCTGACCGACGCAGGCAATTGGGAAGAAGAGCATACCAATGTATTGTTCAGAAATTTGAAGGATTCAGAACTGGCGAGACAGTTTGGTATGTCTGCAGATGAACTGATCGAAGTAATTAAGAGATCAAAAGAACGGGTTTTTCAACATCGTGAGCAGCGGGTTAAACCGGGCTTGGATGATAAAATTTTAGCCTCTTGGAATGGGATGATGCTGAAGGCCTATGCCGATGCNTATCGTGTGTTTGGAAACCAAGAATATTTAGCTATAGCCATAAAAAATGCGGAGTTTTTANTGAAAAACATGTGCAGTTCGGATGGTGCGCTTTACAGGAATTTCAAAGCTGGTAAATCGACCATCCCGGCCTTTTTGGATGATTACGCTTTGGTAGCCGAAGGCCTCATTTCCCTATACGAAGCAAGCTTTGATGAAAAATGGCTCCAAAAAGCGAAATTATTGGCCGATTATGTGATTGATCACTTTGCAGATGATGTCTCGGGCATGTTCTTCTATACCTCCGATCGGGCGGAAGCTTTGATTGCCAGAAAACAGGAGATCATGGACAATGTCATTCCGGCTTCAAATTCGGTGATGGCGCATGTCTTGATGAAATTGGGGCATTTGTACGATGAATCGGCTTTTTTAGCTCGTTCAGAACAAATGCTGCGAAATGTGCATCCAAAAATTAAAACCTATGGTTCGGCTTATTCTAACTGGGCTAATCTTCTCTTAAATCAAGTATTTGGCTATAACGAAATTGCCATCACTGGAAATAATTTCGAGCAAAAAAGGGCCGAATTAGATCAATATTACATTCCTAATAAAATTTTGTTGGGAGGAAGCGCAGGAAGCTTACCTTTGCTGCAGGATAAATGGGGCGATGAAACCAGAATTTTTGTTTGCCGTAATAAAACCTGTCAGCTTCCGACAACGCAAGTTTCTGAAGCATTGAAACAAATTCAATAACCGAGGCACTGCCTCCAAATTTTTTAAAATGAACATTAAACCCAACACCGTAGTTGCCCTTACCTACGATTTACACACCAAAAAAGACGGCGAAAAAGTATTTGTAGAAAAAGCCACTGAAGAAAATCCACTGATATTTTTATTCGGAGTGGGCATGATGCTCCCTAAGTTTGAAGAAAACTTAGCAGGCCTTGCTGCCGGTGCAACTTACGATTTTGAATTAGNAGCTGCCGATGCCTATGGCGAAAAAGATGCTACTGCCATTACCGATCTGCCAATTGATATGTTTGGAGATATGGAAAAACCAGCGATTGACACCATTTTGCCGCTGCAAGATAACCAGGGTAACCAATTCAGAGCTCGTGTTACTGCGGTTTCTGAAACTGCCATCACCGTAGATCTTAACCATCCGATGGCTGGTCAGGATTTACATTTTACCGGTACCATCATTCAAGTTCGCGAGGCTACCGCCGATGAGTTGGCTCATGGGCATGCTCACGGTATCGACGGTCATGCTGGTCACTAATTGCTGAAATTATACTTCATAAAAAAGGCCCCGAAAATTCGGGGCNTTTTTGTTGGATGATCATCTTGATTACTGATACATCGCTTTTCTTTGTTCCTTAATGGCTTCTGAACTAATGTATTCATCATAAGTCATTAATTTATCGATGATGCCTTTTGGCGTGAGCTCAATGATCCGGTTCGCTACGGTTTGTGTCAATTCATGGTCTCGTGAGGTAAATAACATGGTTCCCCTGAAATCCAGCATACCGTTGTTTAAGGCAGTAATCGATTCCAGATCCAGGTGGTTGGTAGGCTCATCAAATAACAACACATTGGCTTGTTGGAGCATCATTCTGGAAAACATGCAACGCATTTTTTCTCCTCCCGATAATACCGAACATTTTTTTAGTACCTCGTCACCAGAAAATAACATTCGCCCTAAAAATCCACGGATAAACTGCTCATCCTTTTCTCCTTCCGAATATTCGCGTAACCAATCGATGAGATTCTCATCCTTGCCTTCGAAATATTCAGAACTGTCGTTCGGTATGTCGGCCACATTGATCGTAACACCCCATTTAAATTCTCCGCCGAAGTCTGTGTCATTGCCGCTCAAAATCTGGTAAAAAGCAGAAGTAGCCAGGCTATTTTCTGAAAGAACTGCGATCTTATCTCCTTTGTTAACCATGAGGTTGATATTGGAGAAAAGCACTTCACCATTCAAAGTTTTACTCAGTTTATCCAGCTGTAGGATCTGGTCGCCGGCTTCGCGACCCTGGTTGTTAAATAAAATGGCCGGATATTTCCGGTTGGATGGCTTGATCTCTTCCAGATTGATCTTATCCAAAGCCTTTTTACGGCTGGTGGCTTGTTTAGATTTGGAAGCATTGGCGCTGAAACGGCGGATGAATTCTTGCAATTCTTTCACCTTATCCTCCATCTTCTTGTTCTGATCGGAGCGCTGACGTGCCGCCAACTGACTAGATTCGTACCAGAAGGTGTAATTTCCGGTATAAATGGTCATCTTTCCAAAATCAATATCTACCACGTGGGTACACACTGCATCTAAAAAGTGACGATCGTGAGATACCACCAGTACAATGGCTTCATATCCCGCCAAAAAATCTTCTAACCAGGAGATGGTATTGATGTCCAAATCGTTCGTAGGCTCATCGAGCAATAAAATATCCGGATTGCCGAATAATGCCTGTGCCAATAAGACCCGAACTTTTTGGTTACCATCCAGTTCTTTCAATAATTTATAATGGCAATCTTCGCTGATTCCCAGATTGCTCAGCATGGTGGCCGCATTACTTTCCGCATTCCAGCCATCCATTTCGGCAAAAATATTTTCCAATTCGCCGGCACGTTCACCGTCTTTATCTGTAAAATCTTCTTTTGCATACAGGGCATCTTTCTCCTTCATAATGGAATAAAGCTCTTTGTGCCCCATCATCACCGTTTCAATCACACTGTATTCATCAAACTCGTAGTGATTTTGCTTCAAAACGGCCATGCGCTCACCCGGAGTGAAACTGACCGATCCGGTACTGGGATCTACTTCTCCAGATAAAATTTTCAGGAAAGTTGATTTGCCTGCACCATTGGCACCAATTACACCATAGCAATTGCCGGGTGTAAACTTGAGGTTAACTTCTTCAAATAGGGTGCGTTTGCCGTAGCGAAGCGATAAATTAGAAACGGTAATCATGTATGTAAAATAAGCCGCAAAGGTAGCTAAATTATTCGTTTTCCTGCCTGAATGGCAACTTCATTAAAAACTCCTCAGAATTTTTTGATGCAGTGTTTTCGGGCTATCACTTCCGGCAGCAATGATACGTCTGATGGTGTAGATCGGGTCTGTTTCGCTCCGTTTTTCGGCCAAAATAAAGGCAGCTTTAAATCCTCTTTTCTTCAATTCCGGAATGCCTTCCTGGTTCCATAAGCCAAATGGATAGGCAAAATATTCTATGGGTTTGCCGGTAATTTCCTGAAGACGCTGGGTGGGTTTTTCAATTTGAGTCACCCAATCTTCGCCTTTGTATTTTTTAAAATTCTGATGGTCCCAAGTGTGCGATCCAATTACGTGTCCCTCCTCACTTAAACTTTTGATTTGTTCGCTGGTCATGTAACGTGGTCTCCCAATACTTACGGTCATGATGAAATACACCCCTTTAAACCCATATTTTTTCATTTCGGATGCAGCCAAGGAGTATTGCTCTTCGCAAGTATCGTCAAATGTGAGCATGATGGGTTTGGAAGGTAATTGTTCTCCCCGGCTTAAGTAAGCTTCCAACTGATGGGGGAGAATGGTGTGGTAGCCACTATCGGCCAGCATTTTCAACTGAGCCTTAAAGGTAGCGGGTGGAACAATATAAACTTTGGCAGATTCTGAGTCTGTAGGTCTCCAATCTCTGATTTGATGATAACAGAGAATAGGGATCTGTTTGAGGCTCAAAATACTTTTAGCATCGGCTTTGACTTGTTTCTGGGGAACTGTTTTTAACTCTTTTTTTGTGTTTTGACAAGCTACCAGCATCACCAACAATGCTGTAGATAAGAGAAGTCTGTACATTTTTGTTAGTTGGTTTTACTCACAGGTTTTGGTGGATTGATGCCTTTATCTGCCCAGGTTCTGAGTCTCCGGGTCAGTGCCGTTCGTTTATTACTAAAAGTGATATCGGTATCCCATACCTCATATTCAACATTTTTTCGAACGGTTAATGCTTTCAAATAATCGTTGGCCTCGTGCTCATCAATCATCAGGACGGGTTTATTGGTTTTTTGGAGCAATTCTTCCAGGTTGTATTGGTTTACGTTTCTGGCCATCTCCATTAAAAACTCATCGGGATTGATGTTCAGCATACCCAGGGTAGCCAGGTATTCTTTCATGCTGATGAGATTGCTGGTCCCCTCCGAATTCTTGATCACTCGATAAGGATTGAACAAAGATAAAGTGGCGACGCCCTTCACTTTGGGATGTGCCAATCCGGCGATGAGCCCAATGGCACCACCTGTGTTGTGACCAAATATGGCAATCTTAGCAGTGTCTATCCTAAGTCTGCCTGAATTTTGATCTGAACTGATGTAATCTATCACTGCCTTCGTGTCGGCAATGTTGTTTTCAAAAGTGAATTTGCCTTTACTTCCCCAGCTGCCTCTGAAATCGAAATAAACCACATTATAACCCACTTTTCTCAGGTTCTGTGCCAGATCGAGGTTTCGTTCGTTGCCCGGGTTACCATGGATAAACACAAGGGTAGGGTGTGGCCCCGGTCCGTTAGACATGTAAATAAATCCATATATCTTAACATCACCAGATGGAATTTGTAATTCCTCCATACCTGCCGGAAAGTCCTTGTCCTGCACAAAATCATTCACCAGGTAGCTGTCTGATTTCTTAATGGTGGTTTTAGTTTTAGATCGGCAAGTCACCAGCAGTATGCCCATGCACATCAAGATACTTACAAACAGAATATTATTTCTCATCATCAATTTGTATTCAATTTAGTTATTTTTTGTCATCATCACTGAATTATTTGGGTATGCTGACTATTAAACGACAAAAGCCCTGAACTGTTACATTCAGGGCCTCTTAGTTTGGTTTATGAATTGGCATTCAGGAACACAAACTGATTTTCGAAGACATCTAATTTGATCTTGGATTCTTTATCCACTTTACCGGCTAAAATATCTTTCGATAATTCGTTCAGGATACGTTTCTGGATGACCCGTTTAAGTGGACGGGCACCAAATTGCGGATCGTAACCCAGTTGTGCCAGCCAGTCTAATGCTTCATCGCTGGCTTCTAGACGTATACCCATCTCTTCCAGGGTTTGCTGCACCTGTTTGAATTGAAGTTTAACAATATCTTTCAGTTCTTCACGACTTAAAGGCGTAAACATGATCAATTCATCTATTCGATTCAAAAACTCCGGACGGATGGTTTGTTTCAACAATTCAAATAATTGATTTTTCGTTCTTGCTACCACTTCTTCACGATTCAATTCAGTAAGCTCTTTAAAGTTATCCTGAATTAAATGTGAGCCGATATTCGAAGTCATGATGATGATGGTATTTTTGAAATTCACCAATCTGCCTTTATTGTCTGTTAAACGGCCGTCATCCAATACTTGTAAGAGAATATTAAATACATCCGGATGCGCTTTTTCAATCTCATCCAGCAATATCACCGAATAGGGTTTACGGCGTACGGCTTCGGTCAGCTGACCGCCTTCATCGTAACCCACGTAACCAGGAGGCGCTCCAATCAACCTTGAAACGGCATGGCGTTCCTGGTATTCGCTCATATCGATGCGAACCATGGCCGAATCATCGTTAAACAGGAATTCTGCCAATGCCTTGGCCAGTTCGGTTTTACCCACTCCGGTAGTTCCCAGAAAAATAAAGGAACCGATGGGTTTACGCTTATCGTGTAAACCGGCTCTCGAACGGCGAATGGCATCAGAAATAGCTTCAATGGCTTCATGCTGACCTGCAACGCGTTTGTGCAATTCTTCTTCTAAGTTCAAGAGCTTTTCGCGTTCGCTTTGGATCATTTTAGTAACTGGAATGCCTGTCCAGCGACTCACCACACCTGCAATATCTTCTGAAGTGACTTCTTCTTTCAGCATGCGGCTATCGCTTTGGTTGGCCTCCAATTCTTTTTTCAATTTCTCCACCTCATCTTGCTCTTCCTTGATTTTTCCGTAACGAATCTCGGCTACCTTGCCATAATCTCCGGCACGCTCCGCTTGATCGGCTTCGAGTTTATAATTCTCAATTTGTTCAATTTTTGCATTGATGCCGTCTACAAGGTCTTTTTCTCCTTGCCAGCGTGCCTTGAGGGCATCTCTGTCTGAAGAAAGATTGGCTATTTCTTCGCTCAGTTCTTTTACTTTTTTCTCATCATTTTCCCGTTTGATGGCTTCACGTTCAATTTCCAATTGCATGATCCTTCTGTCGAGTTCATCTACCGCTTCCGGTACAGAATCCATCTCCAATCGAAGTTTAGAAGCTGCTTCGTCCATCAAGTCGATGGCCTTATCGGGTAAAAATCGGTCAGAAATATAACGTTGGGAAAGCTCCACTGCAGCGATGATGGCTTCGTCTTTGATGCGCACTTTATGATGCGTTTCATAACGTTCTTTTAAACCTCGCAGAATGGAGATGGCATCCTGGGTATCCGGCTCATCAACCATCACCTTTTGAAAACGACGTTCCAGTGCTTTGTCTTTTTCTAGGTATTTCTGGTATTCGTTAAGTGTGGTTGCCCCAATGGCCCTCAACTCACCACGAGCCAGCGCAGGTTTCAGAATATTGGCAGCATCCATAGCGCCTTCGCCACCTCCGGCACCCACCAGCGTATGGATCTCATCGATAAATAAGATGATCTCTCCATCACTTTGGCTCACTTCTTTTACCACAGCTTTCAAGCGTTCTTCAAATTCGCCTTTGTATTTCGCTCCCGCGATGAGTGCGCCCATATCTAAAGAGAAAACTACTTTGGTCTTGAGGTTTTCGGGCACATCACCTTTAATGATCCTAAAGGCAATGCCTTCTGCAATGGCGGTTTTACCTACACCCGGCTCACCAATCAGGATCGGGTTGTTTTTGGTACGGCGGGAGAGGATTTGAATCACCCGTCTGATTTCTTCATCACGACCAATTACCGGGTCTAGCTTCCCCGATTCTGCAAACTCATTCAGGTTGCGGGCATATTTATTCAGGGCATTGTAGGTGGCTTCTGCATTTGGGTCGCTCACCCTGCTGTCGCCGCGTAGCTCTGTAATCGCTTTTTTTAGGTCTTTTTCATTTACTCCATCATTCTTCAGCAAGGTGGAGGTTTTATCGCCCGCATTTAAAATACCGAGCAGCAAATGTTCCACTGCTACAAAATCGTCTTTAAACTCTTTCAAATAGCTCTGGGCTTTCTGTAAACTCGCATTAGCAGAAGCAGATAAATACACATTGTTGCCGCTTACTTTGGGGAAGGACTGAATTTGTTCATCCAGATTCGTGTTTAAGCGATTTAAGTTGACATTCAGTTTTTTTAGTAAATAGCTGATGACGTTTTCGTCGACCAATAACAAGCCTTTGAGCAAATGTGCATTTTCAATGGCTTGTTGCTGGTTGCCTGTAGCAACCTCAGAAGCTTTTTGAATGGCTTCCTGTGCTTTAATGGTGAAATTGTTCAGATTCATGCTAATTGCTTATCAAATTATTGTCCAGCAATCAGCAAACGATCAAAATCGGAATTTGTGTCGGGTTAAAAGAATAAAAGCAGACGAAATGGCTGTTTCATAGGGATTTAGCCTGTTAAAATTGCAGGTATTTGCAAATTGAACCTTCACCCCAAACATAGCTGGCATCTGCTTGTTATACCCAATGTTAAAGATTGAAAACAATGAACATACTCAAACTTTTATTAATTATTTTCTTGTTCATGTTGGCTGCTTGTACCACTAAAAAGGCCTCAATTGTTCAAAAAGAGCAAAAAGCAGATGCGTTGTGTTATTGCATTGCCAACCAGCGTGATACCGTGACCATGCGTTTATTCATTAAAAATAATAGCAAGGTGAGTGGAGATTATACTTATCTATCCGGATCAAGAATTTCTTCAGGTACTCTGGAGGGAATATTAAAGGGGGACAGCATCAAAGCCTTATGGATTTATCAATTGGATGGGGTAAAAACTACCGAAACATTAAGATTTCATTTTGATCGAAACACACAACAAATCATCCAGCTGGGAACCTATCCAACTATTGATGCAAGTCCGATGTTGAAAGTAAAATGTGACCAACTGCCATCACAGACCGTTCATAATAAAAGTGGGAGCCGACAAGCTCATCGGGTACTCTGTTTTATGAAATTAGAAGGGGATAAGTTTCAAGATACCATCGCCTTAAAACTGCATATCATGCCTGATAATCGTATCACCGCAGATTATGTTTGGCTTCCGAAGGAGAAAGATGCTAAAGTTGGGATTTTAAGCGGAAAATTAGAGGCCGATACCATCCTGGCTTCCTACAAATATTTGCAGGAGGGTAGAGAGCAGCTGGAATTACTTAGATTCCATTTAAAGTCAGATTCTGCTCGATTAGTGCTGCGTGGAAAGAACACCGATTCGATTTCGATGAACCGGGTGAACTGTGAAAAAATGCCTTGGAGGTTGAGAAGGTATTGAGGCAGCGGTTGCCTACGAAAGGATTTCCTTCAATCTGGCAGTTTGATGATCAGCTAATTTTTGAAGTGGTCCGGTGGCCAGCATTTTCATCATCATGTTCAGCTCCGCCGAAATGGTGTGTTTGGCCTCTGTGCTGCCGTTACCAAGATCTTTCAAAGTCCATTTTAACTCCAATTCAAAGGGTGCTTCTTCAGAAGGAACAGCCGATATTTCCTGATTTTCTATTCTCGAATTGATCTTAATGGCCAACTTTGCCATGTTTTGGATGGTGAACTTAGCTTCATCGGCTGTGGATGACCAATTGTAAATATTATCTGGCATCAATTGCTGGTGATGGTTCAAATCAGATAAAAAAGCGTACACTTCATTTGTCACTTTGTTAATCAGCACCGTGCTTTCAATGACAGTATTCATAGTTTTTTGAGATTTATACAGTTTGATTAATGCCCCACTCAGCCGGGTTTTCACGCCATTTTTCGAGCAGGCTAATTTCAGTTTCTGCAATCATGCGGTGCTCGGCAGCATATTCGATGAGCGACTGGTAATTAGAAAGTGTAAAGTACGGACATTTGGCATTTTTGAAATTGGTTTCTGCCTCATCAAACCCGTAGGTGAATATGGCGGCCAAACCAGCAATCAGACAGCCGGCATCACGCAGCGCTTGTACTGCTTGTAAGCTGCTTTTTCCGGTAGAGATCAAGTCTTCAATTACCACCACTCTTTGACCCGCTTTGAATTCGCCTTCAATTAAGCTTCCAGTTCCATGTTCTTTGGCTTTTGAGCGAACATAAATAAAAGGCAGTCCCAATTCTTGTGCTACCAGAACACCTTGTGGAATCCCTGCAGTGGCTACTCCAGCAATTGCATCCACTGTACCAAATTCTTCTTGTATCAAATTTGATAATTTCTGACGGATGTAAGTTCTGATGGTAGGATGTGAAAGCGTAATCCGGTTGTCGCAATAGATAGGCGATTTCCAGCCGGAGGCCCAAGTGAAAGGATTGTTGGGTTGTAGTTTAATTGCTTTAATTTGTAAAAGGAATTCGGCAACTTTCTGCTCAATCTCTCGCTTATTAATCATGGTGCAAATGTATAGAATTTATATCAACGAAATAAAGCTGTTCATCACAGAAAATGTGCCAAACGCTCATAATTCTGTTAAGTTATTGACTAAAAAGGAGTTCGATATTCATCAGTTTTATGAGCAAGTGAAACTGGGCACCGAAAAAACTGATTATTTTCTGATTGCTGACCGACCGCATGAAATGTTCGATGAAATTGTGGCGAATTTGCAAGTTATTGAGGCGGCGGGCGGTTTGGTAACAAATGAGACTGGAGCTTATTTATTTATTTTCAGGAGAGGAAAATGGGATTTGCCCAAGGGTAAAATTGATGAAGGTGAATCTCCAGAAATGGCAGCGGTGCGGGAGGTAGAAGAGGAGTGTGGGGTGCAAATTTCCAAGTTAGGCGAGCTGCTTTCTGTCACTTATCACATCTATCCTACAAAAAAAGAGCTGGTGCTTAAAAAAACCTATTGGTACGATATGGAAGTTTCTGGTAGCCTGGAACTTATTCCCCAAATTGAAGAAGAAATTACCGAGGCTGTTTGGTTAAAAACTTCAGAATTAAATGAAGTAAAGCAGAACAGTTACCCGTTGATTATAGACTTGCTAGAAGAAAAGCTCAATAATTAGAGAAATTCAAGTGCTTCTTTGGGCACGAACTGGCTAACATCCCCTTTGTATCTTAGAATATCTCGTACGATGGTAGAGCTGATGGATGAGTAGCCCGGCTTGCTAACGATGAATATACTTTCTATTTCAGGCACCAAAGCATGATTCATTTGGGCGATGGCTTTTTCATATTCAAAATCAGATACGGTTCTGATTCCCCTGATCATGTAATCGGCTCCAATCTTTTTGCAGAAATCAACTGTTAAGCCTTCGTAAGTGCATACTTCCACTTTGGGTTCCCCGGCAAATACAGATTTCAGCATTTTCTGCCGAATTTCTATAGGTAAAAGCGCCTGCTTGGTGCTGTTCATCCCGATACCGATCACCACTTTATCAAATAACGAAATCGACCGTTTCAAAATATCCACGTGAGCTTTGGTTACCGGATCGAAAGAACCTGGGAATAAAGCGATTTTCATGCTACTAAATTGAGGTTATTTTATCAGAATTAAAATTTATT
>JGI25921J50272_10000258_pt1 | contig 17230 bp, 18 predicted proteins | sample LauGreSu1BDMLBSD_2_FD_50272 | JGI IMG/M metagenome (IMG submission 50272) | reverse complement strand
CGCCAGCAATGCATCATAATTAGCCTTGTATTTATCTTCTCTGCGAGACGACATTTTATTGAATATAACATACATTTACGTGAAAGTCTGCATTCAATTTTTTACAATCCTCGGAATAATATTTGCAACATAACAAATATTATTGATATTTTATTACCACGTTATACGGTTCCAACTATTTGGAAACAAATCCGACACATCGTGTGCCGCGCGCGGACCAAACCAAATAGTTGGATAACAAACTATTTTATCTGATTTTGATTTAAATATGCTCCCCACCAACTAAATGTACTATTTGCTACAATGTTATCTTGACAACTTGCCATAAGCAATAACTGTTCCCAATCGCTAATACTATTGTTGGCACGTACGAAATTTACATTTTGAATAACAGACTTAATTTTTTGTATCATATCAGAGACATCATTTAGGTCAGTTTCTTCACAAAAATATAGTACATTGCACGTTGTATTATTCTTACTCAATATATGTTGCATAGCAGATATGTAATATTGTACAGGCATCAATGGATGGTAATCCTGGATGGTTTTGTAATCTCCTAACCGAAAATGCATACTAATTGTACGCGTATTTGCTGGAAAATAACTAGAATATTTGTTTCGTACACTTACTATTTGATTTGGTAAATTCATCATAAGAGAAATCGTATCAAAATGTTGTTGAAAGTAATGCGGACTTTGAAAATAACCAAACAGTCTTAGTTGTGAAGTTTGGAGAGTAGGTATTTTATTGTATCTAAAACCAAATTCACGAAAACAATCAAATTTGGATATAATATTCGGCGTGTATAGTGTTTCATTAAATGTAGTTAAATATTTAATCGTTTTAAAGATACTATCCCAGTAAGTTGGTCGTATAGTCCCTGTGGTTAATACGTCNGAATAAGGTAATATAATACGACGACTAGTAGATATACCATATGCAATACANGTAAATATTTGAAACAATTGGTTCCCTAACCCACCCATNAATGTGATTGAAACAACATCTTGAATTGACATCGTGTTATGTGATAAACTATAATTATGTCGTTTTATATGAGTTTACGAAATAATTAGTAATGTACAATGAAACATTCNTNNTCTAGAACCCGAATTTTTCTTTTATAATATCATTTTTACTAGGTCCTTTCTGTTTCTCGCTTTGTCGCTTTACCTTGTATACACCNGTATTGTTACCATATTGAACNGATTTACCACCATACATATTTGAACCAAAATCATCTACGTCATCGTGTAATTCAGGCATAATACGTGTCATTGGTTTATCTACCACCAACAACATATGCTCGGTATTCAACAATTTTCGGTATTCCTGGATAGTAAGATTACCGTAATATTTATCTAGTAGATAATATGGGTCTGGTGCAGGCTTAATATGTTTGTTGTAACCACAAGCCTTACCATATAATTGGTTAATCAGATGATATCTCTCAAATTTGGTAGAATCATCAATATTCTCTTTCATTAGAAATGCAACAGCACACTCTGGGCGGCAGAATGAACCATAACCACACATTTCATCGTTTAATTCATATTTGGGAATGTAACAAGCAGGATTGTCAAACTCATAAGTGCACCAAAAGCACGCCGATTTTTTATCGTTGTTTGCAGACTTGTATAGTTTAAGTTTGAGGTTCTTTAATTTGAGAAGGATGTCTTTCATATTGACATCGGTGGTTTCTTCTGATTTAAAATCAAAAAAATCTGCGGATTGCCCATTGCACTTACTACACGTATATTCAGTCTGTTCAACCGTAGAAATATTTGTAAGAGGTGCTTCATACGCATTTTTATCTGAACTCGTATTAGAATAATTTTCTGTAACATATTCGCCATATTTTGCATATTTGTTAATCGTCTCTTTATCATTGAATGTAACAATGGATGGAGGAACCGTGGGATTGTATTCTAACGGATTGCTAAGTAAATTGATAGAGTTTTCGTTTTGATTTAAATCAGATAACGAACATTTTAGATGCAAAATAACATTGGTTACTTGTGTTTGAGGAGTGTTATTTTCAGTATTTTTAACCACTAATTTCCCTCCCTTCGGTTTTCGTCCGCGTTTTTTTGGTACATTTTCATTCACATCCGCAGAATTAGCCATTTCAGCATCATCCGTATGCAAAGATATATTTTGGTCAGGAGAGGTAGATACTACGGTTTCCTCCTTCTTCTTTCTCCCCCTTCGCTTTTTAATAGGTTCGTTTAATGTATTATTAGTAGTATCCATATGATAATAGAATATAGTCTAATTCCTTTTTATATGGTTTATATTTTGTTTTTGGGCGATTATCGGGTAACTTGTTATAATGGATAACACGCTCTGCATAATGGCACATAATTATCTGAGCCAATAACAACTTGTTCATTTTCTGCGGTTATGCGATGTGAAAATATGGCGTGATTGTCGCACTTATGACATCTAGCAGATAATTTGACAACTTTATCGCATATTGGTATTAAATCTAATAATGCTCCAAACTTCCTACGTTTGAAATCGCCATCTAGTCCACATATATATACGCGTTTTTTATATTTTTCCACCAAATTACAAACGACATCATATAGGTCTGGAAAGAACTGTCCTTCATTGATTAGTACCACATCATTGTTTTCTAAGTGTTGTTCGTCACATACATCTGATAACTTATTTGTAAATACACAAGGTATCATTACCTTGTCGTGAGTAGAAAGCATACTGCTATGATAACGTGTATCTCCCGAATAATTAATCACCTTAATATTAGAAGTCTCGTATAAATCATGATATATGTTAATCAGACGAGTTGTCTTACCAGAAAACATAGGACCTACAATCAATTCCAAATATCCACACTGTAACTTTGGTTGAACAACACTCATTTTGTATAATAGATATATTAGATATTACTATTTTATATTCATTCAATTTTACATATATTACAAAGATATATGTAAAACACATAAATAGAATATGACATACAAGTACAACATGCAATCTAATAATATACCGTGGGTAGAAAAATATCGTCCGACAAACTTTGATGACATTGTGCTAGACCCTATTAATCGTACATTATTTCAAAATATCCTAGACCGTAAATATTTTCCGAATTTGTTATTTTATGGACCACCTGGTACAGGAAAAACGACGACCATTATTAATTTAATAAGTGAATTTCAGTCCAGGTGCGGTCAACGAGAGCAGGGTACAGTAATCCATTTAAATGCATCAGATGAGAGAGGCATTGATATTATTCGTAATCAAATCCAACAATACGTTAAATCTAAAAATATGTTCGAGTCTGGATTAAAATATGTTATATTAGACGAGGTAGATTATATGACAAAGAATGCACAGCAAGCATTGAAATATTTAATACAAACATCGCGGTATAATGTGCGGTTTTGCTTAATATGCAATTATATTAGCAAGATTGACGTTTCATTGAAAAATGAATTTATATGCATTCGGTTTAATCAGTTACCAAAAACTGAAATTTACAAGTTTATAAAGACAGTATCCACAAATGAAAACTTACAGTTATCCGACGACGTTATTGTGTCAATACAAGAGATGTATAATTCAGACATCCGTAGTATGGTAAATTTTATCCAACTAAATCAACATATGGAAGACTGGAATAACAGTATAATATCTAATGTTACGTGGGACAAGATGCATTCGTTATTTATGAGTAATGACTACATTGCCACGATAACATTCATACAAGAAACGAGTATTAAATATAACATTGATAAGAAGACTTTGATAAAGAATTATTTTAACTACGTAATACGAAATCATACACAATATGTAACAACGCANTTCTTGAATACTGTAGAAGTAGTGTTGCATACGCCGGATATAGAAGTTTCAAATNTGTTATTGTACATATGCCACCATCTATACAACCGTGTGTAACATAAAATTGAATAAACAGCACGTTTCAAAATGCGTGTAATATACACCAATATGAATATAGACGATGAATGGGCTAAATTCATATCAAATCAAAATGTTAGTACATATGGAAACTTAGTGTCAGGTAGTACCAGTATACAATCTACATCCCATAGTAGTACTGCATTTGTAAATAAGAAAGGAAATATAGAAGATGCAACGGATGACCCGTCTGAAATGGTCGCACCAGATGGAGAGGATTTATATATCTCNACCACTACCAAGGTAATGTTCTTAAATCAANCCATAGATATTTATAATGTATTTTGGAATATTCCAATCATTGAATATTGGAAGCCACAATCCGGAATATTAAAAAANCAAATCAAAATCGTTTCAAATACACCAGAAGAATTCGCGGAATATNAAGAAAAATTACAAAATGTACCCTATTACAACGAAACAATTATTAAACAGATTAATAATCCGACGGCTAGACGCTTGAAATTTAAAGACGAACGAAAAATTACAATAGGGTTATCAAAAAAGGATATTATGAACTGCCGCGGAAAAGTAAAAAACGCGTTCTATAACTGCTTTGCTATAATTATGCGATTTAAATATGAAGAAACATATCGTGAAATGCACGTGAAGGTATTTAATACAGGAAAAATGGAAATACCTGGTGTTATAAACGAAGAAATATTAACAATGGTAAAAGATATCATCCTAGATTTAATACAGCCGTTTGTGTCTCTGCCATTAAAATTTATCCAAACCAGCGACGAAAACAATATTCTAATTAACTCCAATTTCAATTGTGGGTTTTTCCTAAACAGAGATGTGCTGCATAATGTATTGCGAAGTCCAAAGTATGGTATAGAAACATCATATGACCCGTGTAGTTATCCCGGGGTAAAATGTAAATTTTATTATAACAATTTGTTAACCCCAGAAGACCCATTACAAAACGGTCAAATCATAGTTTCTGACCGCGGAATGAAAATGAGCGAAATCGGAGAAAATAAGAAATATACCGAAGTATCGTTTATGATTTTTCGTACAGGAAGTTGTTTAATCGTAGGAAATTGTTCAGAATTAGTGATACAGACTGTTTATCAATTTATAAAAAATATTTTACGAGAAGAATACTCTGCAATATATGTACCAGTAATTGACCAACCAACTAAAATAAAAAAGACAAAGATTAGAAAGCGTACAATCGTATTTACTAATTAGTATATAACCAATTCACCAAATCTACCATATCACCGGCTTCATATTTTTCTTTTAACGTTTCGCGATGCATACTGAACTTATTAAGTATTTGTTCATTTTTATCTTGTTCAGTGACAGACCCACTGCGAACACGTCTCATTTTTTCACTTTTATTTATCATCGCAATAATTAGTTCTTTATAAGTATTATAGTTCGGGTCAAATGTACATTGTATGCCGTCTAAATATTCCGTTGCAAAATCTAATTTATCAATGGAGTAGAGATAACGTAACAAGACTTCGTCGCAAATGTATCTTCTCTCTTGAAAAGTAAACGTATGGTTATTCCAGTAAAATAATACATTTACCACTTTTAGTATTCTTGAATATAGATTACGCCATTCTTTACTATTAAAATTNAATACTTCATCTGACATAGTTAAAATATTACTCATTGTATTAGATGTATTCGCTTGGTCACCATCGTGCATTTCAAAAATGGTTTTTTTGTATACAAATAACACNGCATCCGTATTATTCAGACTGTTTGTTAAATTAGACCGATGGGTTTGTTCAATATATTCCAACAAATAATAACAGGCTTGTTGTGAATAATAATTGGCTTGTTCAATATTTTTTTTATGCAACAACACATATTCAAAAACCCGATGTATTGCATTTACTCCAACAGAGAGGATAATGGTGAGTTTATCCGACGTTTTAATTAAATCCGATTTATTAATCTGGACAAACAGTTCTTTGATGGCATAAAAATATTGTTCTGCTATACATTGTTTTAGCGTTTTTGGTTGCGGAGTAGTCATATTTCTAAACACTTTGTCATACATAATATTTGCATACTAATATACGTTTATTTACGCATATAGTCAGATATCTAGAAAAATTAAATTATTTTTCGTTAGAATGACTTAAAGTATTGTCTCACATATAATTTATAATACATTTTACAAATGGAGAAAACGAATGATAAACAACTGGTAACTAGTAATGGTTACAGACTGCCTGAGAATAATACACTGCAACACGCCGCTAAGTTGGCGATTGTTGAAGACAAGCCAATTATGATGGATTATTGGACCAGTTCTATTGATAAGTCGGTTCTCATAGGTGTAAAGGATAATCAAGAGAAGTTACTTGTTAAGAGCGAGGAAGAGTATACTAGCCCAGTTTCTAAAATCTATAAGGTTGGTAAAGAGTATATTGTGATGACCGAAAATTCCATTTACATTGTGGATGTTGAAATCCCAACAAAGCGTATTAGTTCTTAGACCCAGAAATATTTGATGAGAAATATGGTCCCATCAAATATTTGCATTATAGTAAATTTGACAATCCGACAATTTGTTCAGGTGTTAATGTCTCTGGAAATGTTACATCCATTTCTAATATCATATTCCCGATGCTTTGTTCTCGTGTCATACCCATAGATTTGAATACATTGCGATGACCGGGTTTAATAATCGTTGGTTTATCGCTATTATTTAAACGCAGACGCTTCCCATTTAAATGGACGAACTCAATGGAAAATCCACATAACGCTTCTTTCAGAGTGATTGATTTATTATATATTAAATCCAACCCACTACGTTTAAATATAGAGTTGTTTGTGACAGTGACGACCAACTTAATGTCTCCCCGCAATTGTTGATTTACGACNTTTCCTTTTTCTTTGATAAGTATCATTTCGTTGTTATCTATGCCTTGTGGAATATTTANGTATAAGGTCTCGTTTTCCATGGTCCGGATATTATTATTTAATACCCATCTCTCAATATCAATNGGTACAACACACCCAGTATAACTTTGTTCAATCGTTATTTCAATATTTTTTACAATCGGCTCAGGTGGAGGCATGAANGGTCCACCGCGTTGTATATTAATGGGTATTCCGCCGTGAAACACACGAATATTTTGACCATTCATCCCACCCATGCCACCNTTGAACATCATATGAAATATATTGTTGATGTCAGGAAAACCACCTTGCCCTGGCATATTATGAAATGGCATTTGTTGTTCAACGGGTCCAANATCATATGCTTGTCGTTTGGCAGGGTCACTTAGNGTTTCATATGCCTCATTAATCTCTTGAAATTTAGATTTTGCATCCTCGTCAGAGTTTCTATCTGGATGATATTTTAAAGATAAAGCACGATATGCTTTTTTTATCTCGGTATCAGATGCGGTTTTATCCACACCCAATATATCATAGAATGTTGATTTTGACATATGTCGTCTATCTATGTTGTCATAACCAAATGTTTATATATTAGTTAAAAGAATATATAAATATTTTGCACTACATAATAATCGTCCCACTAATGACAACAGTTGTCCAAACGAATGATACTTTTATTGCCAAATATAAACCATACTTTATTGATGATTTTACATTTACTCCAAATATTATACAGACCGTTAAAATCTTAATCAAGACAGATAATTTAAATACGTTATTTATTGGCAATCCAAGTTCAGGAAAAACATCTTTACTATTTGCTATTATACGAGAGTATTATAATTTGGATAAAAACTCCCCCTTTCCTGAAAATAACATCTTGTTTATCAATAATTTAAAAGAACAAGGGATACAATATTTCCGAACAGAAATGAAGACGTTTTGCCAGTCACATACAGCGATTTATGGGAAAAAGAAATTAGTCATTATAGATGATATTGATAATATTAATGAGCAATGCCAACAAGTATTCCGAAATTATATTGACAAATATAAGAAAAATATTCATTTCATATCGGTATGTACAAATATTCAAAAAGTAATAGAAAGTATTCAGTCTAGAACACATATTATAAAGTTATCCAATTCTACGAATGAACAAGTGAGTGATATTATGTCCCGTATTATACGGAATGAAAATATTGAAATAACCGAAGATGCTAGAAAATACGTCGTATCAATGTCACAATCCTCTATACGAAATATGATAAACTACATTGAAAAGAGTTATATTTATGGGAAACCAGTAGACCTAGAAACGTGCAAAAATATTTGTTCAAACATATCATTTCAACGATTTGAGCAGTATATAGAGAATGTAAAAAATAATAACATGAATGCTGCTATTACTATTTTATATGATATCCACGATTATGGGTATTCTGTAATTGACATATTGGACTTTTTATTTACATACGTAAAACAGACGGACATCATAGATGAAAATGTAAAATACCAAATTATCCCATATATTTGTAAATATATAACGGTTTTTAATGATATTCACGAACACGAAATTGAATTAGCCCTTTTTACAAATAATATAATTAAGATTATGCAAAAATCTAATTCAAAAACAACTATATAGAGTATTGTTTTTACATATGAATAATGTCAGAAAATACTTCTGAAATTATTGATACCACCCAGTTGGATAGCGTAGTGAAATCCATCCTACGTAAGTTCACAGAGCGAGCGAAATTTGGAAAAATGAAGTACGGAACTGACCTTGACCGAAAAGACCTGTCTACTCTTCAATGGATTGAACACGCACAAGATGAACTGATGGATGGTATTCTATATCTGGAAAAGTTAAAACAGCACACTACTACGAGTGTACAAAACTATGATATTTAGCAAATAATATAATATACTAGTATATATACGCTTTTTATTATTTAAATGTCATCTCAAATATTTAAACAATCTGTGCCGACAGAGGTGTTGTTTAAATTGCTTGAGCAAATTTGTTTGAAAACGAATAAATATTATGTAATTGATATGAATGCTTTTCGTAAAATGTGTTTTAACAAATTGCACGAACAGTTTTGTTCGGATATTTTACCCTATTATCACTTGGGTAAACAATTTTATGTTACACGAGAAATCACATACAACTCATTTACCACCATTATCAGACAAATTTGTAAACACCATGCAATAATGTTTTCATCACAAATAAAGTATAATGAATCAAAGTACAATATTAACTACCATATTTATTATACTCAGTAAAAGAAAATATACAATCATACTATACAAGTTAATCTGATTATGTTGTTTAGTTCAAAAAACGTCTCTACTTATATTTTGACAGTTGGTATCGTTATGATTGCTAGTTATTTCGCGGACACATATAAACAATCGTTTGAAACCAATGATGAATATGAATTAATACGAAAATACTTATTGAACGATTCGCCATTATATGGTTACAATCGTCCCAAACTCTGGATACATTCCAAGTATGAAATAAATGCTCGCAAATGGAAAGATTTTTATTCACGTAATACTACTGATTTAAATCAACCATATTTACATCTTACAATTAAATCGGTGCTTGACCATTGCGCAGAAGATTTTAATGTGTGTCTAATTGACGACCAATCATTTAGTAAGTTAATCCCGTCATGGGACATTGATATTTCAAATGTAGCCGAACCAATGAAATCACAGTTACGAGAACTCGGAATGTTACAACTGATTTATTATTATGGCGGGCTAGTGGTGCCTAACTCATTTATATGTAAGAAAAATTTGAAGTCAATTTATGAGAATGGTATTGCAAATGGAAACCCATTCATTTGTGAAAACATTAATCGTTATGAAAACGTATTGTCTTCTTCCCATAAGAAATTGTTTGCCCCTAGCCTATTGTTTATGGGTGCAAATAAAAACGACAAAACGATTTTATCATTTGTGGACTATGTGAAGAAGCAAAGCAAAAACGCGCATTTTACTAGCGAATTGAACTTCAATGGTAACAATTCAAATTGGTGTATTACGGCTATTCAAGAAAACAAGATGAATTTATTGGGAGGTGAATTAATTGGCGTGAAAACGGAGAACAACAAGCAAATTCTATTAGAAGATTTAATGGAAGAGGCGTATATACAGTTCCACCCGGATGCTTACGGTATTTATATACCAGCCGACGAAATACTTAGACGACCCAAATTTCAATGGTTTGCTGTGATGCCATCTGAGCAATTGTTAAAAGCCAATGTCATCGTATCTAAACACTTATTAGATGCCATATCCGATAAGGTGGACGAGTATAAACTGAGCACCGAACTCCGTAGTGTCGTCGCTATATAAACTATTTTAAATAATACATATAAAGTATATATATTATTGACTGTATACATAAACATATGAATTCGGCAGAAGTTGAATTAAATGAACAACAAAACAAGTCACACGCCGCGATTAATGCGTTATATCAAAAATATGAATCAGACCCGTATATGATATCCAAGATAACATCTTATGTCTGTACCCAATTACCGAATATATTTGAGAACATCAAATTAAACCATTATCAGCGTGCATTACGTATGGAAGAACTCACNACTGAACAAGATACATTCATACAATCGTTTTTAACCAATAACCAGTACTTTTATGTATCTGCAACTGATAAATACTTTTTTTATGACGGTATACAATATCAAATCATTAGCGAAGACGATATTTTACATAAAGTACTATCTTCTATTAGTAATGGGCGTAATTTAATGTCATGGAAACAAAGAACAAAAATTAGTATCATGAAGCGTATTCGTGAAAACAGCCTTATTAATTCCATTCCAGAATCCGAAACGATACAGTTCGTCATTGATGCACTCTATCCATCCATATTTGCATCGCGTAATGAAGCCAAATACTTTCTTACAATTATGGGGGATAACATACGAAGAAAAAATACCCATCTTATTCATTATCTCCCACAAACATCTAAAAACTTCATACGCGAATTAAATGCGGCATCTCAATTTGTTTTGGGAGTTAGCCTCGGACAAACATTTAAACATAAATTCCACGACCATATATACGGCGTATGTCGTCTAGTGAATATAAATAATGTTATTAAGTACGACCATAGTTGGAGCCCGATAGTAAATAAATATGCGCTGGATATAATATGTGTTGCGTGCCATTATTCTACTCGGTATGAATCATCGGATAATTATTTATTAAATCATAGCCACGATATGGAATTAATACGTTATGTCCTATACTTAGAAAATAAAACACCCGATGACTTGGTTAGTCAGTTTATAGCATCTTATTTAGATATTCATAAAAGTTCGTTGGGTGTAACAAACGTAAATATTACGGATACGAACTCTATACGCGGCACACAAATTACATGGAAGAATATGCAATATTTGTGGAAACATTACTTGGATTCGTGTGGATTACCCTCAGTAATGTTTTTACAAACATTCAAAACGTTATTAACCGATAAATTGATGGTTTATTATAATAACGACCACGATACATTCATTGGTATATGTAGTAAGCATTTACCTGCTATTCAAACGTTTTTGACCTTTTGGGATGAAACCATTGTTGCGGACGAGACGGAAACAGATTTTGAAATAGATGAAGTAATTACTCTATTTAGAAAATGGTGTGAGGTAAATAACCATAGCGTGACTACCTTAAATGATAAACAGATATTAGATATTGTTGCTTATTTCTTTCCAGCAGTGGAGATTGAACGCGATAAGTACCTCACTGGTATACGATGTTCTATGTGGGATAAACAATTAGATATTCAAACCGCGCTTGAAAGTATGAAAGATTTGTTACGAGAAACACAAACCAATTCTGACCGTCCGCTTTCGCCTTCAATAACTCGTAATATTGCTATTTATGATGCGTATATATTCTATTGCAAATATTATGCAAATACAACAGAAAAATCGCGTTTAATCGTCAGCAAAGCCTATTTTGAAAAATACGTATTTGATAACCTTATGCAATATGTCATTGACGATAAGTTTTTATCGTATGATTGGTATGCAGTCTAACTCACTGTACAATATTGTGAATGATACAAAATATTCACAATATTACTTTATTTTATGTTATTTATTTCTTCACCTTACGGGTACCATTCTTCTTAACATAACCAAACTTTCCCTTCTTGGCGAAGTAACCTGCCTTCTCCAAACGCTTCTCCTTCTTTGCAGTTCGGTGCTTATCGGCAGACACAATACGACCCCACTTGTTCATCACCAAGTCGCTGTACGTAAGACCACCAGTGGTCTTGTAGGCGGTTCTGTTATGAACTTGGGCACGAGAACCTCTCAACTCCTTATAAGTCTTTCCACGAATGTGGTATAATCCATCTTCTTGACGGTCTGGACGCTTCATTTATACCCTATCATTAGAAAATAATAAGTTTTACTAAATATTTTAGTTCGCCTTATTTCTTTTTGCGTGTATTCTTTTGTTGCTTACCTTTTTTATGTGTTTTGCGTTGTTTACTACGGATTCGTTTTTTATTGGAAGTCCTTTTTTTGGGTTTATTTCCTCCATCGGTTTCATCCATAAATAAGCGACCGGAGCGAACTGGAAATGTGAGTTCAACATCTTCTTCGTCATCTTCCCAAATAGGCATTTTCGGAAAGTCGTTATAATTATTACTTGGTTTTTCAGTAGTTTCTTTACGGGCTGATTTTTGTGCACTACGCATAATATCGGTATCATCGTCATCCCATAAGGAAAATCTGGGCGTATCACTTATTTTCATATGACTTCGTTTTTCGGCACTTTCTTTGCGTGCGGATTGTTTTGCACTACGCAGTTGTTGACTTAATTTATAAGACGCTTGTTCATCCCGAATTGATTTTTCATCGGAGTTGCTTATAGGTACCTTTTCTTGAAATTGAACTTGTTCTTTATTGCATATTACTATTTCACGATGAAACGTACCCTCTCCATCAGTTCTCATAAAATCTGTTGCATAACCTGGAAATCTTTGACAAATATAATTTGTAAGTTTTTTATCTGCTGCATCGTCTGAATTACGAATGCCGGTTTTATATCCATAATTCTCCTTTAATATTTTTGGGATAACATCCTTGACCGTTTTATTATCAAAAGGGGTATTGTCCTTACTTGCGTTATCATAAATTGTTTGCATTGATTTGTCTAATGCCAGTAAATTCAATTCAGAGGACGTACTAAATCTAAATGGTAATCCATATATACGTGCGACTTCTTCTGTTTGACCAAAAAATACTGGTCCCGATATATCTGCCAACGGGTTGGTGTAATCTCTTGGCATATCACCTCTAAATAAATCCGTACCCGCTGGAATATTGTAATATGTTATATCTCCGTATGTTACTGTATTAAAGAATGGTATATCTCCCATATATCATATGCGTATATAATGTTATCTACGGTAATTACAGATACAAATTGTTATGTATTGGTTTGTTGGAGTATTGTAGTGCCGTGAGGCTTCGCATTTCTAACATATTGAGCATATCTCATTGCCTTGGTCATCTTTGGGTCGTTTCCACCAGTAGTTAATTTTACATACTGTACGTTTGCGTTATATTGTTGTCCATTGTTTGCACACCATTGTGTTATGTCAAATAGTTTTCTTGGCATTTCAGTATATATCATCGATATATTTTTATATTTCTAGAAAATTGAAGGGTTCTTAGCATAACTTACAATTAGTATATTACTTGTTATTCATTATAAAATGAATTCCGTTACATCAAATACCGACTTGGCTAAACAGTATCAGCGCAAAACTGATAAACAACATATCTTAGATAACCCGGATACTTACATCGGGTCTGTTGAGAATGTTGATGCTCAGTTGTGGGTGTATGATGACGAAACCAATAAAATTGTATTACGCGAAATGGAATATGTTCCCGGTCTATATAAATTATTTGACGAAGGTATCGTAAATTGCCGTGACCACGTAATTCGTATGATACACTCTAATAATTTGGAAAAAAAATTTGTTACGTATATTGAAACTGTCGTGGGTAATGATGGAACCATTACAATGACAAATGATGGTAATGGTATTGATATTGCAAAGCATCCGGACTATGATGTTTGGATTCCCGAAATGATTTTCGGGCAATTGCGTACATCTACTAATTATGATAAAGATGAAAAACGTATTGTCGGTGGTAAGAACGGCTTTGGATTTAAGTTGGTATTGATTTGGTCACTGTATGGTCGTGTAGAAACCGTTGACCATATTCGCGGTTTAAAATACATTCAGGAATATCACAATAATTTGGATACTATTTCGCCGCCGGTTATTACAAAGGTGCCGAAAACCACTAAACCGTATACCAAGGTTACTTTCAAGCCGGATTATCGTAGACTAGGCGTGCAAGGGTTAACCTCTGATATGCTTGCTCTTCTTAAAAAACGTGTCTATGATATTGGGGCGGTTACCGACCATTCCATTAAAAAAATCAAAGTGATGTATAACGATGTTCAAATTCCCGTAAAGAACTTCCAACAATATATTGATTTATACATTGGACAAAAAGATGATGCAAAGCGTGTGTATGAGGCACCAGACGAACGCTGGGAATATGCGGTGGCACTCTCGCCTACCCACGAATTTCATCAAGTATCATTCGTAAATGGTATTTGCACATTCAAAGGAGGTAAACACGTTGACTACATTGCGGGACAAATCATCAAGAAACTTTGCGATTATATTGAAAAGAAAAAGAAGATTAAGGTCAATCCTTCCACTATCAAAGAACAAATCATGCTGTTCTTACGTTGTGATATTGAAAATCCAGCGTTTGATAGCCAGACCAAAGACTTTATGAATACTCCGTTAGCAAAATTTGGTTCTACCTGTACTGTATCAGATGGATTTATTGATAAAGTGGCAAAACTCGGCGTAATGGATACCGCGTGTTCACTTACAGAAGCAAAAGACAATAAGTTAGCCAAGAAAACTGACGGCTCTAAGACACGCACTGTCCGCGGTATTGCAAATTTCATTGACGCCAATTTCAGTGGAACCGCACAATCTAAGGACTGTGTTCTTATTCTGTGTGAGGGACTTAGTGCTCTGTCTGGGATTGTATCTGGACTATCCAGCGAAGATAGAAATACGATTGGTATTTATCCGTTGAAAGGTAAGTTGTTGAACGTTCGCGGGGAACAAATTAAAAAAATTGCAGAAAACAAAGAAATTAGTGATATTAAAAAAATATTAGGACTAGAAACCGGTAAGGAATATGTGAATATGGATGATGTTCATAAAAATCTAAGATACGGTAAAGTGATGTATATGACTGACCAAGATTTGGATGGTTCACATATCAAAGGATTGTGTATTAATTTATTCCACAGCGAATGGGCATCGCTTGTTAAAATCCCAGGGTTCATTTCATTTATGAATACACCCATTTTACGAGCAAAAAAAGGGACACAAGTCAAGTTATTCTATAACGATGGAGAATATAATACTTGGAAGGAAACTTTTGAAAATGGCAATCCGAATGGTTGGACAATAAAATATTTTAAGGGGTTGGGTACCTCTACATCGGCAGAATTCAAAGAATATTTTGCTAATAAAAAGGTTGTTGATTTTGTATACTCGGGACAGGTATGTGATGATACGAATTGATAAAATATTCAATAAAAAGCGCGCGGATGATAGAAAGGTTTGGTTGGAACAATACGACAAGAAATCTTATCTGGATACTAGCCGACCTTCTGTACAATACGAACAGTTTATTAACCAAGAAATGATACANTTCAGTACATACGACTGCGCTAGGTCTATTCCAAATATGGTGGATGGTCTTAAAATCTCTCTTCGTAAAATTCTATTCTCTGCATTCAAGCGTAGACTAACCAGTGAAATTAAGGTAGCACAATTCTCTGGATATGTATCTGAACATAGTGCGTATCATCACGGTGAAGCCAGTCTAAATGGTGCTATCGTAAATATGGCNCAAAATTTCGTCGGTTCAAATAATATCAATCTCTTAGAACCAAATGGTCAGTTTGGAACGAGACTACACGGAGGTGATGATAGTGCGTCTGAGAGATATATCTTTACTATGTTAAACNCGCTTACTAGATTTATATTCCCAGAAGCAGATGACCCAGTACTTAGTTATTTGGATGACGATGGNACCGTTGTTGAGCCAGAATTTTATGTTCCGATTATACCATTTGCACTTACAAATGGTATATCTGGTATTGGCACTGGTTTCTCGTGTAGCATTGCTCCGTATAATCCAACTACCATTATTCAATATCTAAAAACAAAACTCACAAAAAATGATTGTACAGCGATAGAATTTGTACCCTATTATGAAGGGTTTACTGGTACAGTTAGAAAAGTCGCCGACCAAAAATACTTGGTAAAGGGCGTATATGAAAAAATTGCGGACGATAAAATCCGTATTACAGAATTGCCAGTTGGTACTTGGACAATGCCATATACCTCTTATTTGGAGACACTAGTAGATGGTGCGATAAATGCAAAGACCGGCAAGAAATCCCCGCCAGTCATTAAGGATTTTACATCTGTATCTACGGAAGTTAGTGTAGATTTCGTAGTTGTGTTTCATCGTGGTCAGTTGGCAGAACTAGAACAAACAATGGATGACAATCAGTGCAATGGTGTTGAAAAGTTGTTGAAATTATTCACTACGGTTAGTACTACCAATATGCATATGTTTAATTCCGAATGCAAATTACATAAATATAATGATGTGAAAGAAATTATTGATGACTTCTATGGTGTTCGCTTAGCATTATATAAAAAACGNAAAGATTATCTCATTGTTGATATGGAACAACGTCTTATTCGTTTGTCAAATCGTGCGAAATATATCCTTGAAACATTAAATGGCACTATTGACCTTCGTCGTAAAACTACGCAAGTAGTGAATGATATGCTTACCGAAAAGGGCTATGTTATGATTGATGGAGATTTCAAATATCTAGTAAAAATGCCAATGGACTCGGTCACCGAAGAAAACGTTGCGAGTATTATGAAGGAAAAAGAGACGACTGAAACAGAACTAAACACGCTCAGAAATACCTCTCTTGAAAAGATGTGGATTACAGAACTGGATATTCTTGATAAGGAATATGCTAAGTATAAGGTAAAACGCGAAAAAATCCAGGCAGGAAGCACAACAACCTCTAATAAAAAGGTAACTGCTGCCGGGTCCGGTAAATCCAAGGTGATTAGTCGTAAGGCAAAATAATTGAATAGTATTACCATTGGTTTCTTTGCATAACAATTAAGTTCGTACAAAAAATTGTGCAATCAAGCAGACAATATAAACAAATAAAAAAATATATG
>JGI25921J50272_10000251_pt1 | contig 17631 bp, 13 predicted proteins | sample LauGreSu1BDMLBSD_2_FD_50272 | JGI IMG/M metagenome (IMG submission 50272) | reverse complement strand
TTAAATAAGAAAGATGATATTGTACCACCTAAAACAAACTATCAAAGCCAAGCAGCAGATAAAGCAAAAGGGACCGACTCAAGAAAGCAACCACCAAACGCTTGTGATAATTCAGTTTTACCAATCTATAAGGAAAAAGGATTTGTATCTACTTCAGCTCAAGAAATAAAGATTTCAAGAAAAGAACTAGCAGATTTAATTACTAACGAATTGAGTAGAAGACAAGGAACTCCTGAGATAACATTACAAGCAACAATGTATTCTGTTTGTTATTTTAGTACCTTCAAGACTGAAGGGCAGGTTTTTATTGGTTTCAATAATTGTTTTGCACCACAATATACGTTACGAAATTCATTCTCCACTTTTGAAACTTTCTTTACTAAGACATACTGTTGTGTTAAAAGAGAGGGAATAGTAATAGTGTACCATTACCAAACTTCAATTCTTCCGATGATTTTATAAAGTTCCTATTCTCTAGATTAGAAAAAAATGGTGATAGAATAAAAAAACTTGGACTATGGAAATTTTATAGTTGTCATTTCCCAACAGATAAAACAATTTCTGAGGAAGAATTTGATAAAACNAAAAAAACTAATGAAAGTTTCAAAAAAATAAGAGAAGTATTAAATAAGGCTCTAACAGANGCTAANGGAGTGGGTATTGATGTTGGTGACATTAACTTATTTTTAGATGGTCCTACACCACCAGCACAACAACAAGAAAGCGTATCTAATCAACCATTATGTCCACCACCAACAATTAATGCGTTCGTTCCATTCTCAGCTTACACTTCTGCACCTTCGCCACAGATTATCATAAACGGTACAAATCTTTATGGAAATACTCAGGTGTTTATTGGAAATCAACCTTGTAGTATAATTGAAAACACTGACACAAAACTTGTTTTCGTCCCAACCCAAAAAGTATCTGGTAAAATAAAAGTAGTTACTGAATACGGAGAAAAAGAAACAACAACACAGTTTCAGTTCTTTTTCAAAAATTAATTGAGTTTGTGATATATTTATAAGAAAGTTTTTATATGAATTTAACTTCTAAATTGAATGCTTATTTGGGTAAACAAGTAAGATATTCTGAACAAGAAAATGGTGATGGTACTAAGGAAGTGTGTGATCTGGATACAGGAGAATGTTATATTGTAAGAGAAAAAGATGGACTTATCGAAAGAGCAGGACATCAACAACTTGCAAACAGAAGAGTAAGAGTAGAAACACCAAGGGGTATAAAACAATTATTAAACGGTTAAAAAATGAGTTTAGATAAAAAAATAATTAGTGAGATACAAAGATATCACTTTATTAATAAGTATATAGTTGAGCAAGAGGTAACACCTGAAGCTCCATTACCTGATGAAGGTGCGGTTGCACCTCCACCACCAACAACAGATACACCCGCAACACCTGAAGTTATTGATGTTGATACAGATACAGAAGTAACAAAGATAGATGATAAAGGGAAGTCAGAAGAAGGTGGAGAAGATTCTTCAGGAGTGGAAGAACTTGAAATTACAGATCTTGTAAAATCACAAGAAGAGATTCAAAAAAAGCAAGAAGAATATTTCCAAAATCTATTTGACCACATTTCAAACTTAGAGAACAAATTAAAAGAAATGGATTCAATCGTAAATAAATTAAATTCTATTGAAAATAAGATTGAGAAATACAGAGAAAAATCTCCTCAGGAAAAGTTGGAATTAAGAAGCTATGATTCATATCCTTTTAATCAAAAGTTATCAGATTTCTTCCACGACAAAAAAGATGAAATGGAAAAGACAGGTAAACACGATTATGTTCTAACATCTGATGATGTAATAGACATTAGGGATAATGAAATTAAAGATAGTTTCGCACCACCACCCGAAGAAAATATCAAATATTAATTAACAAGGTCACTTCGGTGACCTTTTTTTATTTGACAGAAAGAAAAAATAAACTATATTTGTATTATAAATTTAACATTTTAATTAATCATTATGAGTACAACAGTAGATGCCGTATTGGCACAGTATGAGAAATCAAAAATCGGGGGCGGGGCCCAATCGAAAATGTCGCAAGACGAAAGAATGAAAAAGTATTTTGCTTTGATCCTTTCTGATAAGGAAAGTTCAGGTCAAAGGAGAATTAGAATTCTCCCAACACCAGACGGATCATCTCCTTTCAAAGAGGCTTGGTATCACGAAATCCAAGTTGGAGGTAAATGGCAAAAGTTTTATGATCCAGGAAAAAATGATAACGAGCGTTCACCATTGAACGAGGTTTATGAAGAGTTGATGTCTACAGGCAAAGACTCTGATAAAGAACTTGCAAAACAATACAAATCTCGTAAGTTCTATATCGTTAAGGTAATTGATCGTGATAACGAACAAGACGGACCCAAATTTTGGAGGTTCAAACACAACTATAAGAACGAGGGAATCCTTGATAAAATTATTCCTATTTGGAGGGCTAAAGGTGATGTTACTGATCCTGAAAAGGGTAGAGATTTGATAATTGAACTTACAAAATCTAAAACACCAAAAGGAAAAGAATACACCACTGTTTCTACCATTATGTACGACGACCCAATTCCGGTACACGAGGACAAGAATCAATCTAAAGAATGGGTTAATGATGAACTTACTTGGTTGGATGTTTATTCAAAAAAACCCGTTGAATATCTTGAGGCGATTGCTCGTGGTGAGACACCAAGATGGGATAGTGAAAAAGGTGGGTATGTTTATGGTAATGAAACAGAATCAACAACATCTGTAGGTGGTGGATTTGTAGACCCACAGGCAGATCAGGATTCAGATCCAGATCTTCCATTCTAAAAATATAATGTAGGGGGTGAAAATCCCCCTACTTTTTTTATGAAGTTTTCAGTATGAATCAACAAGAAAAATTAGACCAACAATTAAAAAAAAACCCTAAGATTACTGCGGATATTTTAAGTGAATTCGAAAACTTACAGTATTCATCAGGAAGAAAAGTTGTTGTGGGTGATATAATTCTAAATGGATTTATAAACTCTGACAGAGAATTTATAATTTTACACAAAGAAGAAATTGGGGTAATATATGAAGAAGATTATGAATATCCTGAGTTAGAGTATCCAATCTTAAGTTTGAAAAGAAAATAAAAAAATACAAAATGGCGATTAAGAAAAATGAGTTCAGTAGTATAAAGAAAAAATTCTCTACTTCTGCAAAATATAAACCACAAAGATTTTTGGATTTAGGTCCAGATTTTCTTGATGCTGTAGGTTTACCTGGTCCAGCAATAGGACACATTAATATGTTTTTGGGTCACTCAGACACAGGTAAAACAACTGCAGCGATTAAGGCTGCGGTTGATGCTCAGAAGAAAGAAATACTCCCTGTTTTTATTATTACAGAACAAAAGTGGAGTTTTGATCATGCTAAACTTATGGGGTTTCAGTGTGAGGAAGTTGTAGATAAAGAGACAGGTGAAATGGATTGGGATGGATTTTTCTTATTCAACAACAATTTTAGTTATATTGAACAAATTACTGACTATATCAATCAGTTATTAGACGCCCAAGAAAAAGGTGAGTTGAATTATAGTTTGTGTTTCATTTGGGATTCTGTGGGTTCAGTTCCCTGTAAAATGACTTACGAAGGTAAGGGAGGTAAACAACATAACGCCTCAGTACTTTCTGACAAGATAGGAATGGGAATTAATCAAAGAATTTCAGGATCAAGAAAGGCGGATACAGAGTATGAAAACACTTTGGTTATTATTAACCAACCTTGGGTTGAATTACCGGACAATCCATTTGGACAACCAAAAATTAAAGCTAAAGGTGGTGAATCTGTATGGTTGAATTCTTCTTTGGTGTTTTTATTTGGCAATCAAAAAGGTGCTGGAACTACAAAGATTACTGCAACAAAAGACAAACGTTCAGTAAAATTTGCAGTAAGAAGTAAAATATCGGTGATGAAAAATCACATCAATGGTTTGGGATTTGATGATGGTAAGATTATAGTTACACCACACGGGTTTCTTGCGGGTAAAGATTCTACTGAGGAAAAGACTTCAATAGAATCATATAAGAAAGAGTATGCAGATTATTGGAAAGATATCATTGGTAGTGAAGGTGATTTTGTTTTGACAGAAGAAAAAGAAGATTGATTGTTTAACAATAAAAATAATTTTTTATTAAAACTTTATTAGTTGATGGAGATAACCTTTTCAAAATCGGTTTTCACGGAGCAAAAGATTTCTTCGTGGGTAACAACCATATAGGAGGGGTTTATCATTTTATCAATACACTAAAAAAATTTTTAGAAGAACACAATCACGACAAAGTGATTGTTTTTTGGGATGCGGAATCGAATTCCTCTGTAAGAAAATCAATATATCCTCCTTATAAAGCTAATCGAAAAAATTCTATGAGTGAGGATGAATACTTTTCATATCTACAACAAAAGGTTAGAGTAAAACAATATTTGGAAGAAATATTTGTAAGACAAGCTGAACTTATAAATAACGAGGCAGACGACTTGATTTCATATTATTGTAAAATTGCACCCGACGAAGAAATTATAATTTTCTCGGCTGATAAAGATTTAACACAATTAATATCCGAAACAGTTACAATATATTCTCCTATTAAAAAGATTTATTTAAGGATCAACGACAAAATAAAAATAGGATCCGTAGAAATACCACATCAAAACGTTTTGATATGTAAAGTTTTTACAGGTGATAAATCAGATAATATAGAGGGCATCCAAGGGTTAGGAGAAAAAACTTTGGTTAAGTTATTCCCTGAATTGCTCGAAAAATCATGCACTATAGACGAAATACTTAATAATGCACGACTTATCAAGCAAGAAAAAACCTCAAAAGTGTTGGATAATATTTTGACAGGTAAGTCAAAAAGCGGTATACTTGGAGAACATTTATTTAATACAAACAAAAAAATTGTAGATTTACAAAATCCATTAATCACTGACGATGGAATAGAACTAATAGAACAAATCCATAAAGATACTATTGATCCAACAGATAGGGGATATAAAAACCTAATGAAGATGATGATAGAAGATGGAATGTTCAAGTACCTACCAAAGAATGATAATGAATGGGTAAATTTCTTAAAACCATTTATGAAACTTATTAGAAAAGAAAAACGTAAAATTATTAATTAAAATTATGAGAGAGCAAGACACAACAAAATTAGAATTTCTAATTACACTAAACGAAAACATCGTAGTTCAAAGATTTTTCAATGTTAGAGGATTTAATCCAAAGGCAAAAAATTCACTTGAAATTTACGAGTACGTAAAGGAGATCGTAGAGACACTTCATTATGATTTGAAAATGAAAACAGTTGTTTATATGTTGGACAACAAAGAATCAATCATACACGATCCGGCAGTAATGGAAACTTCTTTTACCGAAGGACCTGAAGTGTTCAACCTTATTGTAAAAAATGGAGATTATACACTTTGTCATAGACAATTTGATGGAAAAAGATATCCACCAAAAGTTCGTTATACAGTAGACGTTAGACCATATCTTAAAGAAATTTTGAAAACCTTGACTGACATTTTTTCAGAAACAAGATTAAATTTCAAATATCTTGGATATGAGTTGAGTAAGTAAGTATTTAATAATATAAGGGGTTCGTTTTAGTTATGAGTAAAAATTTTGATTATTTAGGTAATACCTTTCAAATTCAGTTAATCAATCAAATAATAGAGGACAAAGATTTTGCATCATCCATAATGGAGGTTCTTGAGAGTTCTTATTTTGATAACAAATACTTCAAAATTATTACCCAAATGATTAAGGAGTATTATAAAAAATACGAATCAACACCTTCATTTGATACTTTAGAACAAATTATAAAGTCTGAAGTCACTCAAGAGTTAGTTGCGAAAATAGTTCTTGATACCTTAAAACAAATCAAAACCGCACCTTTCGAAGGAACTACGTTTGTTCAAGAAAAAGGACTCAAATTCTGTAAACAACAAGAGTTGCAGAAAGCGATGGAGAAGGCTCAAAAAATAATTAATGAAGGTGATTTCGAATCATATGATAAAGTTGAAGGTTTAGTTAGAGATGCTCTTCAGGTTGGAATATTAGACAAGGGTCAATCCGATGTTTTCAATGAATTGGAAACTGTACTCGATGAAGACTATAGACACCCTATTCCTATGGGAATTACAGGTATTGACAACTTACTTAAAGGTGGATTGGCTAAAGGTGAAATTGGGGTAATTCTTGCACCTACAGGGGTTGGTAAAACAACTGTGTTAACTAAAATTGCAAACACCGCTTTCAATCTTGGGTATAACGTTCTTCAAGTATTCTTCGAGGATAATCCTAAGATTGTTCAGAGAAAACATTTCACTATTTGGACAGGAATTGAACCTGATAATTTGGTTCTTCATAAAGAAGAAGTGATGGGAAAAATTCGTGAAATCCAAGAGACAATGAAAAATAGGTTGATTCTCAAAAAAATGGCATCTGATACGATGACTATGAATCAAATTAAAAACCAAGTTAGAAAAATTATTGCTGACGGTACCAAAATTGATATGATACTACTTGATTATATTGATTGTGTTTTACCAGAACAAAGTTCAAAAGATGAGTGGAAAGCGGAGGGTTCGGTTATGAGGGCATTTGAGGCTATGTGTCACGAATTAAATTTGGCCGGATGGACAGCAACTCAAGGTAATAGAAGTTCAATTTCATCTGAAGTTGTTACAACGGATCAAATGGGAGGATCAATCAAGAAAGCTCAAGTAGGTCACGTAATTATCACAGTGGCTAAGACATTACAACAAAAAGAAATGAACTTAGCAACAATAGCAATTACTAAATCAAGATTAGGAAAAGATGGTGTTGTTTTTGAGAATTGCAAGTTCAACAATGAACTACTTGAAATAGACACTGAATCCTCAGTTACATTCTTAGGGTTTGAAGAACAACAAGAAGAAAGGAAAAGAGATAGAGTTAAAGAGTTATTGGAAAAAAGAAAACAAAGAGAAAACCAAAAAACATCAAACTAAATATCTACTTTTTACAAAAAAAACTTATTTTTTTTTATCTAAAATTAGGTTCGCTTAACAGCAACCACTATATTTATTAAAAAAATCGTTGGTTTTTTAATAAAACAAAACATTACAAAAAATGGAAATATCTAATCGCATTTTAAGTGACATAACCGTATATATGAAGTACGCGAAATATGTTCCCGAGTTAAACAGAAGAGAAACGTGGAATGAACTTGTGACCCGAAATATGGAGATGCACATTAAAAAGTTCCCACAGTTAGAGCAAGAAATTAGAGAGAATTACAAGTATGTGTATACAAAACAAATTCTCCCATCAATGAGATCAATGCAATTTGCAGGTAAACCAATTGAAATTTCTCCAAACAGAATTTACAATTGTGCTTTTGCACCTGTTGATGATTGGAGAGTATTTTCTGAAATTATGTTCTTGCTTTTGGGTGGAACAGGTGTTGGATATTCTGTACAAAAACACCACGTTGATATGTTACCTGAAATCAGAAAACCTTCTAAAGAAAGAGGAAGAAGATGGTTGGTTGCAGATTCAATTGAAGGGTGGGCAGACGCTGTCAAAGTATTAGTTAAATCTTATTTCTTTGGTGGTTCACACATAGAATTTGACTTCAGTGACATCAGACCAAAAGGTGCAAGATTAATTACATCAGGTGGAAAAGCACCTGGACCACAACCATTAAAAGAATGTCTTATTAAATTAGAAGGTATTCTTGATGCTAAACAAAATGGTGAGAGATTAAGAGCAATTGAAGTTCACGATATGGTTTGTCATATTGCAGACGCAGTATTGGCAGGAGGTATTAGAAGAGCTGCTTTGATCTCGTTATTCTCTGCAACTGATGATGAGATGATTGGTTGTAAAAGTGGTTCTTGGTGGGAAACAAATCCACAAAGAGGTAGAGCAAATAATTCAGCTGTGTTGCTCCGACACAAAATTACTAAAGATTACTTTATGGATCTTTGGAAGAGAATTGAAGCAAGCGGAGCTGGTGAACCCGGAATTTATTTAACAAATGACAAAGATTGGGGAACTAATCCTTGTTGTGAAATTGCATTAAGACCTTTTCAATTCTGTAATCTAACAGAGGTAAATGTATCAAACGTAGTATCACAAGAAGATTTTGAGGATAGAGTTAGAGCAGCTGCGTTCTGCGGAACTCTACAGGCAGGATATACTGACTTCCACTACCTACGTCCGATCTGGCAAAGAACTACAGAGAAAGATGCTTTGATTGGAGTCTCTATGACAGGGATTGGATCTGGTGCAGTATTAAAGTTGGATATGAAGTCTGCGGCAAAAATTGTAAAAGAAGAAAACAAAAGAGTTGCTGAAATACTTGGAATTAACCCAGCGGCAAGAACAACAACAGTAAAACCTGCAGGAACAACATCATTAACTTTAGGTACTTCAAGTGGAATTCATGCTTGGCACAATGAATATTATATTAGAAGAGTGAGGGTTGGTAAAAATGAATCAATCTACACATACCTCAAAGATAATCATCCCGAATTGGTTGAAGATGAGTATTTCAGACCACACGATACTGCAGTTATTAGTATCCCACAAAAAGCACCGGAAGGGTCAATATTAAGAAACGAATCACCAATCCAACTCTTAGAGAGAGTTAAGAAAGTTCATACTGAGTGGGTTAAACCAGGTCATAGAACAGGATCAAATTCACATAACGTTTCTGCGACAATTTCGGTTAGAGAACACGAATGGCCTGCGGTAGGTGAATGGATGTGGGAAAATCGTGATCAGTATAATGGGTTATCAGTTCTACCATATGATGGAGGATCTTATATTCAAGCACCTTTCGAGGATTGTACTAAAGAAAGGTACGAAGAATTGATGCAAACATTACACGATGTTGATCTTTCAAAGATAGTTGAAGCTGAAGATAATACAGATTTGAGTGGTGAATTGGCTTGTGCGGGCGGGTGGTGCTTGTGTTTTAGTATAATACCTATGGAAAGTAAAAATAAAGAAAGGGAGAATCAAAATGAGATTCTCCCTTCTGATTATTATATAGAAAATAATAGAGTGGTTTTCACTGAGGAATACCATATAAGAAGGGGTCATTGTTGTGGTTCATATAATGGGTGTAGACATTGTCCATATGAACCTAAAGGTGTCAAGGGTAACACTATACTAAAAACATAGTCCATCTATATTTATGAAATATGGCAAATGGAGTAACATATGGATTAAATTTTCCGTTTCGTGATTCTAGAAAAGGTGATTACTTAGAACTTACAGAATTAGAGTCGGAGGAAATCAGGGCTGATCTCATTCATTTACTATTAACTAGAAAAGGGTCTAGATATTTTTTACCTGCTTTTGGTACTAGATTATACGAATATATCTTCGAACCTTTTGACGGATTAACATTCAGTGCTATTGAATCTGATATTAGAGATTCAGTTTCTAATTTCATGCCCAATTTAATTCTAAACAATGTTTCATTGGAACCTATAAGTACTGAGGATGAAGTCCCTGTAGGACCACCAGCTAGAGTAGGAACAGTTCAAGTATATGATATCTATCGAGTACCTGGTAAAGGAACGGCAGATTACACTGCAAAGGTAAGAATTGATTATACTATAGGAAATTCTGTATTTGCTCAAAGTGATTTTGTTATTATCAATATTTAATGTAGATGGCAAATAATAAAATTTCATACACAGTCAGAGATTATCAAGGAATAAGAGCCGAGCTTCTCAATTATGTTAAACAGTATTATCCCGATTTAATACAGGATTTTAGTGATGCTTCAGTTTTTTCTGTTTTTTTAGATTTGAACGCCGCGGTTGCTGATAACCTTCACTATCATATCGATAGAAGTATTCAGGAGACAGTATTACAATATGCACAACAAAGATCCTCAATATACAACATCGCGAGGACCTACGGACTAAAAATACCAGGTGCAAGACCTAGTGTATCTTTAGTTGATTTTTCTATTACAGTTCCTGCATTCGGAGATAAAGAAGATGAAAGATATCTCGGAATACTATTAAGAGGATCTCAAATTTTAGGAGCAGGACTTGTTTTCGAGAATATTGAAGACATTGATTTTGCATCACCATATAATTCATCAGGATTTCCAAATAGGTTAAAAATACCTAATTTCAATGCCAACGGAGTATTAATTAATTATACAATAACCAAAAGAGAATTGGTTGTTAATGGTATAACTAAAGTATATAAAAAAGTTGTATTACCNACAGATGTTAGACCATTTTTAGAATTATTTCTACCTGAAAAAAATGTTTTNGGNGTAACAAGTGTGTTGTTAAAAAATGGTACAGATTATACAAATATACCACCAGCTTCAGAATTTCTTGGATTGGCAAATAGGTGGTANGAGGTTGATGCTTTGGCTGAGGATAGAATCTTTATAGAAGACCCGACTAAAGTGGCTGANCAACCAGGTATAAAAGTTGGAAGATATATTCAAACTAATAATAGATTTATTTCAGAATTTACACCTGAAGGATTCAAAAAATTAACTTTTGGTGGTGGATCATCTTCATCACAAGATCAACTTAATTTGTTTACTAATTTTGGTGTTGAACCNACAATACAAAGTTATTTTAATAACTTTTCTTTGGGATCTACTTTNACACCTAATTCTACATTATTTATTCAGTATCGTGTAGGTGGAGGACTTGGAACAAANNTAGGNCCTAATGTTATTAATCAGGTAGGAACAGTATCATTTTTTGTAAACGGACCATCAGATATTATAAATTCTTCAGTTCAAAATTCTTTGAGGTGTGCTAATGTTACTGCAGCAATTGGAGGTGCAAACCAACCATCTATTGAGGAAGTAAGGAATTATGTTTCATTCAATTTTGCAGCACAAAAAAGAGCGGTAACAGTTCAAGATTATGAGGCACTTATTAGAACGATGCCTTCACAATTTGGTGCACCTGCCAAAGTTGCCATAACCGAAAAAGATAATAAAATTAATATTGAAATATTATCTTATGATACCTCAGGTAAATTAACAAGTATCGTATCGAATACTCTGAAACAAAATATTGCAAATTACTTATCCAATTACAGAATGATGAATGATTATATTTCTGTTGTAACTGCAGAGGTAATTGATTTGGCGGTTGAGGTTTCTGTGGTATTAACATCAAGTCAAAACTCAGGACAAATAATTGCAGATGTNATTGATAAAGTTTCTGACTACTTTAATCCTTTGGTTAGAAANTTAGGTGAAAACGTNTACTTNTCAGAACTNAAAAGTTTAATTCAAAATACTAACGGTGTAATCACCATTACAGGTATAGATATATTCAATCAAGTTGGTGAACAATACTCATCCGCACAAACATCGATGCAATATCAAAACGAAGAAACAAAATTAATTCGTCCTGTTGATGATACATTGTTCGCTCAACCAAATCAGATCTATCAAATAAGATATCCTGCAAAAGATATTAGAGTAAGTGTTAAGAACTTTCAAAATGTGACTTTTACTTAATAAGTTTATTTATTCAACTATTAAGTTAAATTTTAATTGGTATTTTTTACCCTTAACTATTTATTCATTAAAGACCTGATGGGTTCAAGCTATAGAATTAAGACAGAACTTGGTACAACAAAAACAATAAATGTTGAACTTAATCAAGATTTTGAATTTTTAGAAATTCTTTCTCTTAAGATTCAACAAGACGATATCTATGATCGTAATTGTTCGGACTACGGATTAATTATTGGAAGAGTTACAGCTAATAACGGATTTGGTGTCCCAAATGCTAAAGTTTCGGTGTTTATACCAATTAGTGATGCTGACCAATCAAATTCAATTATCACTAGCATTTATCCGTACAAAAATCCATTGGATGTAAATGAGGATGGATATAGGTACAATTTATTACCATATGAAAAATCTTATAGTAAGCACGCAGCGACAGGAACTTTTCCAAGTAAGAATGATGTCTTAAGTAATAATACTGCGATAGAAATTTTTGACAAGTATTATAAGTTTACGGTCAAAACTAACGATAGTGGTGATTATATGATTATGGGAGTTCCCGTAGGTTCTCAAACTATGGTTATGGATGTGGACCTTTCAGACATTGGGGAATTTTCTTTAACACCACAGGATTTGATAAGGATGGGAAGAGCAACCGAAGCTCAAGTTGCAGGAAATACATTTAGAACATCTTCAGATTTAACCTCACTTCCACAAATTGTTTCAATTACAAAAAGTTTGGAGGTATCTCCTTTATGGGGTGATCCTGAATTATGTCAGTTTGCAGTCAACAGAGTTGATTTTGATTTGAGAGATGATGCAAATATTGACATCCAACCTACAGCCATTTTTATGGGATCTATGTTTTCAACTCCTGATAAATTCAGAGTCAGAAAAAATTGTAGACCGAGAGACAATATGGGTAATTTGTGTGATTTAACTTCTGGCCCTGGCCAAATATTGTCTTTAAGACAAACAATTAGAGAAGATGAAGATGGGTATCCAACATTAGAAACTTATAACTTAGAACAATCGGGTAATATTATAGATGAAAATGGTACTTGGCTTACTGAGTTACCTATGAATCTTGATTATGTTGTTACCAATGAGTTTGGGGAAAGAGTCTTTTCGCCTAATCCTGAAATAGGTATACCAACTAAAGGTAAATATAGATTTAAGATTAAATGGCAACAACCTAACAAATTAACCAGTAATACAAGAAGAGCATATTATTTAGTCCCTAACGTAAGAGAATATGGATGGTCAGGTAATACTGATCCGAACATATCTAATGTAAGTAATCAAGCCAAAAAAGAGCTGAAGGGTTCGTATTACTTTGGTTTGGAATGGAGTGGTTATACAAACCCAAGCTCCGCAGCAGCTTGTGATGATACTTTTTATGAATTTAACTATAACAGAGTTTACACAGTTTCAGGATTGATCGATCAGTGGAAAAAAGGTGGTAGGGGAAGATTTATAGGAATCAAAGAAATAGATGACGATAGTTGTGCGGACACAACAAACAAATTCCCAACTAACGACGGGTTTAGAAATTTTGACTTTTTGTTTTTTATTTTCTCACTTTTGTTTTTGCAAATCCAAATTATTGGAATTGTGTTATTAATAGTTTCTCATTATATTTTGTTTGTNTATAGTACTTTGATTAGTGCTTTGTGTTTTATTTGTGGTGTAAAAATATTGGGTGAAAGGCCATTCAGCTTCATATGTCGTAGATTAAATATAAAATGTGAAAGAAAAGATTTCACAATTAGATTACCAATGATTACATATCCCGAGTGTGATGCTTGTGAATGTAAAGAAACAAAAATCAGCGACATCCCAACTAATGGAGGGGCTTCTGGTGTTTTAAGTTATCTTTCATTTTCTTCATACTATGTGGATGGATTTCAAACTTATTTTGGAAATAATGAAGATGTAAACGAGTTGAGTACTGTATATTCTCAGGCAATAGCGGGTAATTCAGATAATATTACGAGTATAAATTCATATAAAACCCCTAAGTCTTCAGTTCTTAGACAACCAAGTGATAATAATAGAATTTTTGCTCTCACATATGATTTACCAATGGGAGAGAGAATAAATATTTTTAATAATAGGGACAGTTATTTTGATAATATAAACAAGATTAAAGTTACCTTTGCAAAAGAATCTAATTTAGGTAAGTTTCACTTCGATAATACCATAACAGTACTTTCGAATCAGTTTTTTGAATCTGGTCAATTACTTACATCAGTAAATCCTTTATCATCTACTGATACAAATTTTACGTATACTGCAGCAACAAATAGTGGAATCACTTATGGAATTTCAGGTACAACTCAAAAAGACCCATTCAATCTTACAACAAAATATGCTATAACACAAACAACAGACTCTACTGTAGTTTACTCACTTCCAACAGGAACAACTGTTGAAGCTCAAATATTTCCTATGGACAGAGAGTATTTTCAAGTTGTTACAGCAATTACTGTTTCACAAGCGGCAAAACTTTGGAATACAAATTCTTTACAGACGTTTCCGAATGTTTTAACATCACCCACTAATATCAGACATAGAAGACATAGAGACTTTCCGGGTGTTGGATATAGAGATATTGATGGAGGAACTTTTTATACCTCCAAATTATTTGAAAACTTTGATGACCAATATATTTTAATTTTACAAAGAGGTGTTGATCCTTATTCGCCAAAATATACAAATGAGTATGGTTTGGGGTTGATATTTGGAACTAATGTGGATGATCCTAATTTTACAATAACAGCATCAACCAGAACTAATATTCCAATACAAAAGGTTAACGTCGGATCAAATACAATTCCTCAATTTAACGCTTCCAACATTTATTATGGATCAAGTTTCTTTATACCTGGTAATGATTTCACTGCATTTACATCCTCGACCATTGCTTATTATAGTAAACTAGATGCGTCTATTAATTTTGGAATCATATCAATTTTAGGGGACGCACCATTCCAAGGAGCTACAGGAATAGTATCAATTACTTCTAATGATTTTTGGAGTTCAGCGGAAAATCCTGCGAAATATTCTAGTTCTGAAGATTTATCTGGAGGTTCATTTTTCTATGGTAATAACGCTTTTGGAGACACGTATAATTCTTTTGAATATGTATATCTGACTCTTAACTTATATCCGTCATTTTCAGGTTCTCCGATGACTATTAGTGATAAGACAAAGAATATTATCAGGACTGATAGATTACCATCATCCGATCAACTTGACGGATATAATTGGAATCTTAATCCTTCAATTTTACAACAGAACAATAATTTCATATTTTATGAAATTCCAGATCCTATAGAAGCAATATTGACTGATGTGTATTCCACGGGAGCACAACAGGTTCAACCTGACATAGAAGGTGAACCTTTAGCGTTGACTGTATTAAATAGTTTTGATTGTGCGGGGATGGTAGGATTGCAATGTTATTCAGGTGATAGTTATTCTTTCGGGATAAAAGAAGGTTGTGAAGCGACGGATTATGTTGAAAGAGGATGTTATGTTTTTCTAAAAAGACCAATTTTAGATTTGATTAAAGATATTAGAAATTATAATGAGTGGGGATATAGATTTAGATTTTTCTATGGATTGTGTAGAGGGGTTCTATCTCAATCATTTGTTAATAACTGGGTTAACGGAAGTTTATATGCGTTCCCAATTCAAGTGGATACCTTTTACGACAGACAAAATAAACCTGAACCACCAAGGTTCTGTAGGGATTTAATTTATTTTGATGAGTCCACAACAAATTTCTACTATAGAAGTAGTCCTTATAATTGGGAGAGCAATTCTTTCATTGGTAAAATATCGACTGCCCCTACTTCAGTAAACGATAGAAATCTTTTGTTCCCTACTACAATTATTAATTTGGGACCTAAAGATAGTTTTTGGTCTGAAATTTCACTTGAGCCTTCCTTCAAAGGATATATTATAGATCAGTTAGGCCCAACCAGCTATGGAGATACTTCAGATTTGGTTAATCTATTCGTGATATCAAGAATTACCGATGAAAACTTCTTACAAAGAATAGCATCTGTGGGTAATAATTCTCTAAACCAACTTTTTTCAAGAAACGGATCTGACAGAAGAATTGACGGAGACCTTGCACAGTTATTATCAATAAACTCTGAAGAAGGAGTAATCAAGTTCTCACCAGAGTTTTATGGATCTGAAGCAACTGTAGGAGATCCTATTGTGATTTTAGGTTCGTTAAATAATCCAACACTCGGAGTATTCTTCTCGTCCACAACTGAGGATTTACAATTTAAGGATTATCTTACTCCTGGTAGGATTGATTATAGACCAAGTAATAATGCAAGAGCTTTAGGGTATAATTACGGGATAAAATCACAAAGGGTTCCTTTTTACAGGTGGGAACTCAAAAATGGTAATTCCATTTTTGGTAGTGAAAGAAATGATTGGAAAACTAATTATTCTAGTAATCTGGGACTTACAGGTATATTCAGTAGAGAGTATCAATCATTAGATAGAACAGGAACTACAATACCATCTTATTTCATTTCTTCAAATGCACAAATAAACGATACTTATGCTAGAGGTTATATTTTTAACGTCTCTGCAGATACTGTAAATAACAACACCATTTATTCTCCTTATGCGGGAAATTGGAACGGATCATTTTTAGTTGGTGCACCATTCCATTTTTATTTTGGTACTGTTGTTGGAGGAACTGCGATCGATAGATTCAAAGAAAAATATTCAGTGAATGAGTAGTTATACGATCATACCAAGTGAATTACGATATCAATCGGCACCAAGTGTTGATCAGAAAGTTACTATATCATTGAATGAATCACCAAAAACATTAGTCGAGTATGATAGAAATTCTAATGTTAGCTTGGCTCAAGTCTTTGAAGATGAAAGAAATGCTTCATCCACTTTTAGACCTACGTTTAAGTTTTCATTCCTTTACGAGAATACTTTAACAGGTACAACGTCTTATTTGCCATTTCAATATAATTTGTATTATGTCGATAATGAAAATTCTACGGTAAGTGGTATTTGGAAAGGATACCCTCAATTTTTTGAGTTTGACGTTTTAAGGGCTGATATGGACAATCAACACATAAATTATAAACCTATCAGTGCTTACTCATATAATTGGTCGTTCTATCTCACATACCCTTTTAAGAATGATTACAATAAAAAAATGCAGGCGGTTATTAATAACAATTCATTTAACTGGATTGCGAAAGATGGAATTCCTTTTGTTATTAAAAACACTACTGAGAATGGTAATCAAGTAATTGCTTTTGAATGTATTGCACCTCACGGACTTACTGTTGGAGAATCTGTGGAATTATCCATAAATTATGGAAGAACTAATATTTTTCAAGTTTATTCCTTAGGTAATGGAATATTAGGTAGTGACCTTACAATTTTCAATATTTTCAATATTGGATATACAGGAAATACTTTTGCAAACTCTGTAACAGGAACATTCAAAAGGATTATTAATAGTAGAAATATACTTGAAACCAAATCTGAATACTATGTCAGACAAAATAAAACTATGACTATGTCTTCAGATGCCATCATAACTAAAACAGGATTTGAAAAAAATCCCTTTTTAGATGAAAGGAAATTTGAGTTTAGTTCTATCACACCAAACAATTTATCGAGAGTATCTCAAAAAACAAGTTCTAATGTTTATTCAATAACATTTAAGAGAGATGTTGATTTAGGTGGTATCATTGATAATCAAAAAAGACCCGTCAGCGAACTATTTCTTACAGTAATAAACAAAGGATACTCAGGATATTTCAATAAGCCAATTAATGGTGTTGGATTGAAACAAGGATGGAAGTTCAACATTACAGAACCAATAAATTATTGGTGGAATGATACAAATACAGACTCAAATTCTAATGTACCTGTATCTTCTTACACACAAACAAGTGGAGTAACCAAAACCTTTTACTATAACCAAGATCTACCAACAGGAACAACAATAGATGGTGACTTTTGTGAATGGAATAACTATGAACAAAGAGAAAGGGTTGTATCACATTATTATCA
>JGI25921J50272_10000250_pt1 | contig 17640 bp, 21 predicted proteins | sample LauGreSu1BDMLBSD_2_FD_50272 | JGI IMG/M metagenome (IMG submission 50272) | reverse complement strand
CCTGACTTACGGCCGGAGACGAGGGAATCGAAGAAGTTTGGGAATAATTGGGCGAGTATGTCTGGTTGGCTTGCCAGGTCTGCGGAGCCGATTGATACGTACTTTGGCCGTTCGTTTGTCCGTAATTGGCCGGACTGTAGGTCGTCGGTGCTGACGGTTGACCCTGGAACGGGGATTGAACTGGGCTGCTCAGAAGGCCCACCACCTTGTTGAATGCCGATTCCCATGGATTGCCCGTCATCTCCGATGGGGATTGGGGGGCGTACTGAGACGGGTTTGATTGGTAATTGGGGGCCGCCTGTGGTACTGCTTGGGGGTAGCTCGTACCCACCTGATACGGCACTGGTTGTCCCACTGGAGCTGTCGGTGCTGCTTGGTAGCTCGGCACCACGTAGCTGCTTGGAGCCACCGCTGCCGGAACTTGGCTCGTCTGTGGGATCGATTGGACGGTAGCGTCCTGCATAGCTCATCTCCTTTTGTAAAGCTTCTAAAGTTCGATACAGATATGGCGTTAAATCCAATCTTGGATCCGCAGCCATCGGAAGATCCGGTGCTTGCGGGTGAGGAGTCTGCATCATGCCCCCCACTAGTTTAGAAAATGCAGCGTATGCACCCTGCAATTCGTTCACCATCCTGAACGGAAAGCCGGATAGCATTTCCGCTCTTTCCTCATCTGTTTTAGATGGGAAAAGATATTTCAGTGCTTCAATGCTATCAACCCCTAACTCTTGAAGGTTTCTTACAACAATTGAGTTGTTAAGAATATCTTGCGTCGAGTCCTCATAAACAGGGCCTAGCCAGCGCCACAGAACTGTTATGTCTCCGTCTGGAATTAACCCCACCACATTAGGCGGAATCATCTGTGTTTCGATGCACGCCATCATGATTTGCTTGAGCTTTTGCTCGTACATTTGCATGGCTTGCTTGTACATCTCTTGTTGTTCAGGAGGTGCTCCAGGTTCAAGTGCAACTGGCTTCTCAAGTTTTGCAGCTTGAGCTAGCGTTGCTTTAAAGATTTGTTCTTCTTGGTAGATGATTAATTCAAAGCACCGACAAATACCATGCTCATAAATTGCGTTTGCTTTCTTCTTGGTTGTTGCCGCAACACGACCAAACAGTGATTTGTATTCAGTAGCGGTAACGCCTGCGGAAATAGAAAGCTCATCAACACCACCAAGTGCCGTACGAATTTCTTCTCGATACTGTCGACCAAATGCGTTTTGGTCTCCCGTGATTGCGTCGGGAACAATGTAACCAACACGATCGTTTGGTTCCAGGTTCGCAATAACGCGTGGCACTCTGATCTGAGCTTCCATACCACGACTGACGGGATCAGCCTTGAACATGGATGCACTCATGGGGGATTGGCTAGCAAACCCTGAGTTAGCGGCAATCGAAGGACGCTGGATTGCCATGTCACCACCGGACTCCATGAGGTCGGTTTTGGGACGTGATGACAACAGTGTTGGGTTGCCAAAGAACGTGATGTTCTTACGCATCGTACGCATCAATTCATCGTGCGTACAAATGGCATTGGCTAGTGCGTCAAAGTCACCATGCCCTTCTGCGGAGAAGCCCTGAGGATTGTTGGTGATTTCAACACATGGAATGAAGTTGAGTGTGTTTGGGAACTTCTTAGTATCACCCGTCAAGGTGTACGTAGGCATGTCAAAGTTGAGTTCAGATTCAGAATGAGTCTCTTCAATTGAATCTGCTTTGATTGACAAACGAATGTATCTCTTTGCTCCAGGACTATAAGCGTTGTTAACGCCTGGAGTATTTGTAAGGCTCTTCATCTGGATGTCACCAAAGCCATTCATGGCCTTGCGGACTTTATAGCTGTAGATGATTACAACTTCATCCAGTTCGCCATCAACGTTGTAATAGGAACGATACTCGTGCTTACGGAAGTAATACAGACGGTAATTGTTTTTAGTAGGACGGATGTAAAAAAGTCCTTGGCCATCACAGATAAAATACTCCCAGATCGAATCAAGTCTCGTGTCAAGTTTATTGTACTTACAAACGCGATCAAGGAAGTCTTTACGCTGTGAACCAAAGTTATCTTGGGATGGGAAAAATTCAACTCCTTGGCGAATACCAAAGAGTTTCATCTGTGCAATATGGGACGCAACAATGCCTGTGTCTACAACAACGCCACTATCTCGATCAAGATAAGCGTTGACAATTTCTTGAAGTCTGGCTTTAGCGTCCGCCATTATTTGCTTTGGTTATTGAGTAATACTAGCAGGTTTTAAGAAACCGTCATATTCGAAAAACCTGCGGGTAAAGTGCCGCGATAAAACGTTGCGTTTGCTGCGTTTGCACCGTTGGGTAGATAGCTCATCGCCGCACCATTCCCTGGGGCACTTGGGTCATAGCGTCCACCCATCTGCGCCATAGCGCCGTAAAGATTGCTGGAACCAAACGGACTACCTGCCATTGGAAGCTGAGGGAATCCTGGGGCTCCTGGCATTGGCTGCGGTTGCCCTGGGCCATAGACATCATCAATGTTCTTGCGATTCTCACCGGGAAGAATAGGCTTGTCTTTATTCTTTGCACCCGGAATTTGAAAACGAGGATCAAACGGACTTGCGGCCATTGCTCCTGAATTACCTAAACCTGTGCCGTAAAAGCCACCGGGCTGCGTGAAATAGTTCTGCACTCTAAATACTTCCGCTATGGGACTATTCTACTCTTCTATAACTTCGTAGCCAGCGGCATCATTAACTTTGGTGATGATAATGCCGGTGCCACGTACATCCCAATTAAGTACGTCGCCTTCTTGCCAGCCAAGCTCTTCGACTACTTCGTCGGGAAACGTAATGTACTGATCTCCGTTCTCATCCTCTTGGACTTCGAGAATGTAACTCATTTTGATTCAAGCAATTTCTCCATTAGCTTATCAAGCTTATTGTTGATTTGATTGAAGTTGTCGTGCATTTGCTGGATTTCTCTTAGGAAGTCTACCTTAAGAACGTACTCTAAAGGCATGCGTTTTAAGTCGTCTTCCAAAACGTCAATCCTTCGTTTCTGCGAACCGATGTAATTAAAAGCTTGCTGGATCTGGTCGTTTTGTCTTCCAAGAATTTTACCTGCAACCCAACTGCCACCGGTAATAGCGGATACAACGGCCGTTAAACCGATAGCAATATATTCAGGCCCCACGACCAAATTCGCTTTTTTCTAATTCTAAGGTTTAATAATCGACGTGTAGTTTTCCTTTGCGCATTAATCCGTTAATCATCCAGACCAAAGCATCAACGCAGTCATCATGACTGCTCACACCAAAATTAGTCAGCTCTTCAAACATCGCGGTAAAGTTGCGGTAGCGATTGAAGATTAGTTTGCGATCTTCAAATAAACCCATGCACCCACGAAAACGTGCCAACTTATCAGCGCGGAATCCTTTGACGGGATGCCAATTCAAGTTGTAAAGGCTCTCATTGGTTAGACATACGCGTTTAAAGTCAGCCTCCAAGGAAGCCTGGTACTGCACTGCTTCTGAATAAATGTCGCACGTTGAATATGTTGGGTAGTAATTGCCATTCTCATCTTGCCCAAGGATGTTCCAGTCGTTGAGAAGCTCTTTAAGCGCATCAAGTTTCTCAAGGTTTCCCATGACACGTAATCGACGATAGTCGATGACATGAATGCGATCTCCAATGCGACCACCCAATACCATGACAGTGTAGTCATTCTTCTCCTTGGTGCCCGCCGATAAGTCAACGCCTACCGCAAGACAATCAAATTCAGTTGCAATCTCCGCTTTAACAATCAGTTCTGGTGCCAGAGATAATTCATTCTGCCTGACGACTTGATTCATGTACTGAAAAGAAAACGCAATTGGTGCTTGTCGTTTCTTCTCTTTTAGGTAATCAAGTGACCACATATCTGGCCAATACGATACTTCTTCTCCCGTCTTGGGATCAGTAAGGATGGCAGATAACACAATCTGAAGCCAATTGTTTTGCGTGTTAAATGTCGTTGCATGAATGTCATCATGTCTGAAGCGAGTACCAAGGCATATAGCCCTGGCTCCTTCAAACATCGTTGGTGCAATCACAGCATTCCAGTTGTCCTGCATCTGTTTACGAATGTCAGGGTTGGAGATGTCTGCGGCTGATTTGATAGCGTCATCAATGATCACCAGATGTGAACGCTTGGAGGTCACCGAGCCTTTGAGACCTGCGGCACAGAGTGTAAATTGTTCTTCACCCGTGGTATCAATGCCAGCGAACTTGTGATCAATAGACCAGTACTCATTACTGGTTACGTTCTTGAGAAGGCGTACGGTTGGGAATACTTCTTGATATCGCTTGCTTTCAATGATGCGTTTAATGGTTGCTGACTTAGATCGTGCGATGTCAACTGTGTAAGAAAGATAAAGAATCTGCAGTGGCTTCTTGGCTTGTGTGTGAAGACCAATAGCCCATGCTGTAAACAAACCTAAGATTGTGGACTTAGCAGATCCACGTGGTGCCAGAAGATCAACATTTGGTCCTGCAATTTTTAAAAGACACGCACTATCTTCGCCTGTAACAAAGTGACGATGCCATTCTTTGTGATGTTGAGCCGGAGGTTTGTCCGCAACATAATCACAAAAATACCCAAAGTCTTCTCTTGCTTTTTTTAAAGACTCAAGATTACGTGGTACACGAATTTGTTGCCTACGTGCAGCAGCTTGCGCGTTACGTCGATATGCAAGATGTTGATATGCAGGCACGATAAGTAATCAGCTAATAACTGAATACTACTTCATTCGTTGACGTTTTTGTTTTTCCTCTTCTGTACCTGGTACTGGCGTGCCTTTTCCAAAGCTGCTTGGTGCTTGTCTTTGTCCGACATTGGACTGTTGTCCTGGTTGCGGGCTTCCCGTTCCTTTAAGTGCGCCAGGATTTGGGGAAGTTGCTGGCGGTTGGTTTCCATTCTGTTCATTACGTGTTTCTGCAACAGCGCTCAATACTCTTGCGCCTTCGGCTGCAGGACTTTTAGCTTCGCCACCAATGGGTGCTCCTTGTAATTCACGACGTCCACCAAAACGATTACGATTTTCTTGCAACCTTTGTACAGCGGCACCAAGGCTACCAGCAAGCATTGCGTCGTTCCCTTGGTTGGTAGTTGGTTGTGGTGAATTCATCATATGTGTATTTTAACTTAACTGTCTTCGTATTGCATTTTGGCCCAAATACTCATGGACGCTTCTTCCAAGGGAATTTCAATTGGGTCATCCTTGAAGATAATTTGTAATTCACGTAGGGCACGATCTGCACCAGCCATTAGCAATCCTTTGCGATCACGGCTAGATGTGAATAGTTCGATCTGTGCAATGGTGCCACGTAATTCTTTTTGCATACCAGCGATACGTGCCACGCCAGCATCACGTTTGACAACGCCGTTATCAACGTCTTCTCGTAACTTACGAATGTCTTCCTGCATCTCCTCAATTTCATAGAGGAGTTTCTTGCGATGATCAGGTTTTTTGTAATGGGATTTAACCCATAAATCACACGCAGAAATACTACCTCCATAGCCAAGGAATCTGGCATAGAGGTAGCATTCAATCACCGAGAAAGTTTCCTCGGCAAAACTACAAAACGCATCCTGATCTGAAGACGTTAAGTTGTCGACCCATTGGTCAAACAACTCAATATCGATAGCCTCGTTGCGCCTGGTTGTAGTCTCTGGCTTCTTCTGTATCTTTGAATTGCTGGCCTTGCTCTGCGGAAGTGCGTTGTTCAGACGCACCTTTGCCGATGGTTTCGCGTTCTTGGGTTCCAGCATCTTCTAATTTTTTCTTGGAGAAACTATAAGCCACTTCAGCGGCCTGTCGATATTTGTCAATATCAAACGGGTCGTCCTCGGTTGTTTTATTGACTTGGCCGGGAGGCAACGTTGTCATGGCTTATGGTTTTCTTAAATCAGAAGTTGGACATCATGCTGGCAAGACCTTGCTGGAAGATGTCACGACGACCTTCAACAGACTTTTGACGTTGCTGACGACCTTTCGATCCTTCAAGGCGACTAAGAAGTGCCTCGAAATTGTTTAGATCAAAATTAGTTGCCTTATCAGTGCCGGAAGAACCAACGCCTGCATTATACGCGGCTAATTTTTCAGCATCTGTCATGGTGCCATCTGGATTAGGCATAATCTGTCTCCCTAAAAAAATTGGGTATGTAAGTATTATAAACAGACTTAACCAAAAGCAATGCCAAGGAGGTTGTACATTTTTTGATTTGCATCCATCCTGGCGATATCTTTGTCTGCTTCTGTCTTAAGCCCCATTGTTTTGAAGTCCCACACACCTTTGGCTTCTACGTTTTTAAGCGAGTAGCTACCTTCAATCTCTGCTACGTCTTTTAAGCCGGCGTTAATGATGTTTTGGAGGGACGCTTTTTTGTCGCCCTCGATTGTGGCAACAGCTTGCCGCCAACGCTCTTCGGAATCCGTAGCGTACTTAGTTCCTTCAAGCTGACGGTCATAGCCGTAGTTAGATGCAGCGGCATTGATCTTTGCGATCTCTTGATTAGATAATCCTCGAATTCTTTCACTTTCAGTAGCAGCACCTGCTTGAATTCCGCCAAGTTCTATTTGTAGATTGGCATATTTATCCCAAGGGAATTCTGCATTGGTAACTTGAATACCTGTTGCTTCTGTTCCGGATCCACTGCCAGACCCAGTTTGGTTGACAGTGTTTACATTTTGATTGTAGTAATTTTTCCCACTGGTGTTTAAAGAACCTCCTTTGTTTAGTATTGTTTCTTTTAGATCGGAAAGCGGTCTACCAGTTGCTGCTGAAATTTTTTCAAATTCACCATAGCCTACTTTATTGCCAACGTCAAACTTTTGACCGCCAATTTCAATTTTTGTTGATTTTTGCTGTGCCATTAGTTATTACCTACGCGTTTAAAACGGGTGTACCATATCTACCTGTTAGTCTACCAGAGGCGTCTCTCTCTGGTGTACCAAAGATATCAGCAAGCATCTGTTGGTTCGGTGACATTACTTTACCACTGGCAATCATATTAGATTTTAGTAGATCACCAAATGCTGCGGCACTTCTTACTTTTTGTGCTTTAGCTTGATCTACAAAACTGTCGTACTCTTCAGGTGTAAACCCAATGCCTTGTGTGTCAAATAAACCTTTTGCGGTAGCTTGGTAGCTATCACCGTAATAGTCAATAGGTTTTCTGTAACTTTTGGCTAAGCGTTTGTCAATAAACTCAGGGTTGGTGTAGCGGCCTGCAAGTCCTTCAAGATATGATTCAAACGATCCTCGATCACCATCTGCTAAATATTGTTTAGCTTTATTAATAGTTTTACGTTTTTCAAGAGGAGAAGCTTTTACTTGATCAAACGCATATTGCTGGAGTTCTTTTTCCCTTGGAGTTAAACCATATTCAAGAGCATCGCCACCGCCACCAAAACCGCCTGTAAGGCCACCAAATAAAGCGCCTGCTGCTGCGCCCCAGGGACCACCGATCGCCATGCCTGACGAGGCACCTTGCATAATACCGCTACCAGCTCCCGCAAGGTTAAAGCCTGACATAATAACTACGCTCTCTTTCTCACTATTTTAAGGTGTTTATGTTTAAGTATTCAAGAAGCCGCTAAGCCTGCCGGCTAATTTCGGTACATTCATCATTTTCATTTCTTGCCTATACCTTGGATTATCCACACGCTGCCCTGCGATTACATCAGGAATTCTAAACGAATCAGCAATGCCTATATTACGTTCAATTAAATCGGAACCAAAGTTGGCATCCCGCATGTCTGCCAGGAAGTCAAGATAGTCTTGACCCGCTTTAGTTCCTTGCTGATTGCCAAACGCTTGGATACCCATATTGGCCAAGTTACCAAGGCCTTGTACAGCGCCCCAAGATAAACCACCGCCTCCCAAAGCATTTGCTGCTGCACCGCCGCTATAATCAGCAGTTACTCCACCACCTGAAGGCAATCCAGAAATGTTGCCGGCTTGAAAAGGCTGGTTAAAATCAAAACTTTGCGTACCCGTAATATCGTACGTTCCTAACGGTGCGTTAAAATAATCAGCTTGATTTGGCAATCTAAAAGAATTGGCCATTTGTATTTTCCTCAGACGTCAAATTTAAGTATACTGCCGCCGGAATCTTGGAACCGTTTGGTTCTATTGGCTCGCATTTCTTGAATCACAGGATTGATGAAGTCAAACTTACGTGCCATCGCTTCAGCATAAAGCTCCGGCAACTTTTGCTGCATGGCAAAAATGTGACCCTTCATTGCACGCTCAGATGCTTTGTCCGCTAGTTGATTCATTGGATCAACATAAGCTTGTGCTTGCATACCAACAATGCGAGGATCGTTAGAAAGCGATGTCTGCATTTGTTGGTTTTTAATCAGATTCATTGCTACAGACATTGGATCTTTTGGATCAATTGGAGCATTGGTTCCGTACAAATCTTGGTACTCTTTAACAATGTCTGAATACCTACCAGCAAGATTTGGATTCCCGCTGCCTTCTCCTGAAGCAGTGCGCCAATCGCCATAAGGTTGGCTCATGAACCCAGCTTGGCCCCCTCCTCCAAATAACCCACTAAGTGCGCCTAACATAATCAGTACCTATTAGAAAGTAATGTTGGGAGCTTGAAGAACTGAGTTAGCGTAGGGTGCAGCAGTCATCATTTCACGGAGATTCTGACCTGCTTGGGTTTGTGCTCCAAGAGCTAATTTACCCGTTGTTGCCATGCTACCAAGCATTGCAAAGTTTTGACCCATGGCATTCATGATTTGCTGCTGACGCACAACATCGTTATTGCGCTGTTGTTCAATCAGTGGCGCCATTGATTGCGCAAACTCTCGTTCTTTATCGTAACTAAAACCTAAGATATCCTTGACTCCTGCACGTTCTGCATTCATCATTTGGATTTGGCCTTCGTTACCAATCTTACGCAGTTGCTCTAAGCGACCTAACTGTGTAGAGAAGGCGTTAGGATCTCCTTCACCGGTTTTTCGTTGACGATCCTTTTGGATGGCTGCAGTTGTTAACTGTTGTGTTCCTAAGCCAAGGAGTGGTGCAACCATTTGCAGAACTGCACCTTTACCACCGCGAACAGAACGACCCGCCGCACGTGTTAATGCAGTAACACCTAAACCTGCAGCGGCACCACCGCCGACAGCATATGGGTTACCGCCTTCGGTGTAATCCTGGAAAGCGGCAACAGCAGGTGCTAAGTAACCAAGTCGTCCAAGATTTCGTTCTTTTAAAGCACCGCCAAGTAAATCGCTGGTGCTTGCTAAAAGACCACCGCGTTGATTAGGGTTTGGTGTGTCATCAGCCGGTGGAGTACCGCCGCCAGTAGTAGGGGGTGGAGTGCCACCGCCGTCACTGCTAGGTGGTGTAGCTGATGGCGAAGGAGTTACGCCTGTAGCCGTATTAACTACTTGGCTAGGAGTTGAAGAAGGATTGAGTACAATAGGATTCCCATTTTTATCCAGGATCACACTTACTTGTCCTGCTGCACCAACAACAGGAGTAGCAGCAACCGCGGCAGTGGCAGCAGAAGGTGTTGAAAGACCACGGATAAGTGCATCGTAAGCCCCTCTTACTTGTCGTGCGGGACCTTCAACAAACGTACTAAGAAAATCTTGTTCATTTACCCTACCGCCCCTACGTGCACCTTGGCCACGGCGAGTACTATAATCCTCATCAGTGACATTTCCCGTTACGACTGCCATGTTTACTGCTATCTGTTATTTGCTAATTCTATCATTGCATTTCTTCTGAATATTCAGCAACTGTTGGTAGTTTAGGGCGATTAGCTTGTGCAATAGCTGCGTTAACTGTTGCGCCTACTGCAGCACCAGCAAGTGCACCTGCTGCCCCACCAATTAAACCACGCCGTGTTAAACCAGTCCGTACTGTTTCTGTAGTATGTTGACGATAGCCTCTGCCAGGTACTTGTTTAGATGGTGTATTGCGAATACCTGCAGCTAATCCAGCTAGTCCGCCAATCGCAGTTGTTGCAGTTGCAATGTTAACTGGATAGCCAAGCATACGAGCTTCTGGAATTCCTTCCAAGTTTTCAGGAGTTACTTTTAAGAGTCCCAAGAAGCCACGATCTTGGTAATAATTTTGCATGAAATTGGCATAACGCTCTGGCGTTAAACTTGGAATCTCTGCTTTTGCAGTTTCATACTTTAATGGTGCTCCTTGACGACCAAGGAAGAAACGATCGAATAATTCTTGGACTGGTTGTTCTGTTTGTCTGCGATCATCTGTACCTTCAGGAGAATATGTTTGCGCGTATCCAGTGGCACGGAAAGCTTCTCCTGGATTCAAAACATTGAATGCACCACTCATGATCGTGGTCGGAATTGCCACACTTGCAGCCATTAGCCCTGTTCGTGTTTTGCCTAAATCTTTGTAAGCATCCTTACCCGCAACATATTTCATTGTGTTTTCAATGCCAGTATCCAATATTGCCAATGGGTGGTTGTAACGCCAATACACACCCCTTGTGCCGTCGTTGGTTAAGTCGGTCACTAAACGCGTACCAAAAGCACCAATAGCCTGGATTGGCGTTTCTTTTAAGCTGACTCCTTGTGCACGTAATGCGTCGTGGTATTTACCAGCGACATTTAAAACACTTGGATAAACTTCATCTGCAATACGTGTAGCACGTTCACTTTTCTTTGCACCTTCTTTTAATGCTTGCGAAGTATTAGATAGTAAACGTTGAAACCGATTTGGATTAGACACCGGCAATTGCTCCCATCATTTTTTGGATTGCACCAAAGTCGGTGTTCATTTCAGTTCGCATAAACTCATCGTTCATCGACTGCCTGCTAGGTAGTCCGGCAGTTTGGAACATTGTTCCAGGGGCAAGCTTATCCATGTAACTATCTAAGAATTGCTTCCTGTTAACTTGGTCACGTTGATTGTTTTGTTGAATAATAGTAAGGATTTGTTCGTCAGATAACTGCGCTAACTCTGGCTCAGTTAATTGATCTAAATTAATATTGCTAAGATCTGTTTCTTGCAATGATTGGCTTTGATGCTGTTGTGGTGTTTCTCGACCAGGGCCAAATAAAGATGGTCTTCCAAGGGCAGCACTAACTAAGTTGCCCGTTCCAAGGGCAGCAATAACATTGACAGGGTTTTCTAATCTACTTGGCTGATATTCATTTGTTATTTTGCCAGTCTTTACATCTTTTATTTCTACATTTCTTCCTGGTCTTACCGCACGTAGTCCGCCAACTGCCGCGGTAGAACCTAAAGTATCTGCAGCACCATATAGTAAAGCTGTGGGTAAATCCTCACCCAGCATCATGCTAATGCCAGTGCTGAGGCCGCCACTCATTAAAGCAGGGCGGAGTACACTCATGAGCCCTGCGAAAAGAGCTGGTTTTGCTGCGGCTGCAGCGGCGGCTACTACTGGTGCTGGCATCTGAATATTGTTTTTCTTTTATTATAAAGCGCTAGGCTTTAGAGCTTTTCTCATCTTCTTTTTTACCCTTGTCACCTTTATCTTCCGCAAGTAATTGCGCAACAGATTTGTTGTCTTCTACTTCGTTCTTGGCTTTTGATTCTGCTTGTGCCATGAGTCGTCCCTTTGGATCAGGATTAGACATACGTGGCATTGGATTTTCACTGCGTTCTTCTACGGTTGGGCTGAACGCATACATCTCTTTCCACATGGGATTGTAATCTGGTTGGTCCTCAGGTCTTTGCCTTGTGTTAGGCCGACCGTCATTAAAGTTGTAATCTTTTTGGCGATTAAAGGGTCCGCCAATACCAGCAAACACTTCATTGGGAATCACACGGCCTTCTTCGTCTTGTTTAAATTCAACAAAACCAAGGCCTGGGTTTAATCGCTGCTTTCGTGCTGAGATATTTTTCCTGATGTCAGTTTCGGTAAAACGACCAGGGGAAAACGGTGTCTCAAAACTATCTGCAGGAATAGTAAAGAGATCTGCGTAACTTAAATTTTTCTTTTTCTCAAAGATATCTTTTGTAAAGTCAATGTAACGCTGGGGTTCATTCTTGGAAAAGTAGTCGCTCCCATGTCCAGCAAGACGTGCATCCCGTGCCATTAATCTTCCTCAGCTTTGCGGTACTTTTTCTTTTTCAATGATACTAAAGTTTTTCGTAAGTTTGCTTGCTTGACGGTGGACTTATCATAATCCTCTGGATTGGCAAGTACGTTCTCTTGTAGCTGAGCAGTGGTAATTCCTTTTTTAGCTGCTTTCTTGGTGAACGCACCTTTTTTAATTTCAGCCTTGTCGATCCAGTTCTTGTCTTTCTTGTTTTTAGTCATGGCTTAATTGTGTTTAAGAAGTCTATCAAAGTTGGTTTGGATCAACTTGGTAGGTGCGAATTGGACCACCACGGCGATACGCATTCCGCATTAGATCATCACGCCAATCTTCTGCTCCAGGATTAATACCGTAGCGCGGAACATTGGTAATAGTTTCTCCACGGAAACCACGTGCTTGAGCTAATTTATCCATACGTGGATAAGCAATCCTCTGTCCTTGGGGAGTGAGCTGTGTAACAGGAAGACCGCCTGCACCTTGTACGGTTTGTTGAGTCATGCCGCCAATGCGAGATAAACCTGGAGATTGTGTTAAAGGACCGATGGGAGCCGGCTCTAATCCAGTTACAAAAGGTTCCTGAGAAGAGTCGTTAAAGTAACGTGCTCTTTCCCCACGACGAGTTAAATCATTCAATGTATTGGGTGAAGCCCCAACATCGCGTCGTACCCCAGGAGTAACATTGGCTGTTGGTTGAACAACAACAGTACCACCAGACATTTCACCAATGAAAGGGCTTAAAGGTACAGGTACGCTACGACCGGGTTGATATTGTGCATACAACGTACGTTTGCTGGGATCGATACCAGGGGCGCCTAGTGTTCCCGCAAGACGCAAGGGAGAAATAGATGAGACTTGTGGGGCTTCAGCAGGGAAGAGCTCTAATTGACTTGTTACTGAACCTCTAGGTGTCACGTAAGATTCAGGATCACTAATAGCTTTGGTCTGCATTCCACCAGTGATAGCGTCTGCTAAGAAAGCTTGGGCATTGGCTTCAACGCGCTCTGAAATGTCACGATTTGCCCGCGTGCCCGCAACGTTATAAACAGTGCCAAGGACATCGGGATTGTCTTGCGTTAAGTAACGCCCTGTCGGAGTATCAACGGAGCCAATAATACCGGGTCCACGAATAACGCTATTTGCCTTACTCTTGCCCGTGAAAATGACAGGACCTGCTGCTTCTGCGGCTGCTCCTGTATATACATCAGAAGCACCAAGTACAGGACCTAAGATTGGTTCATTGTCATCTACATAACCAGCCCTAAGTTGGCTAATAGGAGGAAGTACGGGTAAAGGCTCAGAAGGATCAACAATCATTCCACGCCTTAACGTTTCCATGGAACGCGCTAAATCTTGGGCTGGTCCAGGGGCAACCACTGGTCGTTGTTGGCTTTGATTGCGAGCTTCTTGAAGAACTTGCTCCGAAGCAGCAACAGAAGCTCTTGCACGATTTAAAGCAGCGGCTTGCAAAGGAGTGGGGTTTGGATTTTTTAAAGCCCTTGTAACTAAAGTTTGAGAGGCAAGCCGGGTAACAAAAGAATCTAATGATGTGCTAATAGCCTCTTGTTCAGCACCCATCAAATTACCTGGTAGATTTAATTGCCTTGGATCCTGATAAGTAGTTAGTCGTTTAGCCGCACGTTCTTTTAATTCTTGGCGGAACGGAGATTGCTGTCCTTCTAACAGCAACGAAGTTAAATCTTCATCAGATGCCCTGCCAAGGAGTGGTTTAATCTCGTTAGTCAAAAGTGCTCGTGCTTGAAATTCAGGGCCTTGACCCTGTCTAGCTTTTACTCCTGTATCAGCAGAAGCATAAATACTGGCATCATCTAAATAAGTAATGTCGCCTACCCTATTAAGTTTGCCACCGCGTAAAGCTTTCCCGCGCATTGTGGTCTCAACAACTGGGACATCGCCAAGGAGTAAAGATTGTACATCTTCCCCTTCAATGCCAGGTTGTGCTCCAAGTAGTTCATTACGCTGGCGAGCATTATCAACAAGTTGAAGCTGATCGTTTAACTCTTCTCGATACTGTTTATTAAAAGCAGCTTCATTAAATTGTTTAGGATCTGATTGGCTACCTGAAAGCTCAGCAAGAATCCTGTTAGCTTCATTTTGAAGTAATTGTGCCCTTTGAATACGATCTTGAACTTGTGCAGCTTGCCTTCTGTTTTCTGCAGAGTAATCAAAATCGGTATCAATTTCTTGTGCACGCAGATATTGGCGAGCCTCTTGCTCTAAAGGATCTTGCGCTTGTTCCAGGCCCAGGGCTCTTGGTGAAATACGTACAGCTTGGTTTTGCCGTACGTCCAATATGGGTTTACCTTGTCTTACCAACTCCCGTACGGTTAAACCTTCTGCTTGGTCAACAGGTAATCCATCAGGTAAGGCTTGTGCAACCGTATTAATTGCGACGTCACCTTCAACACCAGACCATTCGCTGGGATTAGATCCCAACATTGCCTTATAGTCTGCATCTGCTTGTGCATTCAATTGAGCAATTTGGTTTTTATCCAAGTCTTCGTTACGTGAAAGTTGTTGCCACACACGACCTGTTTGTTGTGCAGCACCAGATTCAACTGCGTCTACTGCTTGCTCTTGTAAATTGCTGTTTTCTAGTTCACGACGAAAATCAAGAAGCATGTTTTGTGCACGTGCTTTTTCTACTCCTTCGATATTTTGAACGTTTCGAGTTGCACGACGCATTTCAGCTTGTGCTTCAGGTGTAGCGGAATAACGTTCCGCTTCTTTTAATTCAAGTTGTTTCGCAACTTCAACATCGTCCAGGAAATCACTGAGATCTACTGTTGCCATTGGAATGGCTGGTCGATCTGACAATGAAGACGCAAATAAACTTCCTTGTGCAGGTGTTGCAGACAATGGGCGAGATGGTGCCTGCATAATAAATTCACCTGTTTCTTCTGCTAAAGCATTAACAGGCGAACGTAATGCCATCAAAGTTCCTTGAGTACCAGGGATTTCAAGTTGGTATGTGCCTTTACGATTTTCTGCTGCTTGCAATAAATTTTTAGTTGCTGCTTGACGCCGTGCATCTGCTACCTTCCTTGACACCATCTCTTTAGGATCAGGGCGATAAGGTACGTATTCTTCTTCAAAACCTAAGTCTTTACCAGATGTAAGACGATTGGCAAAATTAGTAGGTGTAGTCGGCGGTACACTCGGTGGAACATTTGAGTATTGCTCCGGTGCATGTGGAGCAACTGGTCTTGGATTCTCAGTTACACCACGGTTGCCTGTAACACGGGCAGAACGTGACGGTGGAATGTCAACGAGTCCAAAATCACCGGTACGTCGTGCGCCAAGGTTGGTCATTTGTACGCCACGGGGGCGTTCATTGCGAGAAGCACGTGTTAATGCCTCTGCCGCCGCATTCTTTCCCCTGGCGTTACGTAATGCGTAGTAGCCACCAGCGCCAGCGAGGGCACCTAAGCCAAGAAGCCCCGCCATTCCTAAGAGATTTGGACCTTCGTTACGTGATTCACCGTAATATTCCGCCATGTGAGTCCTATTGTCTGATATTTCTATGATATCTGTATTTTAAGGTGCAAAATTCAAGAAATAACAATGTACGGTAGACTATATGAAGCAAAAGTACCAAGAAATCTATGGATCCGGTAGACAGAATGCAACGTGCCGTAGCAATGCGTGCCATTGCAAGTAAAACGGAGGACTTAGAGAACGCAGGCGCAGATCCTATTGCAGTCAAAACATTTTCTTCGGGTGCATTGCGGGAATTAGCGCGTCAAGTACCTGATTCCGATAAGTATAAAAGCGCATTCATGGCGGCAAGCAACTTTAAAAACCAAAATTCCCCCGCGGGTATGTAATTTTAAATTTTTAATTTTTAATTATTTAGAAAATGTGTAAATTTAATTAACGCCGGGGTAAATTCCCCGGCTTTTTTGTCTAAAAACTTGGGCAAACTTCTTGCAACGTCTACACTTTTTGTTGATAGTGTACGACTTTTCGTAAAAATGGCCCCTATATACCCAAAATAGGGAAAATATTTTTCTGACGGTTCTTACAACCCCTGTGGGAATGCGAATGTGCATAGAAAAAAAAGAACGGTGGGTGGGTAGAGAATAAGTTGGAGCGAAGCGGGGGCATGCACGAGTTTTCCACAGGTTTTTCCACAGGCTGCAACACTTTCAGACAGCGTACGAATCCCTGAGATCCCTTCGCGCGCAATGCTTTTCGGCTACGTGGCACTGTGGGACATACAGAACAGTTCATCGAGAAGCTCGAGGTAATTGTCACTGTTTCAACACAAGCAAGACAGAAGAGTGAGCAATAGATCCAAGGGTCATTCGTCAAGCTGGACGTTAAACGCAGCCGTTACTTCTGCGCACGTCAGTCGCAGATCAAGAAGATCAATCATGATCATTTACTTCACCCTGACTACAGATACTGCTGTGTATCAGTTCCAGGTGAACAAGGAGGAGAACTTGGTGCGTGTCACCAAGCTTATCCTCAAAGGCCAAGAGTGGGGCGAGTGGCATCGCTCCACACTCATGACCGTAGACGCAGGGCGCAAGCTCGTGCGTCAACTACAGAAGACCAGGTGAGTTATAGCTCCCAAGCCAGGTGCAATGCCTGGCTCTGGTCATTGCCACAATCCAGTGGCATCCACTACCTAACACCATGGGTTTCCGTACATCCCTCGGACGTGCATTCTCTGCAGCTACTCAGGCTGCATCACAAGAGTGGCACGAATCTCAGCTTGATCGTCGCATCACTGGCGACGTCATCCGTTACAACGACCGTCGTATCACTGGCGACTACGCGCCAATCAACCAACGCAACAACTCCCGCGTTACTTATAGCGGGCGCTGATCCGTAAGCGGACAGGGAGGTGCAAGTCCTCCCATCAGCATTGCCACACTCAGTGGCATCTACTTCATACCAACCATGACCGAACACATCGCATCTATTGTCATTGCCGCGGCCACACTTATGGGCATTGGTACCCAGGTCACCATCCATCAATTGGATAAGGCGACCGCAAAGCAATGCATCAACCATGAGTGGCCAGTAGAAGCACATGACATCCACCTTGCATGGTGCGCAGCTAACAACTATCCAACCAACTGATCCGTCTAAGCGGGTGACCAGGTGCAAACCCTGGTCCAGTTATTGCCACAATCCCGTGGCATCTACACAACACAACACCATGTACTACATCGTGATTGACGGCGTGCAGCATGGCTTTTCTTTCCAATGGGAAGAAGCTCTTATCGAAGCTGCACAACAAGACCACATGCTTAACTCGCCGGAGTTAAACGACGGCATCCAAGGCACGCATGACGTGCAGATCATGTCCTTCCAGGAGATGATGGAGGCCGACGACGTTGTGATGGTCATCTGACCAGGCGTGAGCCGGGGCATCGAATGCCCCACACAACTATTGCCACAATCCCGTGGCATCTACTACACAACACCATGCTGATCTACCAGCCTGAGTTCGACACTCGCCATCGCGTCATCTGGAATGGAGGTGACAGCTCTATGCTTCACTTCCAGAAGATCAAAGATGGCGAATGGAAAGA
>JGI25921J50272_10000248_pt1 | contig 17672 bp, 9 predicted proteins | sample LauGreSu1BDMLBSD_2_FD_50272 | JGI IMG/M metagenome (IMG submission 50272) | reverse complement strand
GCTTTAGAATTTTGAATCGTTGTTCCACTTGCATCATCTTCATTATACGATGAAGCAGATAGTGCTAAAGGTAATGTCATTCCTATAAAAAAATGAGATATTATTTTAAAAAAAAAACGGAAATTAACAACAAATAACAACAAATAACAACAATACTATTTTACCTTCCTGTCCAAACTTTTACGATTGGAAGTTTCATCCTATGTTTATATTTAATATATTCTTCATATGTAATTCCCCATCTACAATATTTTACTATATCTCCTAGTAAAGAGTGATGTTTTATATTACCTCTACTATTCCACATACTGCCTCCACTTACCACATTTCCTCCGTTATGTTTATACATTAGTAAAAATGAAAAAACTCTTTCAAATGCACACCTTGATATACGACATGTTATATGCGGTATTAGTTTATCTATTTTAAATATATTATTTATTTCGCTCAGGTAGTCGTATGTAATAATTGACATAGCGCCAAAACATCCGTTATTTTTATTCAAGTAAAAATATTCATACATGTTGTTTAGTCCCTGGTGATCGAGTGCTCTTATTTGTTCTATTTGTTTTTCAGAAGACTGACCATCTTTCATAAGATATGATGGAAAATGCCATAACATTTTATATTCGTCTACGTGGAAGTTAATAGGTTGTTGTATAAAAACAGAGTCATGCAAAATGACTGCAGTATCACAAAATTTATTTTTTAAATAGTAATAGTAGGGTAAAAATTCACCTCTTTTTGGATATTCACTTTGAATAGTCGTTGTATGGTCAAGTTTTAGTTCTGTTTCGTCACATTTCAAAAAATGTGTATTGCTATCATCATCAATAATTAGGATTTTATTAGATGGGTAAAATTTTCGTATACTGCTGTAACATTCTTTCCAATATTGATTTGTTATGGTGCTATTTACGTGTCGTAATATTATAAAACCAATTTCCTTGGTTGTGGATGTGGACGCAGTTATTGTTTTAGTATCAAGAGATACAAGCAAGGGTGTAGGAGGAGTAGGAGTAGAATAGTTACTAGTTTGTCTGTTATTAAAAAAAAAAGTATTCATGTGAAACTATAAATAACAATAGTACTATTAATTCTATTTTTATTTCTAAATATATATTATTAAATGACTGGTATATTTTTTTATTCTATTTTAATATTTATATTACTAAGTATTTTTGTCCCGTCGATATATAATTATGCGTATAGTTGTTTTATGGGTAGAGTAGTTTTAGTATTATTGATAATCTATTTTTCAAAACATAGTATACTTCTTGGGTTACTATTTGTAGCAATTATTATAATTACATCTATGCCCTTATATGAAGGATTTTTTCCGAAAGATATACTAGCAAAAAATTTGTTAGTCACATCAAATACTTCTATTAAAGATACAACAAGTAATCGTGAAGTGTTTGATTATTTAAAAAAATATTATTGTGCAAAAAATTCATCCTCACCAAATCAAGATAAGTTAAAAAGATGGAATGATATAATAAAATCCGGTTCTAGTAATAAGTATAGCATTGATATTGCATCAGCAAATATTAAGTTACAAACTGCGTTATGCTCTCTTGACACTAGCAAATACTATCAAAACTATAATAATAACTGGCGTATTGCATATCTAAGTGGTTTTAATCCTAATGTTAATACAAACTCAATAAGTGGATGTTCTCATAATGGTAATAATCATGTTTTAAATATGTCGCAGTGTTTACAGGAAAGTATTAAAAAAAAAATTTGTGATAATCCCAATATTAGAAGAACTATTACTTCGGGTAAAAATGTTTCAAATAATCATAAGTTAGATCGCCACTTGCAACAAGACGGGCAATGGATGTTAAATACGTATTCGCAATTGTGTAAATAAACATCTCCTGTTTTTAATTTATTATGTAATAAATTATAGATATTCACGATATTCACAATATGCATGTTATTTATGATTTTTATATAATTAATAATTTTATAGTTAATAATTATATAGGTAGTATATAGTAATATATTTTAATAATACAAACTAACAAACTAACAAAAATAATCAATCATGTTTGGCATAATAAATAATAGCATTAACTCGTTAAATTCCAGCACTTTCTTTGCCGGTATTATGATGATTTGTTTAAATATTGGTTCAAGATATATCCAACTTAATTTAGACGAGTCTACAGAATCGTATATTAAATATGCACTTACAAAAGAAATTTTGGTTTTTACCATATCGTGGATGGCGACAAGAAATATTTATATGTCACTTGGATTAACTGCAGTTTTTATAGTTTTAGCCGATTTTATTTTTAATGAAAAGAGCAGGTATTGTTTACTGCCGAAGAAATTTATTCATTCGCGTAGAATGAATGAGCTAGTGGATAATAAGATTTTGTCCGAAAAAGAAATAAATGACGCATTGGAAGTATTAGAAAAAGCAAAAGTTCAGAAATTTAAACAAAATCAGTTAAACTATTTAGAGTCGTATGACTTGAATAAGTTTTAAATAAGTAACACAAATAAATATTAAATAATTATTATATATAATATTATTCGTATAGTATAATATATAACCTCGTATCATATAAATACAATATAGGATACATAACATAGGATACATATAAATATGTCATCGCGATATGATAACGATAGTGAAGATGTTGTACAAGAAAATAAAAAACAAACTGAAGCTATTAATAAATATATTATCGGAACACTAAAAATGTACATTGACCCTGAAATATTTGTAAAAAATACTTCAGGTAATACTAAAAAACGTAAAATGCCAAGTGTGTATTATACGCGAAGATATACAGAAACACCTAGCGAAGTTCAAAAAACACAAAAAACAATAAAAAATGAACAAGTTGCAAATAAGTTGTCTAGTGGTAGTGGTGGCGTTTCGGGAACTAGCGGAATAACTACAGGGACGGGGATGGGACAACAACCCCCACTTCAACAATTTCAACAACCAATGCAACTGCAACAACAACAACCAATGCAACAACAACAACAACAACAACAACAACAACAGCAACAAATGCAACAACAAATGCAACAACAGCAACAAATGCAACAGCAACGAATGCAGCAACAACTTGTTCGCCGACCTACCGAAGTAATGGGTGGTGGTGCTGAACCCATGTATGGTATGGGTAGTATGGGTATGGGTGGCGTAAGTGGTCTTAATCTTCAAGCAACAAGTATTTCGAGTCGTGTAGACCCGAATGCTGAACCTTATATTGCTTCACTTATTAAATTTTCAAATGCTGGTTTTCCACCTTACTCTACGTTAAAAAGCCAAGTTGATACTTTTTTTAACCTTCGATCATTTAGAGGATTTTTGAAAAAACTAGGTAATCCTGTCACGATAAGAGATACAAGTAATAAATCTATAAATGTTGAAAATGCACTGGGTCCACCTAAAAAAAATGTAGATGGTGTAGAAAAAGTAGTCCCACCAACTCCTATCGAAACTGAATTTAGAAAAATTTTTGGAGAGGCTACTCGTGAGAAGTCATCAGAACCAACTCTAAAAGAATATAAAAATAAAAATGTAAAAGGAGCAGAAATTAAATTTTGGTCTACAAATGCAGTTCCGCAAAAAATAGGAAAAGCATTTATATTTTTATATACTATTCCATCCCCACAAGAATCGCGTCAACAGGCACAACTATCAGGACCAGGTAGAAATACAAATGCAAATAGACCAATGATGTTAATGGTAAAAGATGGCAATGAGTATAGTTTAATTGGAGGTTATGTTGATAATACGATTAAAAATATAATTGGAAATACACAAGTAAGCATTGAAAATGAAACTGAAGTAACAAAATCAGATGTTATTACTAAAACAATTACAAAAGAATTTTCTTCAAAAACAGGAACATCTTTTCCTCAAAGTATTGCATCAAAATATTTATTGTATAAGCCTCCTCCTGAACAAAGTGGCGAAATTCTTGATGAAAAAAAGATTGGTCAACAATACCAAGATGAAGTTAGTAAAAAAAAAAAAACTGAACAAGAAATTGATGCACTTAAAAAAGAAATTGAAGCCTTAAACGAACATATTGAAGATATGAAAGAATCACTTAGTGCGTTAATTAAAGAATCAAATTTAGATGATACAGACAAAAAGGTAGTAGAAGATTATAAATTAACAATACAAAAAGATACAGACCTGAATAATAAAAACAAAATGTTACGTCTAGACAAAGAAAATATTTTAAAAAACTCAAATATAGAGATTGATTTTTACAAAAAACAACTAGATAAAATAAAAAATAATAAAGAAATTTTACCTGTTATTGTTTATGCAGTTCAAGTAAGTCAAAATAATATGCAGACTATTATTCAAAATTCAAAAAGTAGAACTACACTTGCATCGGGTGAACTTGTTATCGTTCCAATAGTAACTATTTACAATGTATTAACAGGTACACAAATAACAGATAACATAGTAATATCAAAAAATCAAAACAATTTACTACAATTAACTATTGGAATTTTACAACAAGAAAAAATAATATCACAAATTGCCGATGCTAGTCAAATTGGAGCTGACTATTTTAATAAGGATAATCGCATGGATGAATTAAAAAAAATTTTATCACCAGATTCAATTAATGAAATTGACGATATCATAAAACATAATATAAAATTTATGTTGGGTATATTTTTTTCATATAAGAATTCATTTAGTTACTCGGGTATTCAATATATTATAAACTCAGTAGACTGGGATGATACTTTTAAACAACTTAAAGATAAATCTAAGTTACTAAAACGCATGAATGCGAGTTATTATATAAATTTAAAATTATTTCTTGAAAAATTAGAGCCGGGGAAACTTCCAAGTGATAGAAAAGGGACATTTCTAGAATCGTGTGGAGTAAAGGGTGCAATTATACGCAATGAATGGAAAAATAATTTTGAGTCTAAAACGTTGGAAGAATGGAAAGCACTTTTACCACTCCCGACTTTTGGAAAAGGCAAAGGCAAAGGTGAAGGTATACTTAATAAAATAGTTCCTTCTTTTATCAAAAACGCGATTAAGTCAATACAAAATCCATTGATGTCTCNACTTGACCCNGGTGTTTTACAAGTGTCACTTATTCAGTATTCNCTACTTGGGGAGGNAGAGCTTCAAGCATTTTATTTTAAGATTGAAAATTCATTTGCTGGNGTTGCATGGAAAAATGATAACACGTGGGATAAACGAAAACAAAGGTTGTTTTCTGCGATGGATGAATGCCAGGCAGATATTTATTGTTTTCAAAATGTGCAATGTTCTATTGCAGTATATAATCAATGTATTAAAGATGGAAACTTGAGCGATGATCAGATACAAACATTGCGTGATATTAATAAATTATTAACTTATAGAGAACGTCTTAATATTTATTTTGGTAAAATACATGATGCTTTAATTTCTACACATGACGCCGAAGGCCTGAATTGCGTTAGTGATATATATGAAAAATATAAAGACTCATACGATTTTGTTTACTTTTTTGAACAAGTGTTTTATACTTCTGATGATTTTAACAAAAATCCTCACCTTAGTTTACTTGGTTCTCCAAATATGTTATATCCTGAATACGATAAAAAAGTTGCGCTTGGAAATTTAACCATGGTTAAAAAAAGTAAATTTGAAATAGAAAGTAAACTACGTTATGATGTTCGAATAGGAGCAGCTTTTTGTTCAGAAAAAGTAAAACAAAGATTTTATAAAAGTTTTCCAGAATTTTCTTCAACATCAGAAAAATTTAAAGATCAATATAACTCTATGTGTAGAAATAAGTCTTTTGCATCTATGGTCTATATTAAATTTAAACCTGTGGCAGAGGTTCCTCCCGTGGAGCTTGAATTAAACCAACAACCAACTGATGATGAACAAGTACATTCAGAAATGAATAGCGAAGAAAAAGAATTTGAAAATGACGAAAAAGAAATACTTGAAAGTAATTCATATGAAGAAAATTCAGAAAATGAAGACGATGAAGACGATGAAGACGATGAAGACGATGAAGACGATGAAGACGATGAAAACGATGAAGACAATGAAGAAGGTCAAGTAGGTCAAGTAGGTGGAGCACCATCGTGGTATGATAAAGACACCACGGAAGTAGACGGGTATGGTAGGCTAATAAAAAAACCTCAACCCCCCGTTCCGCCTGGTGCTCCACCAATGCCATGTTTTGATACGAAAGATACATTATATATACCAAAATCCGATTTTAATAGTAATCCATTATATGGAATTTGCAATATAAAATTTGATACTAGTGATATATCTCAAAAACAACAAGTAGGACTAGAAGATAGTTTACCAAAAGATGTTATACAACTTGTTTTAATGATCGTATTTATTTATAAGCTACGATTTAATATGCAGTCATATGGTTTGCGAATTACTAATCTAAAAAATAATCCCTTTATTGTTTCTGGACTTTTTAGAGATGATATGGTTACAGGTTCTGATGTTAAGCCTAATTTTAACTCTGCATTAAAATTATTGACAACAGATAAAGGAATTGCGTGGAGAAAAAGTATTGATATATATGGTGCAAAGAGAGGCCCACTTGATAAATTTGTAAAAACTATGATTATATTAACATATTTACGTGTAGGTAAGATTAGGGTAGCTGGTTTTAATAAATTTAACCCTAAGTTAATTGGTGACTTTTATCCTCTAGAAGACTCATCTGGTTCAAAAAAATCAATATCTGAGTTGATAATTTGTTGTGATAATTTTAAAATATGCGATGACAGCAAAATAATGCACAAAATGATTCCTGTTAGAAATACTAAACCGAATTTTCCTATATTTCCAAATAACGCAAACCCGTCAAATAGTGTTGCGATTGGTGGCGTTTTTGATATAACTACGCCGGCAATAAAAATTCATGTTGACCAAGTAAAAGCTAGTATAGAAGAAAAAAAATTGGCAGATGACGAAGCATTAAAAAAAGCACAACTTGCAGCAGTTCCATATGAAGATGAAAAAATGAGTTTATATGAGATACAAAAGATGCTTCCTGCTTCTACTCTTTCCACTAGCATCATTCCTTCTAGTATGGCTCTACCTATTGTTTCCAGTAGTGCTGTTCCTAATGCTGATGCTGCGGATGCAAAGCCTGCTGCGGATGCAAAGGCTGCCGCGGATGCAAAGGCTGCTGCGGATGCAAAGGCTGCCGCGGATGCAAAGGCTGCCGCGGATGCAAAGGCTGCTGCGAAAGCCAAAGCCGATGCGGAAGCAAAGGCTGCTGCTGCTCTCCTAGCTCAACAAGATGCTGAAAAAATGGCTGCTGCTGCTCTCCTAGCTCAACAAGATGCTGAAAAAATGGCTGCTGCTGCTGCTGCCGCTCTTGCTGCTGCAACGACTCAGGAAGAGATTGATGCTGCCAAAAAACTTACAGAAGAGGCTGCTGCTGCTAAAATTAAAGCTGCTGCCGAAGCAAAGGCTGCCGCTGAAGCAAAGGCTGCTGCGGATGCAAAGGCTGCCGCGGATGCAAAGGCTGCTGCGGATGCAAAAGCTGCCGCTGAAGCAAAAGCTGCCGCCGAAGCAAAGGCTGCTGCGGATGCAAAAGCTGCCGCTGAAGCAAAAGCTGCCGCCGAAGCAAAGGCTGCCGCTGAAGCAAAAGCTGCCGCGGATGCAAAGGCTGCCGCGGATGCAAAGGCTGCTGCGGAAGCAAAAGCTGCTGCGGAAGCAAAAGCTGCTGCGGAAGCAAAGGCTGCTGCGGATGCAAAAGCTGCTGCGGAAGCAAAAGCTGCTGCTCCTGTTACGCCTAAGCCTGCTCCTGCTCCGATAACAAAATACATTTTTGCATTTGATATTGATGATACATTATTTCGTAATGGCACTATTAATACATTATCTACGGACATCCAAGATGTTACACGTAGAAAAAACATTATTGAAAATATGAAAAAGGTTATTCAAAGTGATAACTATGTATGGATAGTAACTGCGAATACTACATATAACCAAGAAGACTTTACTGAAAAATTTTTTGGATCTACTGATAAAGTTTTTTTTAATAATTCTGAATATTTTTATTTTATGAATCCTGTTATTATTGCACAACAATATAAAAAAGCAAAAGAAGAATTTCCATCAGATACAAAGCTTGTAGTTCATGTGGATTGGAATGTTATTCATATACAGGGATTTAAGCCTTATGGTATTTATGCACAAAGTTTAATTACAAAGAAAAAATATAATGGAACCCATACTCAAAAAATAGGTGATTTTAAAATTTATTTATTTGATGATATGGATAATAATGGAACACTTTCAAAAAATAGCAAATCTTTTGGTATAAATTTTACTAAAGTTACAGATTTTACTACTAAAGCGCCTAACTTAATTACCGAATTTAAAAAAGTGTTAGAAGATGGTATATCAAAAATTGGTTCAGTGTCAGCACCCGTATCTATGTCACCACCTGCTTCTACTCCTGCTACTACTCTAAAAGTAATGTCATTTAATACTTGGTATAAACCATTTAGTGCTCAAAAAATAAAAAAAGATGGTACTCATCAAGAACCAGGTATGCAGTATTGTAATGTCACCAAGGATGGAAAAACTACAAATGTGTGTCAAGAAAATATTATGAATGAAATTATGACACAAATAAAAGAAGGATTTCAAGTTATATTTTTGCAAGAGTTTACAAGTCGAATACAAGAAGTTTTTAAAAATTATGGTGTAACATTTAGTGATACTAATGTTCCAACAACACAAATTCCATTTACGATGACATATGCTCCTCCTGGAGGGAAAGGTCCACTTCTTGAATATTACGTATATAGTGTTAACGCGCAAGGTGAAACTATAATTACACTATGTTCTAGAAATTTTTTTCCTAATCCTGCAACACAATATTATATGGGGAATTTAACAGGTTATCCAAATAACCCATCATATGCAATTGATGGTGACACTACTCAATTCTGGGAAATATCCGGTGGAGGAAGACCTTATATAGTATTAGTATTTGATGATAGACAAATGATTTTAATTAATATACATGGACCACATGGTGGTAATTTTAACCCTTACTTACAAAAAGTATCAAAAAATCCTAGTGGTCAAGGAGATTTCATTAATATTGGTGAAAAAAATGAAAGTGGAAGTCTTCCTCCACATGACAAGATTAAATATAAATATAATTCCCAATTCACAACCCCATTTCATTCGGCTGTTCAAACTGAAATATATAAAAAAATAAAAGATGTAGGACAATTAAATGCAGAATACGATAATTTGCAAGATTATACATTCCGACAACTTGGAGATATGCTTAGAAAAAGAATTCCTCAGAAGTTAAAAGATTATAAAATCATATTTGCAGGTGACTTTAATATGCCTCCTGATAATGCAGAAACACATTTAGTAAAACTTAGTGAAAGATTGTCATCTGGAAAATATGGTGAAGGACCTTTTTCGAATAGTTCAGGAAAATTTGATAAAAAAGCTCAAAATAGTTTAAAACTTAAAGTTGGTAATACTAGTGCTGATGCTACCGGAACTTGCTGTGTAGAACATAAAGGTAGTTCAAATAATTATAGTAATGGAATTTATGACCATATTTATTCGAATAAGTTAAAGATTACAAAATATTGGACATACAATGGTAAAATAGAATACGACACAAAAAAAGGTGGAATTCTTTTCTCTGACCATTTACCTGTATATGCAGAAATAGAATTACCTGCACAAGGTGGCGGTAGTTATACCAATAAACACAAAACATTAAAAAATAATAAACTCCAGTCAAGAAAAATAAAGAAACTTACATCTACTTCTATATCCACAACCCGGTTTACAAAGAAGAAGCATTATTTAAAGAATAATCGTAACAAAAAACGTAAAACAAGGCGAAATAAGCGTTAAATATCTGTTTAGTATCTGTTTAGTATTAGTTATCAAAATACATATATAATGCGTGGTTATGTATGTATGTATGTATCTAGTTGCCGAGACGAATCAAACACTGCACCATATTAGTTCTTCATTCGATAACTCAGCACCAATCAAAATACTACGATTTAGCTCAGGATTCTCACTCGAAAAGAAACTGGGGCGTATTATACTCCAGTCCGTTTTTTTATCCAGTAATCCAACTTTTGTATATATAAATGCCGCAAGAGCACTGCACCAAAAGCGCGATATTTTTTGCGGGTCTGGGTCTTTTTTACAATACGCTTCAATCCAATCTCGCACTACGATATCATAAGGTTTGTTAAAAACACTATCATGTATTTCTTTCATTTTTTCATGTGTAAATGGGTCTTCTGTATGATAGTGTAGGTGTGGGTGTCGGTGTTTATGTGTATCAGTCGTGTCTTGATTTGATTCGATATCGTTTCGCGCATTACTTTTATAAAACAAATATTTAAATATACTGAATCCTGAGTAGATATAACCAAACGTATTTGAAAACGTCTTTATAAGCAAGTTTTGGTTATGGTTTTGGTTTCGATTACTATCTACCAATGCTGTACTACCGGTGTCAATAGTAACCATAGTTGTATTGTTTTCGATACTATCTTCTGCCATGTGAACGTGCAATCTTCGCAAATATATTTTCCCTTTATACGTGGTTATAAAGTCGACAATCGGTGTAAGCTGCACCCCTATTTTTCTCTTACCATCTTCTGCGTCGGGTATCTGTGCTGTGCCGGATTGCCATACATATACACCCTTCAATGGTTTATCTAAATATGTAAAATCGGGGTTAACAACAACCATGGCAATATGTGAGAAGTCACTTTGCGAACCATACTTTATAAGCCAGCCAAACATTCCAAGCCCTTTTTGTTCAAGATTGTCGCATAGTAATAAGTCACCTGTTTTTAAACTACATATGCATTTTGTTATCTCTATAATTTGTTCGCTGTTTATCATTTTGTGTAAAATTTTGTGTAACGAGTAAACAATATATATAACCTTTATATTTATTGTTTTATATATTTTATTGTTCTACATAATTATTTGTTATACATAATTATTATTCTACATAGTTTATTTATTTTCATTCTTCATCAACTTCATTCTGATCCTCATCCTCATCGTCAAAAATGCTATCATAGCTTCCACTAAATAACTCCTTAAAGACGCACATTAGTTGTTCGATATATGTTTTATTTTTGCATAACGAGTTACAAACATTTTCCGAAATAGCAATCGCTAATTCAAACCTACAAAAGAATTTAGAAAACGTAAGACCTTCTGTTTTTAGTATTTTATTCACTTCGTATATTTCTTGTCCTCCGAAAAATATTTGTTTTACACTCAATGTATTATAACATATATTGTAAATATCTTTTATAAGTTTTTCATTTGTAGATGTAAGTGATTCTTTATTTTCATTTAACTTATCATGTTTCTCTCCTTTCTCTCCTTTCTCTAGTGGTTCAGAGAGGTGCTTGACGATATACTTTGCAAGCTTCTCATAGTTTCTCGAGACTAAAATCTTAAAAAAGTTGAAAAAAATATTCTGTTCTTCTCTTGTCAGTTTTCCAATAATTCCATAGTCAATAACACCAATTTTTAATACGTCATTTATACCTTGTTGGTCTTTTTCTTTCATAAAAATAATATTCCCAGAGTGTAAATCTGCATGATATATCGAATCATAAAAAAAAGATTTAATATTAAACCTTGACAATATTTTTGAATACTCATCTTTATCCTCTGCGTTGATATTTTCGAGTCGTGTGCCCTCTATATAGTCCATTACGATAGCGTTTGCATTTGCTTCTGTAAAATACGAATAAACGTGTGGAATACAAATATCTTTTACATCTTTGAATTTTTCATAAAAAACTTGTATATTATCAACTTCGTTCGAAAAATCAAGTTGTTCCGTCATTATTTCGCGATTTTCCTCGAAAATATCGCATATATTCAGGTTACAAAAGTAAGGCAGTTTCTTTGTTATATTTACCAAAAGTTCTAATTCGCTCATCGACTTTTCAAACTTCTCGACAATATTTTTGCGCCGATATTTTATAATGACATGTTTCCCATTAAGAGTAGCTTTATATACAAGAGCAATGACACCAGATTTTATAGGTTCGCTCCTTACGCCACCATGAATAACAAGTTCATCCCCATTATGTTTTGCAATACTTATCAGTTCAAATAGTCCTTTATAATCTATTTCGTTCACATCATATTTCACGTTGTCCGTATAATTAATAAAGTAGTTGAATATTTCTTTATTCATTAATTTATTGTTCGCATTATTTGCAATTCCTTGAAATATTTTTGTGAAGAATATATTTTTATCTGCCAATTCCCCGGCAAGGCGCATTATGATATAGTTGTAGTCGGCACTTGTTTTTTTGGAAAACTTATACTGCACGTAATATTTTGCATATATTCCTATACAAGAAGTTATAAAATATGATTTTGTCATCGCGGAAACAAGTGATGGTTTTATTTTTATGCAAAATGAACCGATTTTTTCTAGTATATTTTTTGCGTAGCTATGAGGGGTGTTTACATCGGGTTCAGATTCTGAGTCACATCTTTCGAGTAGAAACTGCAACTCTTGTGAGTCTGCGTCTGCGTCTGCATCTGCGTCGTTGTCATTTATGATATCGTCTTTTTTTTTTGCATCAGTTCTGTAAAAAAAAGGGCATTTATCTTGAATATATTTTAACATTGCAAATGTAGGTATGTATATTATATGGTATTAAATAATATTTAAACTTATTATTGTCCAATTATTATTTGGCGTTGGCGTTGGTGTTGGCGTTGGTTGTGGTTTTTATTAGTGTATCAACTCAATAAATTGTTTCAGATTCAGAAACACTTTTTTCATAATAAGTCCCATAATATTTTCCATATAAACAGGCAATGAGTGACTTAAATCTATTTTAAAAATATAACTAATATTAATTTTATGATACGATTCAAAATTTACCACCATAGATGATATCGTATTTACAACTTTGTCATAGTTTTTTAACTCTTCAGGGTTTGGATAGTCTACATCCACGCAATTATATGTCTTTTTATGTGGTTCACAAACTTCTGTAACTCTTACATACATATACTTAGGCTTTATCCCTAATTCGCTTGCAAATGGTTTAAAAAGAAAAAGAACATTTACTTCGTTTATATTTTTATTTTCGGATCCTGATCCTGATGAAAGTGTAGTAGATACCATACCATGCAATTCAATTTTCTCAAAGTTGTCTTTATTCAATGTAAACATCAAGTTGTATATATCTAAATTTATCATGGTATACAAATTCACGTTGCTATTCTCTGCTAAAAATTGCAACAAATAAATATTATTACTTTTTTCACGTTTTAGGTGCATATTTTCCTTAAAACAAATCGTCTTAAATTTATATTGTGATTTATCATCCATATTTTTAATTTGGTTAATTTGATTAATTTGATTGATAAGTAGTCTATATTTATTATAGTTATTATCGTTATCTATTTATGTATATTTTATGAATTATAATTATTCGTATATTTAATCTTATTTTGCCAATGTATCAACACAACAATCTTTCAACATTTTTAATAAGGTTCACTTTGTCTAATACTTCTTCTATATTNGCTTTATGCTTTGCCATAAAATACTGCGGATTTTTTAAAACCCGTCCGATCGTAATCATATCCATATTTATATTACCGGTTAATTTGATAGAATAGTTAGGAAAATACTCTTCTATTTTTTTACACCCCCAATAAAGAGGAATAGTGTTATACATAAATGGATTGACTATTTTTTCACTAAAATAGTGGTCATGAGATGTATTTTCAATTGCAATCGTAAACATGTAGTTGTTACACATTTCTGCCATAGATTTAAAATCGCCATATATGTTATTATTTTCGGGGAATCGCTGTTTATACATTTTTGCCCCATTGCCCCATATATCTATTGGTAACTTATGTTTCAGGATGTAGCTTACAAGTGCGTGACGATATTTGTGACCGGGTGTATACGACTTATGTGAAACCATAATTGACATTATTTTTGTTTTGTTTGTTAACATTGCTGGGGTGTGTGTGTGTGTGTGTGTGGGTGTTTCGTGAAAAAGGAATCCATGGTGTCCTAAAAACGGCGGCGATGGCAATACATTTACACTACCAATCAAATATTTGCCTATATTCTTTTGTGCAAATTCAATAAAATTATTATAGTAAAGACGTAAAAAAGAATTGTCAGGTGGTTCATGTGCAAAACCTACAACATATTCCTTTTCAACTTGAATGTTTGATGGTGTTGGGCAGTTTAATAAAAATGCGTGTGTGTATGTTTCGGTAGTTGTAATGTATATTTTTTTTGTTTTCCCATAGTAGTCTAGTTTTTGATAAAGGCACATTCGTTCGTAGTTTTGTTTGCACGTTTCTGATGTGCAAAAGTCACTGAAAAAGCGTATTCTTATATAGTTTTTTTTAAAGTCTGATACCACACTTTTAAAGTATTCGCTTGCGTAGCATGTTTTATAATGGTTGATTTGATATGGTGTTTTATGTGTAAGAGCGACTTGATTTATATTATACAATACCGAGTCTTGTAATGCTAACTGAAGCCATAATTGGTTCATACAGAATAGTGTTATTTTATCCGGGTCTATGTCTATGTCTATGTCTATGTCTATCCCCGTATTCGTTTTGGGTTGTTGCGGTTGTATATATCGCAAAACATCTCTTTTAAAAACAATACTACTATTTATAAATGGGTTAACTTTAAAAAGATTATAGTTATATAAACCATTGATTGGTATTTCTGGTATTTCAGATTCCATACCATCACCAGTGTCATAATTACTTTTTGTTCCAATTACATCTATTCGCGGAAATTCTTTTATTTTTGCAAATTGAAGTTCTAATTTGTTTGATTCCCATATATCGCTCACATCTAATATTCCAATATAGTTATACATTGCGTCGTTGTTGACAACATGTAACAATGTTTGAACATACGTTTTAAATTCTTCTCCATAGTTTTTTACTTCGATTCGTTTGTCTTCGAATGTAGGTATTAGGGTGGGCGCGGGTGCCTGTGTATTATAAAATACTAGTTTTAATTCCCAGTCTTGAAATGTTTGACCTACTACAGAGTCAATCGATGATAATAATGTAGGTGATGGGTTATCGTTATTGTGTATAAGACATATAATTGATATCATTGTTTCGTATTTTATGTCTTGTCTCTTGTGTCTCTATAAAAATATATATAATAAAAATATATTTCGATATCTTTATTATATTTTGGTGTATTTTGAATTAAATATCTAAACTAATCGTATTCTTTTCAGATTTAGGCTTGCGTTTGGTTTTATTTGGCATATTATCATTTTGCAAATCTTTCAACTCGGAAATACTAATGGTGCTTCCTTTTTCATCGGCGTTGTTTCCGCCACCGCCAAACGATGTCATGTCATTGCTACCGCTTCCACTTCCACTTCCACTTCCAGGAATGTTTATACTTTTTGTTTTTAGTCCTGAAAGAATATTGCTAATATCGCTCGGTCCTCTCATTTCAGGACGCGGGTTTTGCGGGTTAGGAGGAGGCGCTCCACGCATCGACTTGTTTGCAAACGCATTTACAAAATTGTCTGTCAGGTTTACTCCATCATTCATACCTCCTCTACCAAAATTCAGATCAGGGCGATTCGAAATATCGCCTTCTCTTCGCGGAGGTGGAACTGAGTTCGGGCCTTTCGTCGCAACAGGTGCGGGTGGCGGACGCTGGTTATTAAAGTTGCTCGACATTGGTGGGGGTGCTGCCATACCTCCCATTCCACCTCCTCCTCCCATACCTCCCATCATATCCCCCATAAAGTTCCCAAAATTGGGCGATGATTGTGACATCGTATTCACCGCCGCTTGTGTGAATTGTTTCATAAGTTCGGGATTCTGTCTCATAATGTCGTCCATACCCGGCATAGCAGATTTAAACATCGTATTTGTCATATGAAGCATGATTGCACTTCCACCCAACTGAAAAAGCAGTTTTAATTCAGGCGCCATCTTTGCTTTCGACTTATATTTCTCATGTAATTCCCCAAAAATCTCCTCATAGTCGTCAACATTTTCGTTTATCTGTTCCGACCATCCATCCAACTTCAAATCAAAAGGGTCAAACTTATTATTCAAAAATTCTAGACCAGTGATTGCAGTCATTAGTAATTTTTGCTGAAACTTGATGCTATTCTTCTTCTCGCGTTCTTCAACATGTGTCTCATATTCGCCCTTCATTTCAAGTAGCGACGACTCCATGCTGTATTTCTTACTAAGACGAATACCCTTTGTTTCAAGTTCTTCTAGTTTTTGTAATATTTTAAATTTTTCGCGCAATAATTCTTCTTTCGACATTTGGGGCGTTGCATCCACATTTGCATCAGGATTTAGTGGAATGTTACTAAACTTGCCAAACCCATCCCATGTTTTATTATCGTTGTCTGTATTTGCAGTAGATGCGCCGACATTGCTGCCGCTAACATTATTATACCTTGCTTCGGAATATCCACTATCGCTTGCATTATCGTCATTGTAGTTGCTTAGTTTTATGCCCCCGCCTCCGCCAGTGCTACTGCTGCTGCTTGCTCCTGCTGAACCAAAAAAATCAGACTTGAAATTCTTTGATATTTTTTTAACACCTCCACTACCACCACCTCCACCAATAGCATCCGACAAGTCATTCAACTCATCTTCCAGCTCATTCAAATCATCCAAATCAATATTGTCGCCAATGCCGCCGTTTTTGTTACCGGTTTTCAGTTTATCATTCATAAGCAATTCAAGGCCTCCACCGAAGTTGACGGATTTGGTTCCACTACTTCCACCTCCACCACCTCCACCACCTCCACCACCACCTCCGCGGCTACTTTTATTACTAAAGCTATTATCTAAATCAGATAAATTTCCAAGATCAATCACTTCTTCCATAATGTTGTATTATTGATAATAATAATCTATAATTTTAATTTTAAGTTTGTGCGCATTATAAATATATATTTGTGAAACTATATGCGAAATCAAACAATCAAACCAAATTTATCATATTTTTGATAGTAAGATAATATATTCCTTGTAAAAAGCAATCTGCAAGATCGTCTTTTTTTTTATTTTTATTCAGATACCCTTTAAACTCTTTGAACTCCTCTTTTGTTTCTAAAAGTTCGGCAGTTATTTCAACACTTTCTGCTTTTCGTTCGGTATATGTTGTTTTCTTTTTGTTCATAAACATTTTTAGTTTATTTGATGCTGAGATGAATTCAATATGGGGTGTATGTTTCATTATAAAATATTGCGCAATCATTCCTTGCAATGTTTTCATCCGGCTTGCAATCGTGCTAATTTGGTTTTCAATAATTGCGATGTCGATGTCTATTTTGGTCTCAGGAACACCTAGCCCACACATTACCAGAACCTTATCAAGCTCTTGCATCATATTTTTACCGATAGTTATTAAATCAACATCCATTGCTTTGACATTTTCAATATGTTCTAAATAGTTTGTATGTAACTCTTGTTTTATCATATTGATTAAGTCATCTTTAGTATTTGAGTTTGTTTTTGTTTTTGTTTTTGTTTTTGTTTTTGTTTTTGTTTTTGTTTTTGTTTTTGTTTTTGTCGGGTTTGTATTTACTATTTGATTTATTGGATTCTCTCCTTTCTCTCCTTTCTC